>Ga0180300_10001437_pt1 | contig 11015 bp, 8 predicted proteins | sample GuaBasSediGuay15_FD_121798 | JGI IMG/M metagenome (GOLD analysis project Ga0180300, IMG submission 121798) | Subseafloor sediment microbial communities from Guaymas Basin, Gulf of California, Mexico - Guay15, Core 4569-2, 21-24 cm | ecosystem: Environmental > Aquatic > Marine > Hydrothermal... | reverse complement strand
TTATAACACTTAGCCGACACTTGGGGGCCTTAGCTGGTGGTCTGGGTTATTCCCCTCTCGGCGATGGAGCTTATCCCCCACCGCCTCACTCCCGGGGTATGGAGTGATGGCATTCGGAGTTTGATTGGGTTTGGAATCCTTACGGACCCTCCCCCATTCAGTGCTCTACCACCATCACTGAACCCCCGAGGCTGCCCCTAGAGGCATTTCGGGGAGAACCAGCTATCACCCGGTTTGATTGGCCTTTCACCCCTACCCACAGCTCATCCGAGGGTATTTCAACACCCACCGGTTCGGGCCTCCATCCATCTTTCGATGGACTTCACCCTGGCCATGGGTAGATCACCGGGCTTCGGGTCTACTCCGTGCAACTAATGCGCCCAGTTAGGACTCGCTTTCGCTCCGGCTCCTCCGCCTCAGCGGATTAACCTCGCTGCACAGAGTAACTCGCCGGCCCATGCTGCAAAAGGTACACGGTCATCGGTCTTGCCCTGCGCTCGAGAAGAGCGGAGGGAGACCAACTCCCGCTGATTGTAGGTGTCTGGTTTCAGGTTCTATTTCACTCCCCGCCAGGGGTTCTTTTCACCTTTCCCTCACGGTACTAGTTCGCTATCGGTCTCCTGGGAGTATTTAGCCTTGCCCGGTGGTCCGGGCAGATTCCCACAGGGTTCCACGTGTCCCATGGTACTTGGGAACCTGACCCAAGGAGATCCCTCGGATTTCGCCTACTGGGCTGTCACCATCTATGGCTCGCCTTTCCAGGACGATTCGGCTATCCGGGGATTTTGTAACTCCTCCATCCTCACCGTGGTTGGATGCGGTCAGGCCCCACGACCCCGTCCCGACAACGCCCACGGGCTTGACATCGGGATCGGTTTAGGCTATTCCCTTTTCGCTCGCCGCTACTGGGGGAATCGAATTCTCTTTCTTTTCCTCAGGGTACTGAGATGTTTCAGTTCCCCTGGTTGGCCTTCCACCACTATGGATTCATGGTGGAATGTTCTGGTGTTACCCAGAACGGGTTTCCCCATTCGGAGATCCCCGGGTCACAGGTTGTTTGCACCTACCCGAGGCTTATCGCAGCTTACCACGTCCTTCATCGCCTCCAGGAGCCAAGGCATCCGCCAGACACCCTTAGTAGCTTGATCCTTTGCTCCTTTCCATCAACGGAATCGTTTTCAAAGATCCATCAGCATAATAAGTATACTGAGGATGGGAGATATGTCAAGGGGTTGGCAAGAAATTTATGGTTGACAAATATTTGGTTAAGCCTAAAATTGCAACATCACTCTTTCGAAGGAGGTTGTGATGAAGAAGCTGCTTACCGTAGCTGCGGTAGGAGTGGTAGCCATGTTTCTCTTGGGTGGGACCTGTGAAGGTCCACCGAGCCTTGAACCCCCGGACATCTCCAAGGTGGTGATGGGTGAATCGGATGTCACGGTCTACTGGAACCCCTCCGTTGATGAGGAGAATGAGGACTTCACCGGTTACAACGTCTATCTCTTCACCGACTCCACCCTCTACGACCTTGCTGGTGATAACGACACCTTGGCCGACTACTTGGTGAACAGTTCTCCGATTAGCGATACCACCTATACCATTACTGGCCTCGACCAGGATACCATCTACTACATCCAGGTCCGAACCGTGAGCGGTGAGGATAATGTGGGTGATTACAATCTGAGCCAGCCCTATGTTAAGGCCTCACCAAGACCGGAAAGGACTGTAACCTTAGAGCTGGAAGTGAGCCCAAGTTCTCAGTGTGCGATCGATTTTGCCTCTGGTGAGATTGGCACCCGGGGTGATCTCTCCACCACCTGGGGCGATATGTGGGTCGATTATGACTCTCAGCTCGACTCGGTCTGGTTCGACTCTCCGATGCACGGCAATACCAACTGCCGGACAACTCTCTTAGAAAACAAAGGCCAGATGAACTTTGATGATCTCTGGGAAGTCACTCAGGATCCAACCGAAGAGTCGGTGGGTATTGATGAGGGTGATCTCATCGTGGCCAAGACCGAAGATGGTAACTATGTGAAGATCTATGTTGAGGTCCTCGACAAGACCGGATCACCACCTACGGTCAAGATCACCTACGCCTACCAGAACGTCACCGGATTCCCCGGTTTCTAACTTAGGTAGGAGAAAGAGGCGGGGCTCACGCCCCGCCTCTTTTTTTTGGGCAGTTGACACCACCGCTTGTGATAATATAATCCTCCGTGGTTGATCCCAAGCTCCTGCGAGATAATCCCGACCTCCTCCGTGAGGCGATCCAGAAGAAGGGCGAAGAGGTCGATCTCGACCGGATCATAAATCTCGACGCCAAGAGAAGGAGGATTCAAAGTGAACTCGATCGACTGCGGGGAGAACGCAATCGTCTCTCAAAGGAGATCGCCCGGGAGAGGGATCAAGATCTGATCAAGAGGGCAAAAGAGCTCGCCCAAAAAGTCAAGGAGAAAGAAGAGGAGCTGAGGGGGGTCAAAGCGGAACTGGATCAACTTCTGCTCTGGATCCCCAATATCCCTCACCCATCGGTTCCGGTGGGTGATGATGAATCTGACAATCTTCTGATCCGGGAGTGGGGAGAAAAGCCCGAAGGCGAACAGTTCCTTCCCCACTGGGAGCTGGGAGAAGGGCTGGGGATATTATCATTCAAAGAAGCGGCCAAGATCTCCGGGGCCAGATTTGTGGTCTATCGAGCCTGGGGCGCGAAGCTGGAGCGGGCACTCATCAACTTCTTCCTCGATATCCATACCAAGGAACATGGCTATACCGAGATCTTTCCACCCTTTCTAAATACAACCGACTGTCTGATCGGAACCGGTCAGCTCCCAAAACTCGAGGCCGATATGTATAAGGTGGAAAAGGATGACCTTTTCCTCGATCCGACCGCTGAGGTCCCGCTTACCAATCTCCATCGGGATGAGATTATCCCGGAGAAGCACCTGCCGATAAAATACTGTGCTTATACCGCCTGCTTCCGGAGAGAGGCAGGATCTTACGGTCGGGATGTTCGGGGAATGATCAGGGTTCACCAGTTTAACAAGGTTGAGCTGGTAAAATATACCACCCCGGAGAGTGGTTATGATGAGTTCGAGGCGTTACTATCCGATGCCGAGGATATCGTTAAACGGCTCAACCTCCCTTATCGGGTGAGACTGCTCTGCACCGGGGATATGACCTTCGCCTCGGCCAAGACCTATGACATTGAGGTCTGGGCTGCGGGGGTGAAACGGTATCTTGAGGTCTCCAGCGTATCGATCTATGAGAAGTTCCAGGCCCGGAGGGCAAATATCCGCTACCGGTCTCGGGATGGTAAGGTCGACTTTGTCTACACCATGAATGGTTCCGGATTGGCCACACCGAGGATATTTATCGCAATTATTGAGAATTATCAGACCAAGGACGGCCGGATTGAGGTCCCGGAGGTTTTGAGACCCTATCTGGAGAATCGGGAATATATCCCGTGAAGGTTGGCTTTTTCCAGTTCGCACCAAGATTTAAAGACAAGGAGGCCAATCTGATCCAGATCGAGAGGGTTCTTGAGACCACCGAATTTGATCTTTTGGTCCTACCCGAGCTCTCCATCACCGGTTATGCCTTCGGATCCCGGGATGAACTCCTTCCCTTTGCCGAGTCGATTCCAGGACCGACCACGGAAAGATTGATAAGCCGACTCGGTGAGCGGATCCTCATCCTTGGTCTGGCCATGGTTGAAGATGATAATCTTTACAATGTTGCCGTCGCTCTAACTCAGCAGAAAATCCATATCTACGAGAAGGTCCATCTCTTCCGGAAGGAGAAGGAGATCTTCACCCCGGGAAGAACTGGATTTTCTGTCTTCGACTATTGTGGTTTTAAGATCGGACTTATGATCTGTTTTGACTGGATCTACCCTGAGGCAGCAAGGAGTCTGGCCCTGCACGGAGCCGATATTATCGCTCACCCATCTAATCTGGTCTTGCCCTACTGTCAGGATGCCATGGTAACCAGATCCTTAGAGAACCGGGTCTTTATAATCACCGCCAACCGGATTGGTGTGGAACGGGAATATCGTTTTACCGGGAAGAGTCAGATCACCGGTCCGGAGGGGGAGGTTCTTATCCGGGTTGGCGAGGAGGAAGTAGTGAAGGTGATTGAAATCGATCCGGGAAGATCACGGGAGAAACGGATCACCCCTGAGAATGATCTCTTCCAGGACCGGCGTCCAGAACTCTACTTTTCTGATTTACAACTACCAGAAAATCGGAGGTTGAGATGATTATCTTTTTGATATTTCTTTTCTCCCCTTTCAACAGTAGTCCATATCTCACCGTGACCGGATCTCCACAGACCTCAATCATCCTCAACTGGAATACTGAGACACTTGATTCCACCATTGTGGCCTATGGCCTCACCCCTAATCTTGAAGATACCTTCCGTATCCCGGAACTCAGTTATTACCATCATGCCACCTTGACCGGACTTCTCCCAGGAGCCAGCTATTATTATGAAGTAGTCCCACTGAAGATTAAGGGCCGTTTCCACACTTTTCCTCAGAGTTGTGATTCTTTCTCCTTCTGCGCCTTTGGCGATACCAGGACTGATTCGGCTGCCCATCAATCTGTTATTGACCGGATGTCTCAGTATCCTTTTTCCTTTCTTCTCCACTCCGGAGATCTGGTTGCTTATGGGGACAATACTGATGACTGGCGCACCTTCTTCAATATCGAAGACACAATTATTAGATATATCACCTTTATGCCAACGATCGGTAATCATGAATCCCCTTACTGGCCCTATGATACCCTCTTTCTTCTACCGGATTCCGAAGATTACTACTCCTTCCAGTATGCCAACTGTTATTTCATCAATCTCAATACCCAGATTGATCTTTCTGGTCCGCAGAAGGTGTGGCTGGAAGAGGAGCTGATTGAGGCAAATAACAATCCTGAGATCGACTGGATCTTTGTGACCCTCCATCGGCCTCCCTACTCCTCAGGCAATCATGGTAGTCAGCTCGATGTCCGTTCTGCCTGGTGCCCCCTCTTTGAAACCTATAATGTCGATATCGTTTTTGGTGGTCACGATCATGATTACGAACGGACGGTCCCCATTAACGGGGTCGTCTATATCGTCACTGGTGGTGGTGGAGCTCCGCTTCGGGATGTTGATTCCAGCCCCTGGACCGCCCATTCGGAGAAGACCTACCACTTCTGCTACATCACGATCAAGGGAAGGAAACTGTGGCTAAAGGTGATCCGGCCCGATGGCTCAATCTGTGACACTCTGTTCATTGACAAGACGGTGGCGGTGAAATCAAGAGTATCTACTAATCAGGGCATGCTTCTCCTCACACCCAACCCCTTCTCCCAACAACTAACCGTGATTTTTGGAGTCTTACGGCCAACTCACATCCGGGTGCTGATCTATGACCGGATGGGGAGACTGGTTCAGACTCTTGTAGACAAAAAGGAGGATTCCGGTATCAATCGGCTCATCTGGGAGGGGAAGGATGAACTGGGCCATTCCATCGATTCCGGGATCTACTTTGTCGTCCTGGAGCATGATGATCGGAGGATTATAAAGAAGGTGATTAAGGCTAACTGAGAGATATTGACGAAACAAAATTTTTGATTAAAAAATAGTTGACTCTTAGGATGAGGAGGCGAGATGAAGTGCCTGATTATTGCGGGTGGGAAAGGAAGTCGTTTGAGGAGAAAAGGCGACACCAAACCCCTCATCCCCCTCTTGGGACTGCCGATTATCGAGCGGGTGGTTCTGACCGCAAAGCGGTGCGGCCTAACCGATTTTTACATCGTTTCCGGTTATAATCATGAGAAGGTAATTAGATTTCTGGATCGACTCCGTAAGCGGTGGGGGGTGAGGATCGTCAACATCATCAATCCCGACTGGGAGAAGGAGAATGGGTATTCGGTCTATCAGGCGCGGAGCTATCTGAAGGAAAGATTCCTTCTCCTTATGGCTGACCACCTTTTTGATGAGGATGTTATCAAATTGATGATGAGGACTAACCTCAAGGATGGAGAGGTCTGTCTTGCGGTCGATCGAAATATTAAAAATCATTATGTCGATCCCACCGATGCGACCAAGGTTCTGATTGAGAATGGTCGGATTATCGATATTGGAAAAACAATTAGAAGGTTCAACGGCTATGATACCGGTATCTTCCTCTGCACACCGGTAATATTCAGTGCCTTGGAAGAAAGCTTTAAACATGGGGATACCACCTTATCCGGAGGGGTTAGGGTTCTGGCTGAAGAGGGTCGGGTGAGACCGGTGGAGATCACCGGTAAATTCTGGATCGATATCGATGATGAGAGGGCGTTTAGGAAGGCCGAGGCCCATCTTGTTAAGGGGGTGATTAAATCATCCGATGGACCCATTGCCAGATATCTCAATCGTCCGATTTCGGTGTTGCTCACTCGACTGTTGGTCCGGACCGATGTCAAACCGAATCTGATTTCGGTTTTCTCCTTTCTGATCGCCGTGATGGCTGCGATCCTATTTTTCTTATCCCAGCCATTGCTGGGCGCAGTTCTAACCCAGGTGAGTTCGATTGTCGATGGATGTGATGGGGAGGTGGCACGGCTCAAATATCTTGCTTCCGAACTGGGTGGATGGTTGGACTCCATCCTCGACCGCTATGCTGATGGCCTCATTCTATTCGGACTCACCTATCATGCTTTTCAGCTAAATCCCATCGCACTCATCTTCGGCTTTGGTGCCCTGATCGGATCGCTGATCAACAGTTATATTGCGATCCGATATGACCGGATGATTAGAGATAGATACCGGATCGGTCGGGACCTGAGGTTGTTTATCATCTTTATCAGTGTTGTGGCTGGTTTCCCCCTTTATGGACTCCTTTTGCTTGCAATAATTATGAACTTAGAGAACATCCGGAGGGTGATAATTATATTAAGGCATGGATAGGTTTAAACGAATCCAGGCTCGAATTGAAGAGGTGATTTCAAAATCGAAGGTTCCAGAGGATCTCCCTCATGCCCACAATACCCTCAAGTGGCTTTGCTATCTTAAACCCGATCCCGATCTGGCAATGAAGGTTGCCGCATTCGGTCACGATATTGAGCGGGCGATAGAGGAAAGGAAGGTGCACCGGTCAGATTTTACTAACTTCGATCAATTTAAGAAGGCCCATGCTGAAAACTCAGCTCTCATCATTGGAGAAATCCTGAGCGAGATCGGGGTCAGCACCGATCTCATCGAAAGGGTTGTTGAATTAGTAAGACGACATGAGTTTGGTGGTGATGGGGATTCCGATCTTTTGATGTATGCCGATTCCATCTCATTCTTCGATGTCAATGTCAACTACTATCTTAAACGACATAGCTGGGAGGACACGAGGAGAAGGGCTTTGTGGAGCTATCAGAAGCTCCCCGAACCTCTAAGGGACCTGGTAGAGAGACTGGATCACAGGGTTCGGATTTTGGTTAAGTCTTAAAAAATTATTCCGTATTATTTATGCGGGTTGAGATGCAACCGCCGGAAAGTAAGACAAGGATTCGGTGGTTTGAGAGTTGTTGAGACCACATTTTGAAGAAAAGAAAATAGTGAACGAACATCAGTCGTAATAGTTATTTGAAGGCGGAGAATGCAAGTAGACCGCACATCAGGACGGCGAGGACCATGAGAATCACCAGATAGAGACTCTGTTTCTTCCCCCTCCGATCCTGCGCGGTGGTGAATTCCAACAATGCCCCATTTATCCGCTCGATCCCGCTCTTCAGATCCTCGACGATCTTCTGGAGTGCGGTTGTGCTCGCGCTCGTCTCCGTGAGCCGGTCGCACATATCCTTCGTCGCACGCTCATAGGTTGATGACAACGCTTTGATATCCTCAACCGCCTCCTTGGTCGCCCTCTTGAAACCGCTGCTCAACTCCTCCAGTTTGTCGCCGATCTGCTCACCGAATGACCGTTGGCTCTTGCTGAGGAGTGACATTGCCTGGGCGAGGCCCTTTAACAATTTCTCCATGGTGTTCATGTTCTTCACCGAATTTCTCTGCAGCCGGGCGATGGTTTCCTGGAGGGTGTCAAGATTCAGGTTCAAGGACTTCTGGAGTAGCGCGATCGACATCTTCTGCTGGTTGGAAAACGCCCTCAGGGATTCCTCCAGGGCGGAGATGACCTTGTCGAGCCGGATCGCCTTCCTCAATTCGGCAATCCCCTTTTCCACCTGGATCACGGTATCGGTGATCGGTTTCTTCTTACCCTTCAGCTCATCGATCGCCTTTTTCAGCGCCGAATCGATCTCCTCCACTAACTGTTCGGATTCACTCGGCCTCGAGGGTGAGGGTTGCTTGGCGCCATCCGCCTTCACCTTTTTCTTAAGCCCCTTTGCCAGATCCTTCCGGCCGATAGAGACATAGACCTCGATCATCCGATCGACTGTATTATCATCGGTATAGCCGAGCTCTTGAATATGCTTCAAACAATTCAATATCTCTTTCTTATTATCCAGCCCTTTCTGCTTTTCAATATACTTAAAGAAACAGTTCAGGGCGTCGCCCCGATCTCCCAATTCGATCAGGAGATCACCCATCGCCAGATAGATACCAAAATCCTTTGGGTCATAGCGCAGGACCTTCTTACAGAGCGCGATCGCATTCCGATAATAATAATTGTTTTTAAACGCCTCAATCCCTTTCTTGTAAAAGTCGATCGCCTTTTCGAGTTCATCGCCCTTGATGCACAGATCCCCCAACCGGTTGTAAAGACTCCCATCCTCGGGGTTGAGCTCGACCGCCCTTTCCAGCTCCGCGATCGCCTTTTTATATTCCCCCCGGAGTGCTAAATCGTTTGCAGCCTCGACGATACCGGCTATTTTTCTTTGTCGGTTATCCTTCCCCATACCTTTTGAAGACCCGCTGCTCCGCTCGATGATCATGAAAGATTATATCTCCTTGATTTATATCGTCAACCGGACGATTTTCCTCAGGAATAATCTTGCCAAAAAGGGGTGGGTTACTCAAAATCGGACAAGATTAAGCGGACGCCCTCAAATTTTCTATTGCTCTACCTCCAGAGGGATTCGGTCCGCTATATCACCTCAATAAGATGAGGCGTTCGACCCCCTTATAGCCTTCAACCTCCATCTCGATGAAATAGACCCCACAGGGGAGATCGAACCTGAGGCCTTTAGTATGATAACCTTTTGTAAGCCTCTCATCAAGCAACCGCTCGATCAGTCGACCGGTGATATCATAGAGGCCAAGCCTCACCCGACCATCCCCCCTCAGCGTGAATCTGACCCTCACCCTGTTACGGGCCGGGTTGGGATAGATACCTAAAAGCCGGGTTGCCTGAGGAATCTCAGGTTTTCCCTCCTCAACTCCGATCCTGGCGGTCCGGACGATGTAGCACCGCCACGGGTTTTCGGTCTCAGCCCCCTGACCATGTGGGGTCGAGCCCGGGTCTTTGTCCTCGATATAGGTGATGATTGAGGACCTGCCGCTGTCGGGGAAGTTGACCACATAGGGGTGGACCGAGTGGTACTCCTCATCCTCACCCTGACCAGGGGCAGAGTTACTACCAGGGGTATTGGTCAGGTTGACACCGGTATCACCGGGGGTATTGGAGCCCCAGGTCTGACCACCATCGGTCGAGACCATTGCGTAGAGCTCGGCATTGTAGAAGCCGTTCTGAGCCTGGTTCTCGTCCCTGAAGCCATGGTAGATGCAGTAGAGATAGCCATTGGTCGTATCAACCGCCAAGGTCGGGTCATTGCAGGAGAGGCACCACGCCTGGGGCTGACCCGAGACCTCAAACGGCCCGGCGATCGTGGTAAGACCGGTTGATGGCGACCAGTGCATGATCCAGGATCTGATATAGAGGTTGGGGTGCTGGTAGTAGCCGGCGGTGAAGACGACATGTGGGTTGCCATCCCTATCAAAGATCGGTCGGCAGTCGGCAAAGGCGGCCATCGTGTCCGAGGTCGTGAAGTTGGTGATGTTCTGGGGCCCCTGCCAGGTCTCACCGTTGTCGGTCGAGATGTTGATCCAGACATTCTGGCCGATCTGGCTCCCGGGGATCTTCTCAAGCCAGACCATCATCACATAACCAGGACTCTGCCACCGGTCGGCAAAGATATCATAGCCCAAGCTTGTGGCCTGATTATCGGTGTTGATCAGCACAAGGTCGGTCCAGGTATTGCCATCATCGGTCGACCTTGAGTAGTAGATATTATCCTCGTCAACGGTGTGGCCCAAGACATGGAAGTAGTCCTGGTCATCGACCGCGATAACTGGCCAGAGCCAGCGCTTGGTATTCTGGGGGCAGCACCTATGCTCGGTAAAGGTGTACTGGCCTGGCCCCTCATCGACCGCAATCCAGCAGGAGTAGACATCGCCAGGTCTCATCTGTTGATAGGCACAGACCGCAGCACCATTCGACTTCACCCCCAAAGCGGCATAGCCCGATCTTTCTGATGAGATGCACATATCGCCATACCATTTCCCGCCCGCCTTCTTAAAGTTATAGGCACACTTCCTATCGTACCAGGGGTTGGGCTCATGGGCACGCATGAAGTCGGCGTGGATATTGCCAGGGTTATCAACCCAGACCATCTGCCTCACATTACCGCTGGTCTGATAGTCGTAATAGGTCCAGCCGATCGAATCACCTGGCGATGAGATTAGAACCAATATCAGTATCTCCATAATGGCCCCTATCACTACCAAGTTTAATCACCATCTCAGTCCACGTCAATACTCCCCTTTCTCAATTCACAGCCCTGATAAGGTGAAGAGCTCACCCGACGCATCAATTAAATTTAATTTGTTGCCGGCCTCCCAGCCGGGATGGCAAGAGGGGAGGTCAAGAAATATCGGTGCCATTGCAATCTCCAATCCAACCCGGCAACGATGTCTGTTAAAGTTTACACCGAACAGTTGACGAATATCCTCAAATGGATAAAATTCACCGTCGGCGGATGTAAGGGAAGGCCGTGAGAATCGGCCACGGTCGCCGCCACTGTGACCCCGCCCCTTTGGTG
>Ga0180300_10001436_pt1 | contig 11016 bp, 9 predicted proteins | sample GuaBasSediGuay15_FD_121798 | JGI IMG/M metagenome (GOLD analysis project Ga0180300, IMG submission 121798) | Subseafloor sediment microbial communities from Guaymas Basin, Gulf of California, Mexico - Guay15, Core 4569-2, 21-24 cm | ecosystem: Environmental > Aquatic > Marine > Hydrothermal... | reverse complement strand
GATAAAACCTGGTTAGTCTCAGTACAGTTTTCTTCTCGACCCTGAGGGGAATGTGATAGATGACATTATGGTTTATTGCCGCTCTGGAGAAAAGTCTATGTATCCCAGGAACTTAAAATACACCAGAACCCATGAGTGAATAAAAGTTGATAAAGATATAGGAATTGTCGGGATTACAGATTTTGCAGTAAAAAAGCTCACTGATTTTGTATATATAGAGCTCCCCCCGGTAGAAGAAAAACTAACCCAGGGCTCTCCTTTTGGCAGTATAGAATCTGTTAAAGCTGTTGCCGACTTAAACTCTCCTGTAACTGGCAAAGTAATAGAGATTCACCAGGAACCATCCCACAAAATAGATCTGGTAAGCAAAGACCCTTATGGTGAGGGCTGGATGATCAAAGTAAAGATAGAAAATCCAGAAGAGCTAAATAGCCTAATGGGCCCGGACGAATATGAGGAGTGGATAAAGCAGGAGGAAAAATAAATTAAAGGGCAGATAGACAGGCCAAAAAAGGAGGTGATAGACCAAGCAGGTCAAAGTCTACGCTGGCAAAAATCAAGGAGCATAAAAAAACCTGAACCAGGGAAAAGGAGACAAAAAATGAGTAAAAAAGTAAGAGGATTAACTTTACTTATCAGTTTAATGGTTACTTTATTGATATTGCTGGGTACTTTCGGAACAGCATCTGCCTGTACTGCCATACTTGTTGGAAAGGATGCTTCGGTGGATGGGTCGGTGATGACTACCCATACCTGTGATGGATGGTATGATAATCGTATTCGCATTGTCCCGGGAAAAACTTTTGAGAAAGGCACAATGGTTCCTGTCTACAAAGAAATATGCCATCTGACACGTCCAGGTGTAGAGCTAATAAAAGTTGGTGAAATACCTCAAGTAGAAAAGACCTATACTTATTTCCATGTTGGATATCCATTTATGAATGAACATCAAGTAATGATAGGTGAATCGACTTTTGGTGGTCGGCGGGAGTTGGTAAACCCAGACGGGATGATGATAATTGAGCAACTTGAAATATTCGGTTTGCAGAGGGCAAAAACAGCAAGAGAGTGCATAAAAATAATGGGTGCTCTGGCTGAGAAATATGGGTATGGCGATGGGGGAGAAAGTCTCACGGTGATTGACCCAAATGAGGCGTGGCTATTCGAGATTGTAGGACCTGGACCACTATGGACACCTGAGAGTGGAAAACCAGGGGCAATTTGGGCAGCTCAGAGAATCCCGGATGACCATGTTTCGGTAGTTGCAAACAGGAGTAGACTTGGTGAGTTGCATCTCGAAGATCCAGATTATTTCATGGCTTCAAAAAATGTTTTTTCTTTTGCAGAAGAGATGGGATGGTGGGATCCTGCGACTGAACCATTTGTTTTTTGGAAGGCATATTGTCCTGAACCTTACGGTCATCCCTTTTACCAAAGACGCCGAGAATGGCGAGTTTTAAGCCTTTTGGCTCCTTCCCTTAACCTCGATCCCTGGGCAGAGAGATATCCTCTTTCGGTCAAGCCGGACAGAAAAGTCTCCGTGCAAGACCTGATAGCTATCAATCGAGATTATTATGAGGGAACCGAATTTGATTTAACCAAAGGACTTGCTGCGGGTCCATTTGGTACTCCAAACCGTTACGCTACTCCCAGCAAAGTTAGACCAGAGGGTCGTAAGAACTTAGATTGGGAACGTGCCATTTCTATGTTCAGATGCTCTTATAGTTTCGTAGCTCAGGCAAGAGATTGGTTACCCAATCCTATAGGAGGAGTCCTCTGGTTTGGTGAGGATGCTCCTCACTCAACTTGTTATGTTCCTTTCTATTGTGGGATCACACAGGTTCCAAAGTCATTTAGTACCGGACGAAGAGATATATTTGATAGAGACTCTGCATGGTGGGCTTTTAACTTTGTATCAAATTGGGCAGATCTCAAATTTTCCTATATGATAGAGGATATAAAGGCTGTTCAAAATGAGCTTGAAGGCGACTTCTTTGCCATGCAACCTGCTATTGAAAGAGCTGCACTTGAGATGTATAGAAGAGACCCGTCCTTAGCAATCAAGTTCCTGACCGACTATTCTAACAGCTGTGCAAATAGAGCTGTAGATACCTGGTGGAAGTTAGCCGATGAACTTATCGCCAAGTATGACGATGGATATGTTGACGGAAAAAGCGTGGGTTATCCTACATGGTGGCTCGAAGAAGTGGGTTTTGGTCTCAGTACCCGGGAAAAATAGAAGACAACTGAAATAAGGAGGAATGATGGGGTTTTTGTAATAAACTATTACTCTCCCATCAGGCAAGAAATAATCGTAGAGATTAACCACTTCGGTTAACGAAAATGGCTTTCGTTCCAACAAAGAGGTTAAGGAGGGCAAATGGTCTAAGTATTAGGTTATAATCTCTGATATGAAAAAAATAAAGAAAGGGATAACTATGCGATTTAAAACAAAGAGAATAGGAGGATATGGAGGGTTTTTAGTTTTGATTGTTGTTTTTTTTCTGGGTCTACAAGGAAGCTACGCCACCGAGCAGACTTTCGAGATTCTTCCTCCAACCGCCCAGTTGCCTGTTGCTGAATTGCCCTTAGTAGTTACTACCTGTGGACAAAGCCCGGGAGCCTTGATGATCAGGATAGTATGTGGAAGCATAGGTCTGCAATGTGAGGAAGCTGACTTGCTTACAGCAAAAGATCTTAAATCTAAGGCTGAGGAGGGACAGGCTTATAAGACTTTAATTATAACAACCGGCACCAGCCTGAAAGGTATGGGAGCAGCAGGAATCGATATAGATTATGAGGTATCAAGAATAAAGGCTGTTATCCAGGAAGCCAAGAAGGAGGGAATACTGATAATTGGTGCCCATATTGAGGGTATGAAGAGAAGAGTTGATGAGACAGATTATGCATCTATAGGTACAGTTATTCCGGAATCGAACCTTATAATTGTAAGAGCGGATGGCAATGAAGATGGATATTTTACAAAATTAGCTAAAGAGCATAATATTCCACTAATTACCGTTAAAGAAACTCTGCACCTTGCCAATGTCTTTAAAAAATTGTTTCAGACAGGGGAAAAAGCATCTACTTCATCATAGTTATCTTTTAAGATTGGCCTCGAAGGTAAAAGAAAAATAGGATAGCTGGTGATAGAGAACAAAAAGCTAATTTCCAAATGATCTGAAAGGCTAACTTAGATTAAAAGAAGGGAGGAAATCAAATGTTCCTTCATGCGGGGGTGGTTTTGATTGTAATTGCTGTGGCTTTTGCCATAGCCAGATCACTAAAGCTAACCACCGAATTATCTATGTTTGTGGCGGCGATTGCAGGAGCTGTGGCTCATGGAGCAGGCATTCCTGTTCGACACATTGTGGAAGGTGCGTTTACTTATTACGATATCTGCCTAATATTCATCACGGCGACATTCTTTATGAATCTCCTTAAGGAGGCTGGAGGGGTATCTTATATAGTAAGAAGTATTATTACAACTTTTCATAAACACCGCTTAATTTGTCTTTTATTGCTTACATTTGTCCTTTTGATACCTGGAGCATTAACAGGAGCTGGAGCTGTGACGGTTCTGATTGTTGGAACACTGGTGGGGACTGTACTTATTTATATGGGAATCTCGGAGACTCGAACCGTTGCAATAATATTTCTCTGTGCTGCTATGAGCGCAGCAGCTCCACCGATAAATCTCTGGGCTATGATGGCAGCAGCTGGATCAAATATGCCCTACGTTGGATTTATGCAACCATTATTAGTTATAACAGTCAGTGGAGCTTTGCTTTCCATGTTCATTTTAGGATGGAAAGGAGCGGCAGTTGATTTGGAGAAAGCACTGAAAGAACTACCTGTACCCCCTGAGAAAATGAACTGGTTTAGAGTAGGAATACCATTTGGTGTGTTTTTTGCTTTAGTAATGGCAGGCAGGATATGGCCTTTTCATATGCCGATACTGGGGTTGCCTTTAATGTTCCTCATTTCAGCTTTAACTGTGGTTTTACTTAGTCCGAAGAAACTCTCCATTTTGAAAATCGCAACTGAGACCATACATCAGCTCATTCCTCTGGTTGGAATAATGGTGGTTGTAGGTATTCTTATACAAATTATGGCACTCAGTGGGGCTCGAGGTCTCATCTCCCTTGCAGTAGTGACTCTTCCACTGTGGGTTTTGTTCTGTACGCTCTTTTTTATCCTTCCGTGGTCCGAGGGACTGGTACAATATGCAGTTGCACCACTACTTGGTGTTCCTCTTGTATTTCTCTTTAATATGAAAGGGCTAAATCCGATTATTGCCCTTTCGGGAATGGCAGTTATGTGGCCTCTCGGTGATTGTCTTCCACCCACTGCTGTCGTAGGAAGAGCAGCAGTAATAGAACTTGGCTATAAAGGACGCTACTACAGAGATTTTGTGAAGACATGTCTTGTCCCAATGGGATGCATTTTGCTAATATGTACACTGTTTATTATCTATAGTAAACAACTGCGTTTTCTTGCAGGAGGATAATCCTGACAGGAGCAAGGAAAACTTTATTTTATGGAAAGGAGGAAACTCTCATGACAGTAATAAATATGGTGATAATGGTTATTTATCATATCATTAGTGCTTTTTTTGCATTTGTATTAGTGAAGAGCATCGTAAAAACTAAAAATGTGCAAGAGGCGATCCTTTACTGCATCATATTAATGCCTTTTGTTTTAAGAGTGTTGCACATAAAATAAAAGGGGGAAGCAATGTCTTCTAAGTGGTTGTGGACTATAAAAATTGTAGCTCTATGTGCAGCAGGTATAGCTATGGTACTGGCGGGAAAAGACTTCTATGAGCATCGTCATTTTAAAGAGCCGGTTGTGCTTGGTCCTGGAGTTACCAAAGTTAAAAAGTTGAGCACTTATTTTCCACCTCTAAAAGGAACAATCAACGATTGTAATATCTACATCTTGGATAGTGGAAAACCCGGGGGTACGATTATGGTTATTGGTGGAACTCATCCCGAAGAACCAGGAGCAAATTTGACAGCAGAGGTTCTTGTTGAAAATGCTAAGGTTGAGAGAGGAAGATTAATTGTTGCTATTCGTGCCAATCGGAGCGCATCAACTGTAACGCGACCTGGTGATGCTTATCCTCGCTTTTACCATATCGCCACAGACTGGGGAACAAAAAAGTTCAGGATGGGGGATCGCTGGACCAATCCTCTTGATTCATGGCCCGATCCTGAGGTTTATATCCACTATCCCAGCCGCCAGATGCTTGCTTACATGGATATCAGAAATTTGAATCGTACCTGGCCTGGAAGACCTGATGGAACCATTACTGAACAGACATGCTATGCATTTATACAACTTATCAAGCAAGAACACGTAGATGTCTTTATTGATTTACATGAGGCTGAGTTAGAATATTCGGTTATCAGTACAATCGTAGCTCATGAGAATGCCAGAGATATAGCTGCAATGGTATCTATGGTTCTGACAGGTACAGAATTTAAACGTCCTATTGGAATGGAGTTTTCTCCTAAAACATTGCATGGCCTTTCGCACCGGGAAATAGGAGACTTTACAGATGCACTTTCTCTTTTAGTGGAGGTACCCGAGCCTTTCTTAGATAGAGTACGTGGAATTACTGATGAGCATCTACTTCTGACTGGACAGGACCCTTTTGTTATGGAAGCTGGAAAACATGGTCTTCTGTATGAGGAGATTGACGAAAGGGGATGGCCTATTGACGTGAGAGTAGGGAGGCATTGTTCAACGATACTAAAGATTGCAGAGGTCTGGTCAAATATGCATCTCGATAAAGCCGTAGCGATCGATAATGTACCGCGTTACGCTGAAGTAATAGAAAATGAATTAGGGCACTATTTCCATAATCCGGCGGAAGTTACTCCGAATCGTGTGGCTTACGAATAATTAGATTTGGATGTTTGTTAAAAAAGGAGGTCTGTAGAATAGGTTCCAATCGAAATGGAAAGGAGGTGAAAAAATATTCAAGAAGGAAGAGCTGAAAAGTTCTGCAAATTCTTAAAGGAGAAAAACAAGATGGAAAAGAAGAGACCATTTTTGGTTGTAGGTGTAATGTCTGCCAGTGTGGCGCTGCTTTTCACTCTTGTAATAGGTGCTTACGCCTGTATGGACATACTGGTAGGTAAGGATGCCTCAGTAGATGGATCGGTGATGACCTCCCATACGGTTGATGGATGGTATGACGGCAGGATTCATGTAGTCCCCGGACAGACCTTTAAGGAAGGTGCTATGGCACCGGTTTACTGGAATATAATTGGTTACGAGGACCCTAAGCCAGGAGAGGCACCAATAAAAATCGGTGAGATACCCCAGGTCAGAAAAACCTATACTTATTTCCACACAGCCTATTCTCACTTTAACGAGCATCAACTGGCAATAGGAGAGACAACCATTGGTCAAAAAGATGAGCTAAAAACATTCTTGGGTGAAAAAGCAATAATGACCATTGAACAACTTCAGGTATTTGCACTACAGAGGGCTAAAACGGCAAGAGAAGCTATCAGAATAATGGGCTCTTTAGCAGAGAAATACGGTTTTCTTCCTTCCTGTGCTGGTATGGGAGAATGCCTCACCATAGCCGACCCCAATGAAGCCTGGGTATTTGAGATTTTTAGTGTTGGCCCCCTATGGACACCTGAGAGTGGAAAACCGGGGGCAATTTGGGCAGCTCAAAGAGTTCCGGATGATGAGATAATCTGTGTTCCTAATATTAGTAGAATTCGTGAAATTGACCTGAATAACCCGGACTACTTTATGGCCTCCCCTAACTACATGCAAGTTGCTATCGACCATGGCTGGTATGACCCTGCAAGTGGTAAACCTTTTATCTGGCAGGAAGCCTATACACCCAAACTTGGCGGTTGGTCACTTTCATCAGAGTGGGTTCGCATCCGCCTGTATTTAGTTTACAGTACCGTAGCTCCATCTCTTGAATGGGACCCTTATGCTGAGACAGAAAGTTATCCTTTCTCCATTAAACCGGAAAAGAAACTATCAGTACAGGACATAATAGATTTTCAACGATCTGTCCTTGAGGGAACCGTTTTTGATATGACAGAAGACCTTGACTGGCTGGTGCCAGATGGCAAAGGAGGTATGGTTAAAAGTCCATTCTGTACCCCATTTCCTGGTAAGGATATGAGAAAATTGCTGGATATAACTTATCATCGCCCTGCTGCCAGATACGGTTGCTCATACGGCATTGTATCCCAATCAAGAAACTGGCTACCTGATCCAATAGGGGGAGTTTTATGGTTTTATTTTGACAACCCGCACACAAGTATTCATGTACCCATCTATGCAGGGGTTCAGGAAATCCCTACCTCGTGGAAAACATTTGACTGGAAAAAATTCAGCAGAGACTCTGCTCGCTGGGCCTTTATGCTTGCGGATGATCTTGTAAACAGGCGATATCAGGATGCTATAAAGGATCTAAGGGAAGTTCGTGACCCCCTACAAGCTGAATTTTTCGCAATGCAGCCCGCAATTGAAGCTGCAGCTCTTGAGCTATACAAAAGAGATCCAGAATTAGCAAAAAAATTCCTCACCAACTACACAAGATCCTGCATGGAAAGAGCTGAGAAGGCTTATTGGGAGCTGAATGACTATCTAATCTCCAAATACACCAACAACACAGGACTAACACCTTAGAGGTTCAATCCTGTCTGAAGCGGGAGAAGGAGCAAAACAGGGAGGTAGATAAAAAAATCTACCTCCCCGAGGCAATTTATTGTGGCTTTATTGTTGGGGCACCTATATCCACATGCCGGAGAAAATAACTTGTCTTACTTATTGTTAGCTATATTTGCACTTTTTCTTTATTGGCATATAGAATACCAATTTTACCTGAAGAAATTAAAGCAAATACCCATTAGAATTCATGTTAATGGTACCAGAGGAAAAACTACTGTAACCAGAATGATTGCCAGTGGCTTGAGAAAAGGGGGGTTGAAAGTCATAGCAAAAACAACAGGTACAATTCCCTCTCTAATTCTTGAAGATGGAAGAGAGCTTTTTATTTTCAGAAGAGGCAGGACAAATATAAAAGAACAATGTAGGATAGTCTCCCAAGCTTCAAAGAAAAGCGCAGATGCGGTAATATTAGAATGTATGGCCATAAAACCTGAATTGCAATGGATATCCGAACATCGCCTTATTCAATCTACTATTGGTGTTATTACCAATATTCGCCTGGATCATCTGGAAGACCTGGAAAAACCCCGTATAGAAGATGTAGCTCATTCCTTGAAAATGACTATCCCTCTGAGGGGAAAGTTAGTAACCAGCGATAAAAAGTTTTTGCCATTTCTGATTAGCGAAGCCAGAAAAGTTGGAACAGAGGTTATTTTTGCTGATCCTTCCGAAGTTCCAGATGAATTAGTCCAAATAACTCCCCACATGAATTTTAGAGAAAATATAGCAACAGCTTTGAAGGTTTGCACTCTCTTGGGGGTTGAGAAAAAAACCGCCCTCCAAGGAATAAGAGAAGTAAAATTGGACCCTGGAGCTTTGAGGATTTTTAAAACCCTGATGGAAGGAAAGATAGTATATTTTGTAAACTTATTCGCCGTTAATGATCTTTCATCTTTGAGGATAGTTTGGAGCAGGTTAAAAGAAAGTGATCTTATTAGAGAGATACCTGCTATAGCAATATTAAACATCAGGCAAGATAGAATGCTACGCTGTGTCCAATTTGCTAAAGTCTTAGCAACAGAGCTTGATTTTTATAAAGTTATACTTACAGGGAGCCCCACTTATCCAATTAAAAAAATACTTGCAAAAAAATACTCACCACAAGATATTATTTCTATAAAAACAGAGGAGGAATTAGCCAAAGCAATAATAGATTTTTCTTTCAGGGAAATAGCAATTTACGGTTTAGGTAACACTCAAGGAATGGGACTACAATTAATTGATTATTTTGAAAAGAGAGGAAAAGAAATTTGGTTGCACAATCAATAATAATTGGAATTATAGTAGGATTCTTATTTTATGAGCTTACAGGGTTTTCTCCGGGCGGAATAGTAGTCGCAGGATACTTAGCTTTAGTAATAAATACTCCTTCTAAAATTATTAGTACTATTGCTGCTGGAATTCTAACTTATTTACTGGTAGAGGCAATTTCTAACTATACTATCCTTTATGGACGTCGCCGTTTTATGAGTATGATCATGGTGGGGCTTGCTGTCAAATGGCTTTTAGAGGAGCTCTTCATTAGAATTCGTGTCCATGACATAGAATTAATTCCTGTAGGATATGTTATTCCTGGACTCATCGCCAACGACATGAAGCGTCAAGGAGTAATTCCCACTATTCTTTCAATTATAATCGTAATGGCGATAGTGAGTTTAATATTACGTCTTTTACTTTGAAAAAAATTGAATGTATTCAGACTAATTCTGGTAAATGTTAAGAGGCAAATTCTTTTTTGGGGTTAGAAGCTGGAAAAAAGGTAAAATTCAACCCATATTTCTTATTATTATCTTGATCTTTGTAATATTGGGCATATATATTACAGAAAAAGCTAAGAAAGGTATCCCTGAAGTTAATTACCAACTGAAGATCGAAGCAGCCCAAATAATGCAACAGGCTATTGAGGTGATAAAAAGCCATAGGGTGAATAAAATAAATCCTCGTTATGACCCTAATTTTACTGGTTTAATCGGCAAAGAGTTCACTCCCATAACTACTTCTACTGGCAATCTAATTGCAAAAAGAACAGCTACTAATCCCGATTGGGCAGCTGTATTGGTAGAGATGTTTATGGAATTGGGATTAAAAGAAGGGGATATTGTGGCAGCAGGAGCTTCTGCTTCCTTTCCTGGCCTAATAATTGCTACTATGTCAGCAGCAAAGGCAATGAACTTAAAACTCATTCTAATTAGCTCTATTGGAGCCTCACAGTGGGGAGCTAATGATCCAGAATTTACCTGGCCAGATATGGAAAAATTGCTTTTTAAAAAAGGCATCTTCCCATATCGCTCCATTGCTATTTCCATGGGAGGTGATGATGATAGAGGAATAAATTATTTTGGAAATGAGGAACAAGTTTTTATGTCTATAATAAAAAGAAGCGGGCTTCAACTTATATATGAGAAAAGCTTGACGGAAAGTATAAAGAAAAGAATGGAACTTTATAATAAATATACTAAAGGAGACCATATAAAGGTTTTTGTTAATATTGGGGGAGCATCTGCTAATGTAGGCACCTGTGAACACTCGTTAAAAATTTCTAACGGCCTTCAAAGAACTCTACCGCCTTGCAATCATTCTACCAAGGGTGTTATCTTTCATATGGCAGAAAGAGGAATACCTGTAATTCATCTACTTAATATTAGAACGTTAGCTTTTAAGTATGGCCTCCCAATTGATCCTATTCCCTTGCCCAAAATTGGGCAAAGTAAAATATACCAATATTCTCAAGTTATGAGAACAGGGGTCAATGATTAACTCTATAGAAATACAAAAATAATGAAACAGATCCTGCAAAGCAAGAGGAGTTTAAAAAAATTCTATCGATGGATGATGAATCCGAATATACACCTTTGGAGATTTTCTCCAGTATCTTCTGTAACAGACCGAGGGAAAACTCTTTTTAATTTTAGACAATGCTACCTGGCACAGAGCCCAAGATTTAAAGGAATTCTTCCTTAATAACCAGGACCGACTTGTGCGTATTTTTCTACCACCATATTCTCCTGAACTTTAGTCCAATTGAAAGAGTATGGAGAATTACACGAAGAACAGTAACTCATAACCGTTATTTTGTCACCTGTCCGGTTATCTCCGTTATATCTGCTTTTAGTGTTTCAAGAAGAGCGGTGTCGCTACCAATCATCCAATCCTTACCCGTATAATAATTTGCTTCAGATTTTACTTCAATCTTAGACCTATCTTGTGAGAACTTGATAGTTGCCCTCACTCTATAATCCTTCCTGAGTTCACCTGTCCAGGTATAGAGCCAGGCTGTACGTATATAGCCGTTCTCTTTTG
>Ga0180300_10001435_pt1 | contig 11017 bp, 9 predicted proteins | sample GuaBasSediGuay15_FD_121798 | JGI IMG/M metagenome (GOLD analysis project Ga0180300, IMG submission 121798) | Subseafloor sediment microbial communities from Guaymas Basin, Gulf of California, Mexico - Guay15, Core 4569-2, 21-24 cm | ecosystem: Environmental > Aquatic > Marine > Hydrothermal... | reverse complement strand
GTGCTGTTTTTCCTTCAGGAGAATATTGAGGATATATATGTCACCTGGAAGAGAGGAAAGATAGGAGAGGCAGTAATTTATCTTTCTCTTTTGCATCTCATATCCTTTGGAAAGCAGTTTCTCAATCTTCTGGATAGTGCTCTCTTTTCCCTCAACGAGATGATGAAAGGAAGAAGGATAGAATATGGAGGGGAGGATGTGGAGGAACCGGAAAGATTCCTTACCGAAATAGACAGACTTCTTCAGGAATTAAAAGAGGATGCCGCTCAGGTCCTGGAAAGAAGAAATACTATGAGGGGAAATCTGGAAAAAATAGAGGAAAAACTGGGCGAGATGGCATCAGGGCTTGAGGAGATAAAAAGTATACTTTTCTCCTTACAGGAGGGGGTAACCCTCATCCATGGAAAGGTGAAGGAGATGGGAGCACTTGCGGAGCAGACGAGAATCCTGTCCCTTTATGGCAAAATAGAGGCCTCAAGAACAGGAAATGAACAGGAACTGAATGTAATTGTTGATCAGATAAGGGAACTTTCAGGGAAGTTTGACAGGATAGTGGAGGAGATAGAGAGTTTCTCCGTGGCCCTGAGAGAAAGCATAGAAAGGATTTCCACGGACCTTTCGTTCCTGGTGGATGGTATTCAGACGGTTAAAAGAGAGGGAGAAACAATAAGGGAACACCTGGAGGAGGGTGACGGGATTGTAAAGTATGTGATAGCAATAACAGAAGAGGCAGCCCCGGCAATGGAAAAGGAGAAGAAAGAAGTTGATAGATTAATACATGCATTTCAGAGGTTTGAAAAGGAAAAAAGGGAGATGGAGGCGGTTCTTTCGGAGGTCTATGATATTGTGAGAGAAAGCAAGAATGAGGTTGATGCACTTGTCAGGGGATTTGAGATTATACATAAAGAGGTGGAAGGGGAGGGCGTGATAAGGATGGGTTTATCAGGAGACCCCGTGCACCTCGACCCTGCATACATGGGAGATGCAACATCAGGAAGGGTGGGGAGGCTGATTTTCAGAGGATTATTTTCCTTCGGGAAAGGAATCAATGTGTATCCATTTATAGTAAGTCACTGGCATATGGGAGGGGATGGGAAGGTATGGAGATTGAGAATAAGGGATGATATTTATTTTCACAATGGAAAAAGACTTACTTCAGAGGATGTAAAGTACTCCATAGACAGGGTGAAAAATGCACCGAATTCGTTTTTCTTTGATGCGGTGGAGGAGGTAAAGATAGTGGATAACTTCACCCTTGAAATACTTCTTTCCTATCCGTACATGCCCATTTTCTCAAATCTTGCCACCATAGCCGGTTCTGTTGTTCCCTGTGGAATGGAGCATGAGGAACTGGAAAAAAATCCAATTGGTATAGGTCCATTCAAGTTTGCCGGATGGGAAAGAGGAAAAAGAATATGGCTGGAGGCATTTGAACGGTATCCCTATGGAAGACCCTATCTTAAAGGATTTGAATACCTGATAGGAAAGAGTGAAAGGGAGGAGATAGAACTCTTCAAAGAAGGGATATTTGATATTGTAGAGTTGAGTCTTGCGATGACAAAGGAGGCTCAAACAGATCCTGAGCTTAGAGATTGCATTATTTCAATACCTTCCATAGATATCCGGTACATGGGATTCAATCTCTCCAAGGATAACCCGTTGAGCAACAAACTTGTAAGGCAGGCTATAAGCCATGCAATAAACAGGGAAAAAATCATAGAAAAGGTAACAGGAGGAACCGGAAAACCTGCAAAAGGAGTATTTCCCCCTGGAACCGAAGTTTACAATCCCTCCCTTGTAGGATACGAATACAATCTGGAAAGGGCAAGAGAATTACTGAAAAAAGCAGGGTTTGAAAAGGGAATTCCCGGAGAGTTTGTTCTCTGGATAAGTGAGGCAGAGACAAACAGACGAATGGCAGCAATAATACAGGAGGATCTGGAAAGGATAGGGGTGAAGGTGGTGATAAAAGAAAATCCCTGGAAGGATTTTCTTGAAGGGCTTGGAAAAGGGCTTCCGGATATGTATTTGCTGGGATGGTCAAGTGACAATGGTGATCCGGATAATTTCCTCTTCCCTCTCTTTCACTCCAGAAACAGGGGGGGCGCTGGAAACAGGTCCTTCTATTCAAACCCTGAGGTGGACAGACTCATAGAAGAAGGGATGAGGGAGATAAATCCTGTAAAGAGACGTGAGATATACCGGCGTGCAGAGGAGATAATAGTGGAGGATGCTCCCTGGGTTTTTCTCTATCACAGTGTTGACTTTTACCTTGTTTCCCCCAGGATTCATGGCTTTGTTCCTCATCCGATAAACTTTGAGAAGTTTGAATATGTATGGAGGGAGAAATGAGTGAACTTATAGTTTTTACCTTAAAGGGCGAAAAGTTCGGGATAGAGATAGAAAAGGTGAGGGAGATATCAGAGATGGTGGATGTCACCCGTGTTCCCCTTGCCCCTCCCTATGTTGAGGGAATAACAAATCTCCGTGGAGAGATAGTCCCCATAATCTCTTTGAGGAAAAGATTTGAACTCGGAGAGGTTGAGGGGGGAGAGGTCATTCTGATAGAGGAAAAAGGGAAGCCTGTTGGTTTTGTGGTGGATAAAATCTTGGGAATAGTGAAGGTCCCGAAAGAAAAGATAAAGAAAGTGCCCCGGATGATGGAGAGTGTGATAGAAACAAAATATCTGAAAGGGGTTGCCCAGGCAGATAAGGAAAAGTATATTATACTTGATACAGAAAAAATCCTGTAAAAAGGAGGATATATGGGTGCAAGGGTGCTTATCGTTGACGATGCAGTTTTTATGAGAAGGATGCTTGCAGACATCCTGAGGAAGGAGGGGTATGAGATTGTTGGGGAGGCGGAGAATGGTGCCCAGGCGGTGGAGAAGTACAAAGAACTCAAGCCAGACCTTGTTACCATGGATATTATCATGCCGGATATGAGCGGGATAGATGCGGTTAAAGAGATAATGAAGATAGACCCGAATGCAAAGATAATCATGGTGAGTGCGATGGGGCATCAGACCCTGGTTGTTGAGGCAATCCAGGCGGGTGCAAAGGACTATGTGGTGAAGCCATTCCAGCCCTCAAGAGTTCTTGAGGCAGTCCAGAGGGTGCTTAAACTCTGATGGAGAGAACTAAGGAATATGAAGAGCTCTTCCGAAGTGAGGCAAGGGAGTATCTCTCCCAGTTGAATACCCTTGTCCTGAGAATAGAAAAGAATCCAAAGGACAGGGATGCCATAAACGAGGCATTCAGGGCATTTCACACGATAAAGGGAATGGCGGCATCTCTTGGATACACAACCATAGTTGAGATTTCCCATGAACTTGAAGATGAACTGGATGCAGTAAGGCAGGGAAAGAAAAAGGTAACAGAAGAACTCATAGAAAAACTCTTTTCCGGAATAGATAAACTTGAGGGGCTGATTGAAAAGAAAGAAGAGAGAAAGATAAGAATTTACCTTTCAAAGGATACTCCACTTCCTGCTGCAAGGGCGGTTGTGATTCTCAACATAATAAAGTCAAAAGGAGAACTGCTGGGAACAGATCCCCCTGAGGAGGAAATAGTTAAGGGAAACTTTCAAAATTCCTTTGTTGTTCATTTCAGGGGAGCAGGAATTGCAGAGGAGATTGCCTCCATGGAGGATGTGGAGGGGATAGAGGAGGTTCTGGAGGAAAAGGAGGAGGTAGAAGAGGAGAAGGAAGAAACATACATCAAGAAAGCAAAGGATGTAAGAGTACCCATTGAAAGGCTTGACAGGCTCCAGAACCTGGTTGGAGAGCTGGTTATAGGAAAGGAACAGATACTCAGAATGGTTTCCCGGTACAATCTTCCCGACCTTGCAGAACTCATGGGAGGGTTTTCCAGGATAATACAGGAACTCCAGGATGAGGTGATGAAGATAAGGATGGTTCCCCTTTCAACGGTATTTTCAAGATTCCCGAGGTATGTTAGGGACCTTTCAAAGAAACTCGGGAAAGAGGTTGACTTTATCATGAGGGGAACCGAGATAGAACTTGACCGCTCTCTGCTTGATGCCCTCTCAGACCCCCTAATACACCTTCTTAGAAACGCAGTGGACCATGGAATAGAACCTCCTGAGGAAAGGATAAAAAAAGGCAAGCCCAGAAAGGGGAGGATAGAACTCAATGCAGTGAGGATGAAGGATTCAATAATGATAGAGGTTTCAGATGATGGGAAGGGAATTGATGTGGATAAGGTTCTGGAGAGGGCAAAGAAGATGGGGCTTGTGGAGGAGGAGGCGGAACTTACCGAAGGAGAGATTCTCAAATTTCTCTTCACTCCTGGTTTTTCAACATCTGAGGAGATAACCGATATCTCCGGAAGAGGGGTGGGAATGGATGTTGTCAAAGAGGCAATGAGGATGATAGGGGGGTCGGTTGATATAAAGACGGAGAAGGGGAAAGGAACAAGATGCTCACTCAAGGTTCCCCTCACCATGGCAATAATAAGGGCATTTCTTATAAAACTTGAGGATGATACCTTTGCAGTTCCCATGACCTACATAGATGAAACCGTGGAGGTTGGGAAGGAAAAGATACAGCATGTGCACAAAAAGGAGGTTCTGGTTTTGAGGGATGAGGTTATTCCGGTTATATGGCTGGGTAAAAGACTTGGGTATAAGATAAAGGAAAATCAGCACAAACTTCCGGTTATAATCTCCTCTGCAGAGGGACTGAAATACGGAGTTATTGTTGATGAGTTCATAGGTGCAACCGACATAGTTGTAAAACCTCTCCCACCTTTGCTCGGAGATCTTGACATCTTTGCAGGAGTGACTATCCTTGGAGATGGGAGACCGGGATTAATAATAGATGTTCCAAACCTCATATAGGGAGGACGTAATGAGGCTCAATGACCTTAAGGATATACATCTGGATGCCCTGAAAGAGGTTGCAAACATAGGGAGCGGACATGCAGCCACAGCACTCTCCCAGCTTATAGGGAAAACGGTTTATGTCCAGGTTCCCGAGGTGAAGATTCTGAAGATAGAAGACATTCCCGGACTCATTCCTGAGGATAATCCAATTGTTGTTGGTATCCTTACAAACTTCTTCGGGGATGCAACGGGAAAGAATTTATTGATAATTCCGAAGAACGAGGCAGAATTGCTTGTGGATATTTTGCTATCCCGCACTCCAGGGACCACAAAGATATTCCAGGAGATGGAGATTTCCTCCCTCAAGGAGGTGGCCAATATAGTGACATCAAGTTACCTTGGAGCAATGGGGGAGTTCCTGGGATTTCTTCTTATTCCTTCGGTTCCGAGCCTTACCGTAGATGAACTCACCTCCATCATCACCACTGTCTATGTGGAATTCACCGAGGAGAAGGAATACGCATTCTGTGTGGAAACTGCGTTCTACTTTGCAGAAGAGGACAAAAAGCTTCACGGATATCTCATCATGATTCCCGACCCGGAGGCACTGGAAAACATGCTCAAGGCAATGAATCTTTTGTGAGGAGCCAATGCCTGAAAGGGTGAGTGAAGAGGAAAAAAGACTGCTCAAACTCTTTGCCTCCAGGATAGACCCAAACGACCCTGGGGCACACAATAACCTTGCGGTTGTTTACTTCAACAAGGGGATGTACGAGGAGGCAATAGAGGAACTCAAGAAGGCACTTGAGATAGACCCCTACTTTACCCTTGCAAAAAACAACCTTGAAATAATCTACAGGAAGATAGGCTACTACGACAGAACCATAGAGGAGTATTCAAGGATAGTTGAGGAGGACCCTGAAAATATTGAGGCAAGATTCAAACTTGCAGAGGCCTACAAAAACACCGGAAGATACTTTGACGCAATAACCCACTACCGGAAGATAATAGAGGCAAAACCAGACCACCTTGAGGCACTCAAGCATCTTGCAATATGCTTCAAGGCACTTGGAATGTATGATGAGGCGGTTGAGATCTTGAGAAAGGCATTGAAGATAAAACCGGATGCTCCTGACCTTCATGAGGAGCTTGGGGTTGTCTATTACCACATAGGATTGCTTGATAAGTCCATAAACGAGTTTAAAGAAGCAATAAAATACGACCCTAACAATGCCTATGCCCACTTCAGACTTGCATTTGTCTATGGAGAAAAGGGACTGCTTGATAAGGCTAAAGAAGAGACAAAGATAGCGGTGAAGTTAAATCCTGCACTCAAAAAGACCCAGCCGAACCTTGGAATAGATACAAGCCTGCAGATGGCGTATCAGGAGGCAATGGGGGTTAAAGAACAGGCAAGAAGCGCATTTTTAACCCATTATTCAATCGGAATAGCATACCGAAATAAAGGGCTTTTTGATGAGGCTTTGAGGGAGTTTCTGAAGGCGCACGAGGCAGACCCTGAAAATCTCATGGTTCACAAGCAGATAGGGGAGATATATCTTTTGAAGGGAGAGAATGAGAAGGCGATAGAGGAATACCGGAAGGCACTTGAATACGACCCCAATTCTCCAAAGGTTTTAAATGACCTTGGAATAGCATGTCATAGACTTGGAAAGCTTGATGAGGCGATATCCTGGTACTCAAAGGCAATAGAGGTTGACCCCACCTATGCTGTGAGTTACAACAACCTTGGTGTTGCTTACATACATAAAGGAGATAAGGAACTTGGAAAGGAATACTTCCAAAAGGCAATAGAGATAGACCCCACATATCCGGATGGATATTTGAATCTTGGTGTCCTTGCAATACAGGAGGGTAATTTTGAGGAGGCAGAGAAATTGTTCAGGAAAGTGCTTGAGGTAAAGGAGGACTATCCACTTGCCTACAATTACCTGGGGCTTGTCTATCTCAACCAGGGAAGATTTCAGGAGGCAGTTACATCATTCAAGGAGGCAATAAGGATTGACCCTGAGTTTGCTGAGGCTTATTACAACCTGGGATTTGCCCTTTCAAAGATGGGAGAGTATGAGGAGGCACTGAAGGCAACGAAGAAGGCGCTTGAAATAAACCCATATTATACGACAAACCGTCTGAAACTCGGAATAGACCTTTATGCTGATAAACTTGATATTCTCATAGGAAAGGAACTCACAAAAGAGGTTGAACTTGAGAAAGAGGAGCCATTTGAGGCAGTGTTCGCCCCGCAGGAGGAGGAAAGGATATTTGAGGAGGTTTTTGAGGAAGAGGAGGAAGGACCCGAGGTTGTGGAGGAGGTGGCTGAGGTTCAGGCTCCACCAAAGGACTATTTTGCTGAGGGCAGGGAATTGCTGGAAAGGGGAGAACTTGACAGGGCACTTGAGGCATTTGAGGAGGCACTGAGGGAAAACCCGGATAATCCAGAAATTCTTTACCACATTGCAAGAATCTATTACGAGAAAGGACTCTATGGAGAGGCAAAGGAGAGGATAGTATCCCTGCTCGAACGTAAAGAGGAAAAAGAGTATCTTAAACTTGCCATTGATACCGGGAGAAAGGATAACGACCCTGAGTTTGCAAGAAAGTATCTTGAACGTGCCCTTGTTCTATATCCTGATGATAAGGAACTGCTTGAGGAGGCTGCTGATTTCTACGAGGAGACCGGAGAGTATGATAAGGCGATAGGAATCCTGGAAAGACTCCTTCCTGAGACCAATGGAGAAGTACTTGAGCGTCTTGGAAGGCTTTATGTGGAGAAGGGTGAGAGGGAGAGGGGTAAAAAACTGCTTGAGGAGGCAGGAGAGAGGGGAAGTGAAAGCGCCCTTCTTTTCCTCTCCACGCTTGCAAGAGATGAAGGGAAGAAAGAGGAAGAAAGGAGATATCTTGAAAAGTTACTTACCGTTCATCCAGACCATCCAGAAGCAGTGAAAAAACTCGCATTCATCCTCATGGAGGAAGAGCAGTACGACAGGGCACTCTCCCTTGCAGAAAAGGCAAAGGACCTCCTGCCCATAGACCCTGACCCTCTCTACATAGAAGGTAAAATAAGGTATCTTAAGGGAGATACCGAGCTTGCAAAAGAACTGCTCCACGATGCGTTGCTGCTGAAAGAGGACCATGCAGGAGCCCATCTCACACTTGGGATTATATATGCAAAAGAGGGGAGGATAGGGGAGGCAATAAAGGCATGGGAGAAGGTCCTGGAAGTTGCACCTGAGTCAGAAGAGGCAAAGGAGGCAAAGCGGGCGATAGATGCAGCAAGAACCTGGGCAAGCATACTTGGAGGTTTGAAGTAATGGCTCTTCAGGGACCCATAAAGGAACTGGGGCTTTTTGAGCTTTTCCAGTTGCTTTCTTTCACCCAGAAAACAGGAAGGCTTGAACTTAAAACCGACTCAAGGGTTATAAGAATACTCTTCAGGAATGGGAATGTTGCATATGTATTTATTCCTGAAAGAATAAAGGAACATCTTGTAAGAACAGGAAGACTCACACCCGATGTTGCCTCTTCCCTTTCTGAGGACAATCTTGAAAAAGAACTGGTTGAGAGGGGGATTCTAACTGTTCAGGAGTTGAGGTCCATAGTTGCAAGTCTCGGGGAGAAGGCAATATACGAATTATTCAAGATAGAGGATGGATTCTTTACCTTCTATGAGGAGGAGATTTCACCTCCATGGGATATTGACCTTGGTTTCAAGACCGAAAACCTCATAATGGAGGCGGCAAGGAGGGTTGACGAACTTGAGAAGATGAAGACAATGATTCCCTCTTACGATGTCGTCTTCTCCCTCTCACCAGAGGTGGAAAAAAAGAAATTCATAAGATTGACCCCGAAGGAGTGGATGTTGCTCTCTTATATAGATGGGAAAAGAACGGTGAGGGAAATAGTTTCTCTCATGGGTGAGGAGTTTGAGACGGTGAAAATTCTTTACGGGTTGCTCATGGCAGGGCTTATAACCGAGAAGAAAGAAGAGGGGGTTGAGGAGAAGGTGGAGAGGGAGGGGAAGGAAAGGTTGAAGGAGCTTTTCAGGGAAAGGAAATTCAGGGAGGGGCTTGAGGAGATAGAGCGAATGAAAAAGGAACACCCCACGGACCCCGAGATACCCTATGAGGCGGGTTTCTTCCATCTTAAACTTGGAAACTTCAAGGAGGCTATTGCGGAATGGGGAGAGTTTCTCACCCTTGCTCCGGGAGACAGGAGGGCACAGTTTATAAGAGAACTTATAGATAAGGTGAGAAGCATAGATGAGGCAATTTTAAGGAAGGATGAGCTATGACTGATGAACTCATGAGCTCACCTGAGTCGTCGTCAGTGATAGTATCTCTTGCCAGGCTTTACCTGGAAAATAAAATGTTTGACCAGGCAATAGAACTATGCCTTTCTTCTCTTGAGTCCTCCCCTGAGAGTGAGGAACTCTATCTTATTCTCTATGAGGCATACATGGGTAAGGGAGAGACCGGGAAGGCGAGGGAGATAGTAAAGAAAGGATTGTCTCATATTCCCGGAAGTGAAAAGTTAAAAAAACTTGTAGAGGAGAAAAAAGAAGAGGTACCGGCTCCTCCACCACCTCCACCCGAAGAAAAGGTTGAGGAAGTTCCCGAGAAAGTTGCTGTTGAGGAGGTTCCTCCAGAAAAAGTTGAGGTTGAGGAGGGGGACCCTGTTCTTTCCGTTCTCAAAAAATTCCTTTCTCTTAAAGATATTTATGGTGTCCTGCTTGTGGATGAGAGTGGGCTTCTCATATCCCAGGCATCACGGAAGGAGTTTGACTACGAGACAACAGCAGCACTCATTGCATCAATGTATTCGGAGGCAAAGGATGCCCTTGAGAAACTTGAACTTGGTGGATTTGAGAGTGGAATAGTGGAACTTCCCAGGGGAAAGATTTTCATATTTGAGGAGGGAGGGATAATACTCTCTGTTCTTGCCGGTAAAAATGTTATGCTGGGGCTTGTTCTTGCAAGGGCAAGGAGCATACTCTCTCAGGTAAAGAAAATCCTGGAGGGATGATGAAAGAGGTTCTTGAACGGATAAATTCAATAAGCGGAGTGAAGGGAAGCATGGTTGTTGGGAAGGATGGGATAATCATAGAGTCAAGTGCTCTTTCAAGCGTTGACTCCGATTTGCTTGCTGCAATGGTTGCAAAGGTTGGTAAGGAGATGGAGGAGAGGATAAACGCGAGAAAAAACTTCATGGTTACCGTGAATGGAGAGGGAGGGATCATCCTCTTTGGGGTGGAGGAGGATTTCATCCTTGCGGTAATTGCACGAAAGGATGCAAACATTGGGGGGTTGAGGCTTGAGATAAAGAAAGGAATTGAGAAGATAAAGGAGGAACTCGGATGACAGAGGACCTGGTTCTTGACGAAAAGACATCGCAAAGAATTCAGCATGCGCTTGAAGACTTCATCCTGGATACAAAAGCAAGGGCTATCATGGTGATGACGCGCGGAGGTCAGCTGATAGCACAGGAGGGATTTGTTGAGGGAATGAAGATACTCTCTGTTGCCGCGCTTCTTTCAGGAATCTTCAACTCCACATTAAATCTTGCAAAGGCGGTGGGAGAAAAGAATTTTCCCCATTTTTATCAGCAGGGAAAAAGATGGAGGATTTACTATGAGCATATAAAGGAGAAATTCATAATAGCCACATTTTTTGAGGAAAGTGCACTTCTGGGGGTGGTCAGGGTGAAGATGAAGGAAATAAAGGAGGTTTTGAAGAACGTTGTTGAAGGAGAGAGAATAAGGATTGACTGGGGAAGGGAGAGGAACGTTGAGGACCTTATAGACAGGTTCTTCAGAGAATGAAGAGAATAAGAAAGCGCAGAATATTTCCTTTTCTTTTTCTTCTCATACTCGCCATTATTTTCAGGGTTGCATATCCTCACATTAAAAGAAATCTTGAGGGATGGCTTGAGGGTAAGATAAAGGATGCATTCAAAGGTGAGGTTGAGATAGGAAGGATTTACTGGAATGTTGTTTCTACCCTGGTTATTGAGGATGGGAAGATTTCTTCTGAGGGGGCAGAACTGAGGGTTAAGAGACTCACAATACATTATTATCCTGGAGAACTTCTGGTTAAAAGATTGAGGAATGTTGTTATTGAGGATGGATATCTCCATCTTCCCAAGGGGAAGGAT
>Ga0180300_10001434_pt1 | contig 11017 bp, 19 predicted proteins | sample GuaBasSediGuay15_FD_121798 | JGI IMG/M metagenome (GOLD analysis project Ga0180300, IMG submission 121798) | Subseafloor sediment microbial communities from Guaymas Basin, Gulf of California, Mexico - Guay15, Core 4569-2, 21-24 cm | ecosystem: Environmental > Aquatic > Marine > Hydrothermal... | reverse complement strand
CGTGGGCTCCAAGCCCAGCGATCCCCTCCACGCCCCGCATTTCTTGCAAAAGTCGCCATCGAACTCGTGCTTGCAGAACTCCGAGCCGCCCCAGACCTTCTCCGTCCCTGGATACATGCGCTTTGAATTTCCAGAAAACACTATCTTATTGTTCCGTCGAACGCATAATGTGTGATTTTTCTCAACTTCTATGCCAAAGACGAGGCCTCTATAATATGTCTCCCGCATAGCATCTCGCAGCTTAACTGTCTTGCGCTTGAGAAAGGTGATGATACCACTTTTTTGAACACTAAGATTGCTGCCTATTTTAAGAGCTATTTCTGCTAGGTCATCTCGTAATCGCTTTGAGGCTGTAAACGCCTCTATTTTGCCATCTCGCCTATGGTACCCATCTCCAAAAAGATACCATTTTAGAAAAACACGCAGTAAGCGGGGTGAGAGTTCTTTGATCTCCCTCGGAATGAATTTTGTTCGTGAATTGCCTAACTGCCGTAAATAGTGCCAGAGCTGTTTATCAGTAATTTCAAATACTGTAACGTCATCTGCTCTTCTATATTCCCTAAAAGAGAATGGAAGCCTTTTAAGTAACTCCCGTACGCGTCTATCATTTGGCGGTTTTTGTTTGATAGAGACAGAATAGCTTATTTTTCTACCCCCCTTGCTGCCTCGTACTGAGCCTTCTGCGATCCACAATCCAAGGAAAGCAACCCAGTCTTCTATTTTAATCTGCTTTGGCGGATAAATGCGCCTCTGCTTATTATAAATGGTGACCAGAGCGGGAAGGGTGAAAAATTCTGGCTCTTTTCCTCGCCACTTAAATCCTGTTTTTGGCGTGATATAATTTGATTTAATATCTTTCGCTGGTACGAAGAAACATCCTTGAACATCTCTGGTCGGCTTAAAGTATCCAGCAATGGCGCGAGGCTTGACAGCTCTACCTGGTTTAGAGTAGTAAACGAGCATTTTGTGATTTGGGGTAACTAGCAGATCTATATGTGTGTTTTTAAACTCAACCATAGGGCCTTCGTAATACCACCGCCTCGTTGCAGTAACTTTAACCCATTCTAATTCCATATTTTCTGGATTTACTGATAAGACAACATCACCTTCCCTAACCATGGAAATATCTTTCCAGCCATCTTGTGTTAGAATTTCATGGCCCTCTGCATAACACCAATAAGGCGGCGACGTGACCACGCAGTCTACGCTGTTCGACGGGAACTTCTTTAAAACTTCGAGTGCATCGCCCCTAATAATCTTGTTCAGAGGGAGCGTTCCTCTGCGGAGCTCCGACGCCTCGACGATCAGCCCGCTCATTTTGACCTTTCAAACTCTCTCCACAAGCTCCTTCTGCACCTTGCACACATGAAGCTTCGGGTCGCCCGCCCGCAGCGGGGACACTTCCTCTCCGGGAGCACTACGTCCCTGAGCCGCAACAGCTCGTCTCTCTTCACCGCACTCACCCCTCAGCCGCCGAAGGGGTTTGAATATCTCCTCAAAATTTTTGGGCGGTGCGAGCCGTACTACTATAGCCTCGATTTTCTTCTCGCACGGCACCGCCTCAACCCTTCTGCGGTAGAAATCCAAAAGTTCCGCTCTATCTGTTATCTGACCCACCTCCCCAGCCGCCACCCGCAACGCTCGCAGTAAAACCTTTCTCCAAAGGCATCGCACCACAGCAGCCACGTCCTGCGGCGGCAGCCGTCGCAGTAGTCGAAAACGTCGAAGAGCAGCCGTTCGAGGCGGAAGTCCGAAAGGCGGAGCTGCCTCTGCGTCATAGACGCTCTCCCACGACATATATCGCCATGTTGCACCTGTTGCACACGCTCCAGAGCCTTTCAGCCGCATCGAGTTTCTTCCCGCAAAACGGGCAGTATCTGGGCGTGTACTCCCTTTCTTTTTCCTTTTCTCGACTTTCCTTACTTTCCGTTCCTCTCAGCTCTTCTCTCTCTTTTAGGCGATGGAGCACCTCTTCTAACGCCTCCTCTAACAATGCGGATCCGATGAGCCATTCTCCAAGTCGCTCTTTGATCTCTGGCAATTCTCCCATGTTATCACCTCCTAAAGAGCGTGGATGCCACAACTCACTATCATTTCTTTTCCGCACTTTCTGCACACAGCGCGGTAGTACCTGATCTCAACGAGGTTCTCCTCTGGGTGAATCCTGCAGTCGATAAAGTCAACGCCCCTGCGGAAGAGGTAGTCTGAAAGATCCTCCCACCGAATCTGTTCTTTATATTCCCAGTCGTGATTGCACAGCCACGCTCTTACTTTTAGGATCAATCTCCGCAAAAACCCCATCCTACCACCCCCATCACTTTAAATCCAAATAGCAGATAGGGCACAGCAACAGGTGCTCCTCGCCCTCGCCGCCGTCTTCGTCGGGCACGCACGCCTCGCACAGCTCGTGAAGCTCCACGAGGCGTCCGCACCAGTCGCAACATCGGTAGAGCATCGGCGTCACCTCCTTTTTAGAAGTTTTTCCACCCTGGCGAACTCCGTGAGCACTTTCTCGGCGAGCGCCTGGTATTTCCAGAAGGATTCGAACGATTTGGCCAGTTCTAGAACGCTTGCCGGTTCCCGAAAAGCCCGGAAGGGCTTGCGGAAGAGTTCGGCAAGCTCGCTCTCCACGGCGTTGAGCTCCCGCATCAGTCCCAGAACCCGCTCGTAATCCCCCCGCCGCCTCAGCGCTTGATAAATGTCCATGAGCGTCGCCGAGATGCGCTTGAGCATCTGATGCTCAAGCATCATGCTCTCGACAAACACCTCCGCACTCTTCTCGTAGAGCTCCTCACTCTTCCTCTTCAGTTTCGAACACTCCTCCACACACTCGTCAAAAAGCCTCCTCGCAGTCTCGATCATCGCCCCTCACCTCACGGGGGTTGAAGCCGCCAGCGGCAGCATCGCCAGCCACAGCTTCGCCACGGTAAAATAGAGCTTGTTTTTCTCGGGACTCCAGCCTTCCGCCTGGCTCCGTATAGCCCACCACCTGACGAACTCCTCAAACTCTTTGAGGAGATCCTTCATGCCATCACCCCCTTCTTTTGAAAGAAGATCTATTGAGGTCGTAGAGTCCTGCGATCACCGTAGCGAGGATCGTGGCTCCTCCCACCAAGAGCATCGCATCCGGCAACCACAGCCCAACCGCGATGGCAAGCGCTGAAACAAAGAAGCCTGCCAGCGCTAGAGCGGGCATGCGGAATCTTCTCTCCTCTTTAATAGACTCGTCTTTCAGAAACTTCACCCCCTTTCCTTATGTTCCGCTTTAACATGCTCGTCGAGGGCTTCGAGGGCAGAGCCGAGGGCGTCGAGACCGAGACCGGGAGTCTGCGCCCAGACTTCCATGCCGCAGATGGAACACTTCGCCCTTATCGCTCCCGGAGTTGTGAACTTCACCAGAATCTCCCCGACACTCGGAATTTCGACGGCGACCTCTTCACCCAAGTAGTTCATCACTTTCACGGTCGCACGCTCCTCACGCCCGTCGTGCCGCACCCGCACGGTCATCGTTCCCTTCACAAGATGCATCTCGTACTCGCTCACCTCGATGCCCCATTCCCGCTCCAATAGCCACAGCACTTCTTGGAAAAGGCGCTCGCCTTCCAAACTCTTTCTCTCTTCCCAAGCCTTCAACGCCCTCTCCTTGAGACCCATCCTCACCCCCTCCGCAGCGCAGCCTTTATCCTGTCGAGAGCCTCCAGAATGCAGCTCGTGACGATCGCCGTCGCCGCAACGGCGCCGACGACGAAGCACACGACGCCCGCCGCAAACAGAGCGACGCCCTTCAGGAACTCGCCCGCAAGGATCATCGCCGCCGCCACCAGCGGCACCTCAAGACCTATCGCTAGCAACGCCACGGTGCCTAACACCCACTTCCAGCTTATCCAGGAGAGCCTGCCTTCCACGACATCACCTCCTAATTTCTGCGAGGCGGCTCGTAGACCTTCCTCAGGAGCCGCTCTTCCGCGAGGTCGGAAAAAACGAGTCCTGCAACAACTCCGACTACAACGCCAACGAGGTTGGAGCCCACGAGAATCACCGCCGCCGCGAGCGCTGCGGTGAATACAGAAACCTGAGCCAAACACCAGAACACCCACCTTGCCCACTCCATGACATCACCTCCGGCCGCCCTCGCCTCCGCTCTCGCCCTCGCCTCCGCTCCTCTTCTCCTTCTTCTCCTCGACCCGCAGCACGCTCATCGTGACCTGCACAACCGCCGCCTTCCTCTCAACGCCGAGAAGCCGCCGCACCACGAGCGGCACTTGTAGCCGCCCCGTCGCATCCAGCGACGCCACGAACGTTACCTTTCCTTCCTCTGCCGACATTCGACATGCACCTCCACTATACGGTAGATGATGGGGAATATTTAAAAGTTTCGGTATAGGTATCCGATGGACTCACCATCCTCTCTTCCAAAACCTACAGACCTGACTGTGCGATACTGGAAATGGCGGATCTATAAGGTGGTAATGGCCGCTTATCTTCAAATCCTCTATCACTTTACGAATTTTCCCGCTATCCATCAAAGCTTCGATGAACTCTTCCCGCCACTCCCGCCAGCAAACAAGTTTGTTGTTTTTATCCTTCCCAGAATACTTACAATTTGCACATGTGGCGTCAGGCGGTATTTCCATGACTGCTAGCTTCCTTACCAGTGCTTCCACTCGTTCGATGCCTTCATTCATCTTACTGATCCGTTGCTCCAAGCGCTGGACAAGCTGCTCCTCAAGATACTTAATACGCCCAATAATCCAAGGCGTCGAGATTTCTATGGGCTTATCTGACTCGACGGAGTACTCTCTTAGGTTGAAGATCTCTATCGGTATCCATGCAACTGAATACCCCGCTGCTGTCCAAAACTTCTCCCTTTCCTCAACCTCGCGCTCATCTATCTTCGATGCCTGAATTTCAAAAGCGATCCCCTTCCCCAAGAGAGGATTGAAAGAAGCAAACTCGATCCCTACATCACTCCTCCTAAATGATTCTGGAGTTTCACCCAACTCCCACCGATACTCCTGCCTAACCTTTTTGATCTTCAAGCTCCGAGGTTCAAACGTCAGCCCGCCTACTGATAGCTTCACAACTCCATCCTCAAACAAAGCGGCTACTAGCACCTTCCACGCTTTGTGAATGTCGCTCTCTCCATAATAGCACGAAACTCCTTCTTCACGCTCGATACGCCTGAAATGCGCAACAACCCATGTCTTGCGGCCATCTACAGTCCTTTCATGAGCTTTTACTGGTGTGACGCGCATGCACTTTTTCGGACAACAATACCACTCCATCTTATGAGGATCTTCAAACTTCTTGAACGCCTCATACGCAAAATATCCCTTCTTTTCAGAGCCAAGGAAAGCCTCTAACAACTTCAAGCACCTCCTACGATCTCACGGATTTTTCGGATAGCTTCCTTGTAGGATGAAAGGTTCTCAATCTTCTTCACGAACTTGACAACATTGCCTCGATCTTCGCCGCCCGGATACCCGTGCCAGTCGGTGTAAATCCAAGCGTACTCGCCCGTTTTTTCGACGGTAAACGACGGGTGTTCGTCAGGCGGATGAAACGGACAATGAGCGTAGATCATCCTGTCGTCCTCCTTCACAATTTTCAAGTAATGGCGGTAGACCGCTTCTGCGATTTCATCTGTTATGTCAATCCAACCCTTTCCACTCCTCTCCTCGAGCCACGTCTTCCGTCGCTCCTCCTCTTCGAGCTCCCTGAGCAGCTTTTCGATCTTCTCCCTGTGTTGCATCTCGTCACGAAAACGCTTTAGGAACTCTTTTGGTAGTTCAGAAATGCGGTACTCGTCCTCCTCGTAGAAAGGCAGCTTCCAGCCGCCAAACTTGTTGTGAGAGTAAGGAGCTCGAATCCAGTGCTTACCTCGAATCGCTGGATCGACCAAAGACTCGTCAAAACCTTCCGCCTTTGCGAGCCGCAGAAGTTTTTCTTGAACGAAGTCCGTCAACTCCCTCACACCCTCCGTCCGCAAGAACTGAGGAAGTTCCTCTCTCCCAACCCCTTCTGGAACCCACAAAGCGTGAACGTGAAAGCCAGAGCCACCACTATGATAAACTGTCGCCTCAACCCCCAACTCCTCAAAAACCTTCAAAAGCTTTTTTAGTTGGGACTCGTCATCCTTCTCCAAGTCAAAGACGATCTCGTTTGGTAGAGGCTTGTAGTGGAGCGTCGGGGCATAGTCGAATAGGAGAAGGTCGGAAGCAGCATCGAACTCTCTGGTGTGGTTGTGCTTCAAGTCCTCAGCCTGAAAAGTGGTATAAGCCGTGTGATACTTACCCAAAACTTGTTTCCGCCGCTGTAAGACTTTCTCGAACTCTGAGATTTTTTGTAGGGCATCTTCTTGGGTGAAATCCGAACCCTCGCCATCATACCAGAACCACAAAACCCTGCGAGCCTCCTTCCGCACCTCAGGTTCGCCTTCAAGCAGTAGCTTCAGCCTCTCCAGAAGCTCCCCCATCTGGCATCACCAAACGCTCCTTAAACCAAACAGGGAGTTTGTCCTTCCACTTCTCGTAAAGCTCCCCAAACTTCGCATCGAGAATGTATGTGACGCCCTTGGAGTCCGGCTCCCTCTGAACACGACCGCAGACTTGAACGAGCTTTGAGAGGGCGTCCCACTCGTAGAACTCCTTAAAGCGGTCACGCCCCAGCTTCTTCTCCAATGCCCGCAGACGCTCGTTCATCGGCGAGTACGGAACCTTCGTGACAAAAAGGAGCGGAATGTCCTTGAAATCGCCGCCGTATTCGATGCCAACGGCGACGAGGAATGTCCTCCCCCTCGAAAGCTCCTCCTTGAACCTCTCTATCGTCTCTTCAAGCTTGCCCTCCTTGTGGAAAACCACATTGTAGCTGTCTTTCAAACACTCAGCAAAGTACTTCCCGTGATGGTGTAGATTCCCACTGTAGACGATGGCTGCGTTCGCCCCGAAAAGCTCCTTGTGCTTCTCAAACGTGGTGACTATGAACCTCGCCGCCTTCTCAAGAGTTTCGTTCTCGCCCTTTCGCCGTATCTCCTGCTCAGTTAGCTTCGCCACTGGCGTGTAAAAGACGAGGCGGCGGAACGGCAGCGTGTAGCTCACCTTGGACACCGACAACGAACGTGGCGGCGTCGCCGAAACCAGCCACCAGCGGCGGAACAGCCTGTCCAAAAGCCTCTCGTAATCGGGTAGGAGCTCAACATAGTGCGCACCACGCTTCTGATAGTAAAAAGCCCTATCCGCATTCGCTATGAAGAAGGAAAGCTTCCTTTCTCTACGCTCGAGACGATCAATCTTATCAAGAAGCTTCCTGTACTCATCACTTTCGGAATCCACCTTTTTCAGTTCCGCTTCGAGGAGTTCTATTCTTTTAAGCACATGCTCCCGCTCCTCCTCCAACACCTTCTTCAAAGCCTGCGGACTCTCACCCTCCGGCGGCCTACTGACAGTAACCGCCTCTACCAAGCTCCTCAAAATCTCGTCCCCCTCGTCGATGATCACACGGTAAGCATCCTTGAAAACCCAAAAGTTCCCGTGATTGACGACGACAAAACCGCCGCTCCTCAAAACCTCCCTCGCCCTCCTCAATGCCGTGTAATACTCACAGTCGTCACGACACGGATACGGATACACCTTGCCCCTGAACTCGAAAAATCCCCTCTCTCGCCGCCGGCACGGCGCATACTTCGCCTTCGCAAGCTCTTTCTCCACGCCCGCCTCAAGGAGAAGCCCACAGTCGTAGTGCTCACGACCCCGATACTCCACAATCTCAAACTTGCTACCATCGCTGTAATCCCTCCGAACCTGATCCTGAAGGAAATTACGCGGCGTGATGATGAGCGTCCCGCCTATGCACCTCCAACGCTCCTCACAATAGTCACACTCCTCTGGACAACGACCCTCGAACGCCGCAGAAAGGTAAACGGCTGTCTTCCCAGCACCCGTCGGCGCCTCCAAAATAGCTCTGTCTTCCCTCAACAGCCTCTCAACAGCTTCGTTCTGCTGCGGATACGCCTCCGAAAAAGGGAATGTGTACTTCGGCGGCTCCTTCTCAACGCTTATCTCCCGTGAAAATTCCCTCTGAATGTGGAGCAGAGGGATTTGCGGCGTCGTCATCATTCAGGCCTCCTGAGCATGAAACCAACCCTCTCGTCGTAGCTCAAAACGCCCTTACTGACCAATTCAAGCGCCTTCCGCAGGGCGGCGTCGCCCATCGCAGCGACCTCGTGATACGACAACGCTCTTCTCTCAAGCCGCTCCAAAAGCTCCTTCTCGATGGCTTCTGGCATGAGCTTAGCACGCATCTCCTCCAAAGTGCTCTTCAGGAGTCTAACATTCGCCTCATAGCGACGTTCACACTCCATTCGTATCGTTTCTGAAAGCCGCCCGTAGTCCTTACAGAAGTAGTACATCCCAAGGGCGTACGCAAACGAGAGGGAAATGGGACTCAGCTCCTCGCCGAAGGTGAGCATCCCGACCGTCTCCTGCGGAACTGTAATTTCCAGATTGTAAACCACACCACGCTTTAGTAAAGTTCGCATCTCAAGCTTGACTTTGTAGAAGTTGTCGAAGCCTCCGAGCGTGCCTATAGAGCGATGTATCTCTGCAAAGCCATCGACGATCTCTCTGAGCTCATTGTGGAGCTCCCAAGCTACATGCGTCGTGAATATCTTGTCAAAGAGCGTCTTGCTCGTGATCTTCACCCTCGCATAGCTCTTAAGCTCCCCGCTCTCACGCTCCGGGGACACAAGATCAACCATGCGACCTTGCAACGACTGGTACACACGGTTTCTCAAACCGACGATGTGAGCTGGCACCACGAGGTGCTTGCGATCATCAAGTATAGGATCGAAGCGTTTGAACTTCTCGTACTCGTTATAAAGGCGTTCTGGAAACCTGAACTCCACGCTATCACCTCCTTACGGCGGAAGTTTCACCTCCTTTCTTAGAACCCGCTTTTTCTAGCTCCAGTTCATTTTTCAAGTCCTCGATGATCAGCTTCAGCGACTTTATGACGAGCCGCTTGTCCACATTTCGTGGATATATCGCCGCTGCGAAAGATGCGGCTGCCATTTCGATTTCTAGGCTCTCATCGTCCTTGAAAAAAGACTCTATCACAGGTTTCGGTATCCTTATTACGGGATTCTCGCACTTAATATTCCAGCGGGCTCTTTTCAGTTCATAGCTCGATGCGCGCTTCTTTCTCTTGATTCTTCTTGCCCACAAGTCTCGCGGATCAAGCATTCTAAAAAATACTCCTAAAATTCTCGCAGCATCAGGCTTGTGTTCCAGGGGCTCGCATCCATCTTCATCAACTAGCAGCACTCTCGCTGGAACGACGACGCGCTCCAAGACATCCTTTTTCCATCGAGGAATCACGACTATTGCTCCTCGCCTAGAAAAGCGCTCTATCATTGAGGATACTGGGCTAGCTAGACACTCAACAGGCGTCCCATCGGGCAGCACGAGATCCGCTATGCCATAGTTAGTGCGCTGTTCAGATGCATCAGGATCGACGCCGAAAAAACGAGCCGCCATCACCTTGAGGTGCTTGTGTAGTTGACTCTCGTTGCGACGCCACTTCCAGCGCTCATCGTAAATGTCAATAGAGAGCTGCATTTTCATCCCTCCTCTTCGTCCCACTCTTCTTCCACCACAGGTACAAACTTCAGAACGTGATTGCCAACATATGGAAGCTCGTCACCCTCTTTCAAGCCGTGCCGCTCCAAGAACTCCTTCGGCAACGCTACGTAGTAGCTGCCGCCCATCTTAATGATGCGGCGGACGCCTGCAATTGTCTTCTCGCCACGAGCACCGAGCTTTGCCTTCTTTTTAGCCTTTACTGGTTTTTCTCCCTTCTTTTTTACTTCGCCTTCTCCGCTACTCATGGTGAAGTCGTACTTTGAGGAAGTATATAAAACTTTTGGTGGGTTATGTTGGATTTCTTTATGCTGCTTCTCCTTCCCGCTTTTCCTCTCAGCAGCGAGCTGTGAGGTTTCTGCCTAGAAGCCGCTTGTTGCCGACTTGCCTTATATTATAAGTGAGGCTTCGCCTCACTTGATCTTCGTACTCACGAAGAAGCGAAGATACGAAGATACGAAGAAATATTCAATTCTTTATAACAAACTGGTTGCAGTGAAACCAGCAAGCACCGATAACAGTCATTGATGATCGCACCATGATCTATTTAGGAGTTAAAATTTCTTGTCGCCCCGTAAGCCGACTTACGCCCCGTAAGGGAAAATTCTCGGACGAAGAACTCGGGCAAAAAATCAAGAGGGGGAGGTGAGAGGCGGGATGTTGCGGTTTTGGAGAGAGGGGCAGGGGCTGGTGGCGGTTGCGGCTGGCGGCTCGTCGGCTCGGGGTTCGGGGTTTGAGGTTGCGGAGGGGCTGGGTGGCGGACGCAGGGACCGTAGGTCCATTTCTAGTTTTGTCGAACCACACTTAAAGCTTATGGTTCGTCGACGCTCAGCGTGACCATGTGCTGGGGGTTGATGTCGTCGAGTATTTTGTCCAGCTCTTCCCAGATGCGCATTCTTTCTAGGAAGGGGGCGGCGATGCAGACGCGGAGGATGACTTCCCTTTCGAGCGTTTCCGGGTTTTCCCAAAACTCGATGATTATGTCGCCCTTGATGCTCTTCTCTTTCAGATAGTCCGAGACCTTTTCAACGGCTTTTTTCAGGGTCGCCCAGAGCTTTTCGTCTATCCTGAACATTTTCCCGCTGCTCAGATTTCGAGGTATGCCTCCAGCTCGCGGATGAGGAAGTGCACGAAGCGACAGGTTTCGAATGCGGAGATGATGCCGCGCTCGTGCCCCATGCCCTCTTCAACGAGGAGGGGCACGTGGCCCAGCATCAGCTCGTACAGGTCTTCCCACTTCCGGAGCGGCTCGCTCGTCTGCGAGACTATCATGTCGTCCAGAATCAGCGCTGCGACGAAGGTTAAGCCGAATGAGGAGTAGATGAGCAGCAGGGGGTGGTAGCCATCGGTTACGAGGAACGATGGGACGACGTAGCCCGATT
>Ga0180300_10001432_pt1 | contig 11046 bp, 11 predicted proteins | sample GuaBasSediGuay15_FD_121798 | JGI IMG/M metagenome (GOLD analysis project Ga0180300, IMG submission 121798) | Subseafloor sediment microbial communities from Guaymas Basin, Gulf of California, Mexico - Guay15, Core 4569-2, 21-24 cm | ecosystem: Environmental > Aquatic > Marine > Hydrothermal... | reverse complement strand
ATCTCAATATTGACGATGAGCTATGGAAACCTAGCTGCACTTCTACAGGATGATATTAAGAGGCTTCTGGCCTACAGCAGCATAGCCCAGATGGGCTATATTCTCTTCGCGGTCTCCGCGGCTGAAACACAAGCAAATGCAGTCCTAGGTTTAACAGCTGCCCTAATGCACATCATGAATCATGCATTAATGAAAAGTCTTTTGTTTCTCTGCGCCGGAGCATTCATCTATAGGGCGGGGACTAGAAGCCTAGCTAGACTCTCTGGAATTGGCCGTAGAATGCCATTGACAGCCATAACGTTCGCAATCGGCGCATTAGCTATTTCTGGAATTCCTCCTCTGAACGGCTTCATAAGCGAATTCATGATCATCTATTCCGGAATTAGATGCAACGCGTATATCCCCACAGTTATACTCTTGGCGAATATTCTGCTTGGATTCGCCTATTATCTTCGTCTGATAAGAATAATTATCTGGTCGTCTCCCTCCGGCAGGCTAAGCAGGGTGCATGAAGCTCCTTTCCTAATGCTTATTCCGATAGTCTTACTGGCGCTAGCATGCGTTGCCATCGGAATTTATCCGTCTCCCTTCATAGAATTCGCCCGCCAAGCTGCAGAATCCCTCATCGCGAGCGGTTAATAAAATGGAAAATATAAAGTAGCAAGCTACGTATAGAGCCTTTGGAGAGACAGAGTTTGAACGTTAGGCTTCTGATTGTTAAACCTATTGACCGATGGCTCTCTGAGGAGAAAGCCGAAGAAGGCTACTGAGGCTTTGTACGGTGTAGAGAAGACTACGAGAAGGAGAAAATAGATATTCATAGACAAATCGAGGATTTGATTGAGAATCTTAGAGGAGAAGGCATAGAAGTAGATCTTCTACCAGTAATAGAGATTGAGAACGTAGACGATTTATTGGAGAGAACAGAAGATCTTAGGAAAGCTGACGTGAATATGGTCTTAACGCTATTTCCAGCCGGATGGATATCCGCTGGAGACTTATCGTATGGAATAGTTGCAGCATCTAATTATGTAGTCTTCTATTACCAGTTTAGGCCGAGCATTTACGCCTGAGAAGCATAAACTCTCGGACAAAATTTTCGAATTACGGAGCCGCTCCAAAAGTATTCTTCAAAGAGGGGGAAGTTACGATAGCCAGACTATCCTTCGAGATGGATGAGATGCTCATCGTAAAGGGCATGGTCGTTGGAAATCCCGATCTAAGAATACGCCGTTCACAGGTTGAAGTGAAAGTTGCCAATCCTTCAGGAATCCTTAAGGAATGACGGGGTTCCACTGGATTCTGGTCTACGGAGACTACGTCGAGGAACTACGGGCAATCTGTAAAATGAAGAAAATAAAACCCATCGTTTACGAATAGCGAGGATTACATGGTTCATCTTAGCAATGTAGAAGAATTTCGGATAGATCTAAGCGGGGAATTTGATACAATGGTATAAATGAATATCAGCGCAGAAAATACGCAAGCATCATCAAATATTTTATAGATAAATAGGATACTCAATTAACATAGAAAACTCTATATAAGAGATTTGGAAGTATTGTTAAGGCTAAATCACACATTCAATGCGTGATAATTCAGTAAGGGAGAGCCTATGGAAGTAAGGAAGGTTCAAGTTATCGGAGGAACGACATTTATCATTTCCCTTCCTAAAAGATGGGTTAATGAGGTAGGATTAAAACCCAGCGAGGAGCTAATCATAGTTCCCAAGGGAAACGCGAGTCTGCTAATTAAGCTGAAGAGAGACGCCGAGAAGATTCTAAACTCAGCGATTAACATAGAGGTTAACTCAAGGAAAAAAGAGGAGATACTTAGATTTATCATCGCAGCGTACCTCGCTGGCTACCAGAACATCAAGCTAGTCTCAAACCTCCGAATAGACCCAAGTATAGAGTTATTCATCAGAAACAATTCATGGAAGTTCATGGGTCTTGAGATATCTGAGGAACATGACAGAGAAATAATCTTAACTACATTGCTTAATACTTCAGCCCTAACGATTCAGAAGGGATTATCAAAGATGCTCAGAGCAGTCTCATCTATGCATAGAAATGCAATAAAAGCATTTGTGGAGAACAATTTGAAGATGGCTGAGGAGACCGTGAGCCTAGACGACGAGGTTGACCGCCTAAATCTTTTCATTATTAGGCAGCTGATGCTCACACAGGGAAGCTTAGCAGCTAGCAGTATAGGGATAAACATGCTGGAGGAATCGTTAATCTATAGAACGATAGTTAAGGATCTTGAAAGGATAGGTGACTACGCCGTTGAAATAGCTAAGAAAACTTCTAAAGACCTTAAAATGCCTCCTTCTTTACGCCGAGAAATAATTGAACTCAGCCAGATAGCCACAAGAACATATCAAGATGCTTTAAACATCTTTTTAGCCAATGATGTGGAGAACCTTGATAAAGTATCTAAAGACGAGGAGGAGTTCTTGGGGAAGATGAGAAGCATCCTGAATAGTTGTGCAACAGATAAATTTTTTGATCCAGCGAGCCTCATCAAACTAATACAGGTGATAGATATACTGCATACTGTTATGAGCAAAAGCAGGTCAATAATAAATGAAACATACAATAGATATATAATACACCTCAGCCGCGTTGAGACATCAACGTAATCTTCAAATCGCCAAGTATTCCGCTATCCACTATATCATCTTGAAGATTATGAGCTCAGCATCTCCTTTAGCTTTTCAGCAGCGTAACCATAATACTCCTTGAATATGGGATTAATCTCTAGAAGATATAGTTCACGCTTGTATCTTCCCCTGATCAGACGGAAAAATTCCTTGTACGGTATTTTACCCCATCCAATAGGCATATGTAGGTCTCCATAGCCGAAGAGCAGGTTCTTCCTCTCCGGCGAGATTGGATCAAATTTGCCATAGTTGTCATGCAGATGCATATGGATGGTATAGGGCATAACTTTTCTGACAGCTTCCAAAAAATTAAATTTGTAATAGCTCGCGGAGATAAATGCGTGGCCAGCATCAAATGTCACGCCTACACTATCCATGTTTACGTTTCTGACGACATCGATTAGCTTGTCAACCTCCCTGCGCAGATGGGTGAAGCCTAGCTCCCCATTCTCAACTCCGATTAACACGCCTGAATCGTGTGCGTATCTTCCCCACTTCTTCAGGGAGTCGACGAGGCTTCGTAGAGCTTCAGATTCAGACATCTTATCAGCCGGCGTAATATAGCCTGAATGCACAACGAGCACACCTGAGCCTACCATGACGCAGAGGTCTATGCATGACTTCATCACCTTCTCGGAAATCTTCAGGAGTAGGGGACTCGCTAGATTCATCTTACTTGGCGCATGTATCGTGTAGGAGAAACTATAGCCTGATAGAATATCCAGAAATTTGGAGCATTCTCTTTTATCAAGCGAGCCGTTCTTAATGATTCCGCAGCGAGGAGAAATCTCGACATTGTCGAATTTAACCCTTTCGAAGATATTTAGTTGCTTGATCAAGGCTGCCTTACAGTCTCCATCGTTCGCGATTGATAGGTTTATTCCGATCTTCAATCCGTAACTCCTCTTAGCTCAAATGATTGATTTAGCGTAAATCATGAAAACATTGTTTTAATATATTTAACTGTTCTTTCAGCCGCTTCACGTGGATTTGGAAAAGGCAGGATCTCAGCGCTAAGAAATGAGCAGTAGCCTATCTTATCCAGCGCAATCATGACTCGATTAAAGTCTAGATGCCCATCTCCAGGAGCTAACCTATTGCTGTCCGCTATATGTATATGCTCTAGGTAGCCGTCGGCCTCAATTATGCCATCATATATCGATTTCTCCTCGATATTCATGTGAAACGTGTCCGCCATAACTCCGACTTTCTTGGAGCATAGCTCATTCTTTAATTTAATAGCTTCCTTCAGCGTGTTCACCATCGTAGACTCATATCTATTCAGCGGCTCTATTAGAATGCGGGTTTCCGTCTCCTCAGCGTACTCTGCGCAGATTCTTAAGGAGCTCTTGAGATTCTTGAATCCACGCCTGCGATCCTTCGGCTTTCCCTTAACTGAGCCTATTATCACTGGAGAATTCAGCCTCCGCCCAATCTCTAGGTATCCCTTAATCCTTTCAATCGCCCTCTCCCTGATCCTTTTCTTTGGTGATGAAAGGCTTAAGCCATAAATCGTGTATGTTGGGCCTGTTCCCACGGCTGGTATCGAAAGCCCAAACTTTTCAGCCAGCCTTTTAACTCGATCAACATCGAAGGAGAATGGATCCTTAATTAAAAGCTCAACGCCGTCATAGCCCATTTTAGAGGCTTCTCTGAAGATTAATTCTGGTTCTCCACTTAGACCTAAGGGATTCACTCCCGGCTCTACAGCCGCCACTATAGCTATAGAAAGCATTCTTCTCCCAGAAAAAAGAGAAAAAATTATGGTTTTAGAACTATCTTTATTGCTTCTCCGGACTTGTGAGCTTTCAAGGCTTCCCCAAACTGTTCAAGCGGGAATTCATGTGTGATCAGCATATCTGAATCGACTATATGTTCATACATTGCGGCGATAGCTGGGAGAAAGGTGTGATTAGCGATAAATGAACCGATTATCTCCTTCTCATATCTCATTACATTATAGGGTTCAATTGAGACTTTAAGTCCCTGCTTTGTAGTTCCAAAGATCACTGTTCTGCCTCCATGCCCTGTGGCATATATTGCCTGCTCAACTGTGACGGGTGAGCCGACAACCTCCACGCATATATCAGCCATCCTCCCATCCGTAGCGTTCTTCACAGCTTCGATGAAGTCTTCCTCCTTCGGATTTACGATTATATCTGCCCCCATCTTCTTAGCCATCTGCAGCCTCTTTTCCACGAGATCGCTAACGATTATCGGTCCAGCTCCCCTATGCTTAACTAGCTGCGTCCATATGAGCCCCATAGGCCCAGCGCCTATTATTGCAACTGCATCCCCAACTTTTACGTCTGCCCTCATAACTCCATTTATAGCACATGAAACTGGTTCTACAAGAACTGCATCCCGCCACCTCATATCATCACGTATCTTGTAGACGGCGCTTTCAGGCGCGACATTGTACTTTGTGAATCCGCCGTTGATGTATATGCCGAGTGTGGTCATATTCTCGCATAGGTTCTCCTTGCCCTTCCTACAGTAGTAGCATTTGCCACATTTTATATTTGGATCTACCACGACGTGGTCTCCTACATCAACATTCTTCACTTTGTCTCCTACATCAACAACCTCGCCGGTGTATTCATGTCCAAGGATCACTGGCGGAGATGCTGGGTGACGGCCTTCAAGTATCGCTGGATCTGTTCCGCAGAGACCTGCCAGCTTAACTTCTATTAGAATATCATAATCTCCCTTTACTGAGGGAACATCCACCTTCTCTATTCTGTATCCCTTATCAACTCCATAGAAGACTACAGCAAGCATCTTCTCCATAATCATCCACCAGGCTTTATGAGTATCTTAGCGTCGATTCTCTTTGAGGCTTCCTTTATTGCCTCCACGCCTTCCTCCAACGGAAACCTCTTAGTGATTATCTTCGTCATATCTATTCTCTGGGATGCCATAAGTCTGATCACATTCTGGAATACCCCGTGACCGGAGTGTCCCTGCGAGCCGAATATCTGTCCCCTCCTAGTCTGGAAACGCTCCATCGTTATTGAAGCAGCCTTCGCCGCTCTCCCTATCCAAGCGATCTTACCATTCACTGCCATTGACTTCTCCATTTCAGGAAGGGTCTTTGTAGGGGCACCTGCCGCCTCAACTTGGATATCCGCGCCCATATTATCTGTTAGTTCCATAACTTTCTCAGATGGTGATGTTCCGCTCTCCTCCAGCTCTAATGGGTTTAAAACGTAGTCAGCGCCTATCTTCTTTACCAGAGCGATTCTTTCAGGCATAACTTCAAAGACTATAATCTTGGACGCGCCGGCTGCTTTGACCAGCTGGATTGCCGCTAAGCCTATGGGACCAGCTCCATATACGACTACATAGGCTCCGGGCTTGAATCCTTCGGCTCTTATGAATATTGCATTGTAGGCTACTGATGTAGGCTCTACTAGGGCGCCGGCTTCGTAAGCTTCCTCCTCAGACTTATACACGTCGAAGAGGGAATCTATCTTCCAACAGTATTTTGCCTCAACTTTAACGTATTCCGCCATAGCTCCATCAATGGTGAAACCTAGCTCCTCAAGATTCACGCAGTGATTTGGCAACCCGTTTCTGCAGGGGATGCATTCGCCGCACCATAGCATCTCTTCGGATGTAACCGGATCTCCAACTTTGAAGTCTTTAACTTCGCTGCCTATCTCCTCGACGACTCCTGAGAATTCATGGCCGATTGTGCATGGAAACTTTGTTAAGCCTGGATATAGCATATATCCATCCTCGTCGGTTTCGTAAAAGTGAATATCTGAGCCGCAGATCCCGCATGCCTTTACACGTATGAGAAGATCCCTAGGCCCAATCTTCGGCTTTTCAACATCTTCAACTCTAAGCTTCGGATATCTCCATACCTTGGATCCCTCAATAACCTTACCAGTCTTTAGCTCCATATCTGTAAATTTATATCCAAGTATAGGCTCTTTTGAGGCATATAATCTTAGGGCTTTCATTTTTATACATCTCCTCACGGTGGATAAGCAAGCGTATATATGCTTCGACCTCCTTTCGCAAAGGGGCCTTTAAGCACAGCCTCTATCTCTTCCCGGGGTCTTTGGGTTATCTCCTCGATTGGCGGGAGCTTCCCAGGCGGGAACCTCTCCATAATGTCATTCACCAGCTCAACCATGTAGTCGAGAAGATGCTCAAGTCCCTCCTTAGCCTTCTCAGCCTTCGCAAGCGTCGCCCTTCCAACACATCCAGCCGGGTAGGCGAAGACCTCTATCGGGCCGCCTCCAACATGATCATACCACCTTAGCGGCCTCTGATAGACACAACCAGCCTTATCTATATGTTTCTCCGGCAGATATCCCCTAGGCGTCGTGTCAACAGCATACTCCATCTTTATCATCTCAGGGAACAATGCTAAACTATAGGATGTTTCACATTCATCTGCATGTATGAATGGAGTCTCGAATGGGCCTCCATGCTTCTTATCTTTTACATACTGTGGGATAGCATGGTACCAATTCAGGTTAATGAATACTCCGGGCACTTGATATCTCTTCGCAAATTGATGGATTGCTGAGGGAATCACATATTCCTGACCGTGACCATTCAGCAGAATCTGCTTTCTGAATCCAGCGTTCCAGAATCCAGCCATGACGGATCTTACTAGGGCCTTAAAGACATCGTCATCTACAATTATCGTTCCAGGCATCCCCATGTGATGATATGGGTGTGACCCATACCATATAGGCTGAGCAACCGTGCATCCTGTCTTCTGAGCTACGAGCTCAGCCATTCTCGTCACCAGAAAGGTATCCTCTCCGAAGCATCCATGAGGTCCATGATTCTCGGTGCTTCCGAGCGGAATTATTATCAAATCATTCTTCTTCAGCCTCTCCTCAACTTCCTTAGCCGTCATATTTTGGAAGTATATTCCACTCGCTTCATCCATATGGCCTTTCTGAGGAAAAATCCATCTCAAACTTAACACCCCATGTATCAGTAAAGAGGATTATAAACTTATTTATAAGAATTATTACTTTTCTATATTTCTATGAACTATCATACGGGGAAAACGCCATGCTAAGATTTGATCTGATAGTCGTCGGGTACATAACGCGTGACTTAATATCAAAAGCTGGAGAAGCGATGCGTGAAGCGATGGGCGGCGTATCCACCTATACATCGATCGCGGCTGCAAATCTCGGAGCCAGAGTAGGCGTAGTATCAAAGATCGGAGAGGATCTACAGAGCAAATATTTAGACATCCTCAAGAAGGCAGGCGTCGATCTTTCAGGCCTCTCAGTTACAAAGAGCGGCACAACCATATTTGAGAACATATACGATGAATCCGGAAAAAGAAAGCAGAGGCTTCTAAACTACGCCGAAAGCATAGAGTATGAAGACATTCCAGAAAAATACTTTAACTCAAGATGCTTCCATTTCGGAACCGTATATCATGATGTATCATATGGGATGATAAAATCCGTCCATGAAAGAGGTATACTTACAGCTCTGGATGCTCAAGGATACTGTAGGAGGAGAGAGCAGGATCTCTCCATAAGGCTATGCCCCTGGGAGGAGATGGAAAACGTTCTACCTCGCATCAATATTCTAAAATGCGATGAGGAAGAAGCAAGGATAATGACCGGAAAAACTAATGTTGAAGTAGCGGCTCGAATGCTTAACGATCTCGGATCGGAGATAGTCTTAGTAACTCAGGGAGAGAAAGGATCAACCCTGTGTCATGATGGAAAGGTGAAGAAGATACCAGCTATTCCTCCTGATAAAATAGTGGACTTAACGGGCGCTGGGGATACATATATAGCAGGTTTCATCGTTGAGTATCTGAGAACCGAAGATCCAGAGTGGTCCGCCCTTTTTGCTTCAGGAGCCGCATCATTTGTAATAGAAGGATTAGGAGCATCCGTGATGCCCAGTAGAGAAGATGTTTTAAGACGCTTAGAAAGAAAATCTCCCAAATAAGATGATCATTCTAGAAAGATGAAGAAAACTTAAGCAGCAGCCAGTTTCGATATGAGCATACTGAACTAAAACTTCAGATTTCACCGGGTTCGTTGAGGCTATTTCTCACCATCTACATGATCCTGACGACTTACATTTTCTTCATATCCTCTTAAATTCGACTTCTATCCCTAAGGATTTAAAGCGTAATGCAGCCATCTCATAGGAGAAGTCGAAAAAAGCTTGGAGGAGAGATGAAGCATGGATTTCAATTCTGAATGAATGGGGACGGAGAGAAACCGATTACCTCAACTATACACAAACCTTCCGTCATCCCTAGTCTTCGGCAACCTCCTAATCCTTTTTTTAAGCCAACCTATCCTATCGGCATCTCTAATATCAAATTCGGGGACGTAGGGCTTGATATCCAGAAGCGGGGTTCCATCAACTACATCAACATCTCCCACATAGAGCTTATTATTCTCAACCCTAACTAGACGTACAACCGATATGCCGATAGGGTTAGGCCTAGGCGGAGCCCTGGTGGCAAATATGCCGCGAAACTCATCATCCATGTAGGGTTTAACTCTCAAAGAGACTTTATCAATCAGATGGAAGTGGTAAACCAATATTATATGGGAGAAGCCGTCCAGATCTTTTAAGCCATCAACATACTCGGGGAAAACCTCAACAATGCCCCCAACACCGGAGGCAGCAGCAGGCTGTATAGGGGTCCCATGAGGCTCCTTGAAGGGGGAACGTATAACGCCGATAGGTCTATACCTAACCTCAACAATACCATAGTCCAATTCTATCCCATCCTTCTCTCTAATTCATCTAGCAGCTTTTCATAGAAACCTTACCAGCTCTGTAGAAGATCTCGTCAAGTCTTCTCAAAGCATCTCTATTAGTTCTAGCCTCGTCCTTCATCAAACATCCCACTTCCTAACTAAAGAGATCCTCTATTAATACTCACTAACGAACTTAGACATAAAATCTATCATTTTAAAGTCACTTTTTAATGGAATAAGCCTGTAATGTTTCTACTTCTTAAAAAATGTTATAGTAACTAATCCATCATACACAAGAAGAGAGATATCCCATAATCCGGTATTTCTGCTTATTTGAGGTTAAGTTTGCATATTTCTTCTTCCGGTTTGAAGGGTATCAGATTAATCCTAAAGCTAATACTTCACTCCAACTTTGATGTTAAGGCCTCTCATTTTACTCAATAATTTCCATATTTGATATGCTAGACGGCCGATTTTTATGTTTATTTTGATAAAAACGGAAGATAGTTTGATTTTTTAGGAACTTGAGAACACGCAGTTGCAACTTGCATCAAGACATTCATAAAGATAGAAGCAGACTAGAAATACGAACCTTAAAGAAAATAAAAACTAGAAGCAACAATAAAACAAATCTTCAGCAAAAAAGCCCACACTTCTAAAACTCAAATTTGATATGGCGCCGGGTGCGGGATTTGAACCCGCGAGGCCCCATGGGCCACAGGCTTAGCAGGCCTGCCCCCTACCAGGCTAGGGTAACCCGGCTCGAATAACTTTACTTCTTTTCCTCAACTCAAATACGATCGGGTAAAATTACTGTTCAAGACAATATAAGAATTATTCTATTCCAGCGGGATCTCTTTTCCTCCCTATACGCTCTTCAGAATTGTCACAAAAAGCGCTCAGGAAAAGAAAGTGAAAAATGGTCAGGATGAACCCAATGGTGAGCCGGGAGAGATTTAAACCCGTTAAAGCGTGAAGATATCCCCCACAACCCCCTTATTTTTTCCAGAAAGAGACATCGTCCATAAATAGCTAGCTAATCAGCGAATAGACATTCTACTCTAGTAATATAACCAAATGAGAAAATACTTCACAGTTTTACTATTAGAGATACGCTCTTTCTCTTCGTTCGATGAGTAATATATGAACCTTCTTTAAATTCCATAAAATTTCGTAAATTATCCGCACATCTCCAATTCTAACCCTATATGTGTCTGTATATCCCTTTAGCTTCTTTATATCGCAGTATTCCGCTGGAATGGGGTTCTCGCGGAAAATTAGAAGTAACTCGATAACTCTGCGTTTATAGTGCTCAGGAAGTCTTTTAATTGAGTTCCTTGCTCTACGAGAAATTATGACTTGAAACAAGATAGATCAGCTTATCTCTTTGATGAGGTCTTCAAGGCTTACGCCTAGGCCTTTCTTTATCTCTTTTCTGGCGGCTTCAAGTTCCCTTTTTTCTTCTTCGCTTAGCTCCTCCTCTGGAAGAAGTGCTGCTCTAAGCCTTAAAAGTTCAAGCCTAACCATATCCAATTTATTTAATACCAGTTTCAACTGGTCTTCAGTAATGCCCAATCTTGACCCCACTACATTCTTAAACAAAGCTCCAAATAAATCTTCGAGTGTCCAGCCGTTCTAACAATTCTGCAATCCACTTAGATT
>Ga0180300_10001431_pt1 | contig 11049 bp, 9 predicted proteins | sample GuaBasSediGuay15_FD_121798 | JGI IMG/M metagenome (GOLD analysis project Ga0180300, IMG submission 121798) | Subseafloor sediment microbial communities from Guaymas Basin, Gulf of California, Mexico - Guay15, Core 4569-2, 21-24 cm | ecosystem: Environmental > Aquatic > Marine > Hydrothermal... | reverse complement strand
GGATCCAGCTACTAAACCGCTGAGATACCTCGCCTGATACATTCTGCCGAAGTATGTTCCCACGTTCTTTGCTGTCTTGTAACCGCTGCAGTGCATGAAAACCGTATTCGGGAAGTCTTTCGCAACCGTTATGGTTGAATCCATGTATCCAAAGGACGTTGTGAATATTATGTCATAACCCTGCTCAGCATACTCCCTGATCACCCTCTCGGCATCAGGCCCTTCTGGGACGGCTTCACTGTATTTGGTTTCAACACCGAGATGCTTTTCGATCCATATCCTGCCCTGATCGTGGGCATAGCTCCAGCCAGCATCGCCTATTGGGCTCACGTAAACGAAAGCTACCTTTAATTTTTTAGCAGCAGGTGTAGGTGTTGGTGTTGGTGTTGCCTTAGGAGTTGGTGTAGGCTTTGTCTCCTGCTGAGCACAACCGGCAATGAGGAATGCCAATATTAATACTGAAACCAAAATTGTCCGTTTCATGTTCATGGGTGACGGGTGTCCAAGATAAACTTTACCATTTTGAGTTGGAAAATCATCAAGCTGAGTCAAAAACAGATCGGACAAAAAAGAAAAAAGAAAATTATTAAATATTTATTCAATATAGTTGAAGTATGATCGTAGATACCCATGCTCAGCTTTGGACGAAGGAAGTTATCGAATCCATGCCAGAAGAGATGGTAAAAAGCTATTCTAAGGTTTTTGGTAAAGATTTCAGCGTAACAATTGACATGATGCTCGCCTCGATGGATTCCGCGGGAGTTGATAGAGCGGTTGTTGTTGGTGTCGATGCTGAGACAACTTTCAACTATAAAGTTTCGAACGACGCCGTATACAATGCGGTTCAGGAGAGCAAAGGCAGACTTATCGGTTTTGCGGGAGCCGATCCCCACAAAGGCAGACTTGCCCTAAAGGAGCTTGAAAGGGCAGTTGATGAGCTGAATCTCAAGGGATTAAAGCTCATGCCGCACCTACACATGCTCAACCCCAACGATCCGAAGATGTACCCCCTATACGAGCTCGCCCAGGAGCTGAACATCCCTGTTCTTTTCCACACCGGCACGCAGTTCCATGCGGGAACGAAGATAAAGTACTGCAAACCCATAGATATAGACGACATCGCGATAGATTTTCCCGATCTCAAGCTGATAATCGCCCACTTCGGATATCCTTGGTATGAAGAAGCTTTAGCAGTTGTTAGAAGAAACGAGAACGTCTACTTCAACATAGCCGGCTGGAGCCCCAAATACATACCGAAAGTCGTCATTCAGCAGATGAACAGCATTCTGAGCGATAAGGTGCTTTTCGGAACGGACTTCCCGCTTATGGCATATCCGAGAGTTATAGAGGAGCTAAAACAGCTCAACCTCAAGGAGAAAACTTACGAAAAAATGTTCTATCTGAATCCAAAGAAGCTTGGCATTTTGGATTGACTTTGGTTGACATTGGATTGAGTTTAGGTTGATTCTGGAAATTGATCCTTTTTCTCTTTTTTCATTATCTCTAAGCTTTGTTTAAGCTTCAAACCAAGCTATTCGATCTCAACTTTCCCGATTCCAAGATCATAGCTTATCTTTGCCGTATGTTCCGGATTTTTTACCACGTGGTTGTTCTCAAAGTTTCCAATTCCCAAATCCCCTTCCACCTCAACCTCGACGTTTTTAGGAGCAAAAACCTTTATTTCTCCCACTCCACCGTCGATGTTTACGCTCACGTCTTTATCACTTGGAAGGAGGACCTTTACACTTCCAGCAAAAAATTCGATATCTAAGCTCTCCCCCTCAACTTTTACCACCTTTAACCCATTGTCTCTCCAGCTTTTCCATACACTCCATCCATCCCATCCATCCCATCCATCCCATCCTTCTCCCCCACCCCACTCAACGACCACATCCCCAACGAAGAATTCGATCTTCTTATCCGCAATCACTCCATGCCCGGGAAGAACCATGGCGATTATGGAGATAAATGCCACGACAAAAGCCAGAAAGAGGCAGATCCTCCTCAAAAAGCCCCTCACGAGAATGGCAAAGCCGAGCAGAATGAGCGATGCAGGGAAGATTCTCTCCAGAAATGGCTTATACTGAAAGATAAATGCAAAGAGTAGTCTTAGGTAATCAGGCAGGGTTTTTAGAAGGGGAACAAGCCATTGGGCAAATATAAGAAAAATTCCGATGAGGATGAAAACTATTCCCCATTTTCTCGTCATTACCATCAGCTCTTTTTCAATATCAAGGCTATGCCGAGGAGGAGGAGAATTATACCCAAGATTTGAGACGAGGATACGTAAATCGAGATAAAATCCTTCAGGAGGAAATACGAGCCGATAACGATCAATCCGAGAGCGAGTACTCTCCTTCTTTCCTCTTTGGGTTGTACCTCTCTTTCTATGGATGCTACGGATTGTACATCAATCTCGGATTCTTCTCTCACAGCCTCAGATGTTTCGGGCACTTCAGAAACTTCATCAGAGATCTTTTTCTCCTTAACCCTCTCAACTCCCTTTTCTTCAGGCATGATGATCGCTAAAATTATGTACAGCAGAATCCCCGAGCCGTGATAAAGGGTTGCAACTATGAAAATCAATCTGAGAATCGTTGAGTCCACACCGAAGTATTTCGCGAGCCCGCCACAGACTCCGAATACTACTCTGTCATCCCTGCTTCGGTAAATTTTTGTCATGTAAGCAGAATGGCTGGAAAGTATATTACCCTTTCTTTATTGCTAATTCTAATATAATTTCAACTTATTAATAACTTCCTATTCACTTCCACACCCTAGAAAATTATGAAAAGTTTCAAATAGCCGCTGGAGAATTAGCAACCATGGCGAGAATCCTAACACTCCTTCTCTTCCTAGCAGGCTTATCCCTGGTGATCTACGGAGCTTACAGTGCTTTACTCGTCCTTCCCCAGTCATCAACTCCCGACCTCAAAAACAACTACAGAATCCTCTTTTTCCATCTCCCATCTGCGATAACCTCCTTCCTAGCTTTTACCGTGATGCTTGTATTCTCGATTCTTTATCTCTCGAAAAATGAGAGAAAATTCGACGTTTATGCTGTTGCCTCTGCAAAGGCAGGAATATTTCTGATAACCGCGGCCCTCATAAGCGGGTCCATTTGGGCGAAGGTTGCATGGGGCTCTTACTGGAACTGGGATCCAAGGGAGACAACTGTTCTAATCCTCTGGTTTGTTTATGCCGCCTATTTCGCTCTTAGAGAGTCAATAGAGAGTCAGGAGACAAAAGCAAAGAATTCAGCCATTCTAGCTGTATTCGGCTATGTGACGATTCCCCTCAGTTATCTTTCCACCTACATCGGCTTCTCCCTTCATCCATCAACAAAAGAACTTAAGATTGGACTTAACATCGGTCAAACCCTTGGAATAATGATTTTTGGCTTTATCCTCCTTTACTTTGCCTATCTTTTGCTGGAAAGTAACGCTGAGATGCTCAGAATTAAGTTGGAGGGAGAATATGAAGATTAAAAAGATTAAACGTTTAAATATAAGCAGGAGGTGGTAACTTGAACGATTTCACAGCCGTTTTTCTGGCTTCGCTGGTTGTGATGGTATTATGGCTAATCCTCTTCGTCCTCTCATATCTGAAGCTAAAAAGCGTCGAGAGGATGATCAGAGAGTAACGAGCTAATTACTCAAAAACTCTGGAACGTTCGGAGGTAACAGAGCGCATAACTTGGAGGCAATAGAGCAGAGCCCGATAACAGTAGGCATAGATTCGAAATGGTTAAAATTAAATTAAATTAGTGAATTAGAAATTAGAAATTATATAAATTAATTGGAAGATGCTTTCAGCTATTACTCCACGGTAACGCTCTTCGCCAAGTTTCTGGGCTTATCTATCTCGCACCCTCTGGTTCTGGCTGTAAAGTAGGCGAGAAGCTGTAAAGCAACAGAATGGAGGATCGGTGATAGTATTGGAAGTGTTTCAGGAGTTTTGATTGCAAAATCAACGAAATTATCTACTTCCTCATCTTTCTCATCCGAAACAGCAATAACCATGGATTCCCTCGCCTTAACCTCTTTTATGTTGTTCAGCATTATTTCGTAGGTCTCATCCCTGTTGATGACCGCAACAACGGGGGTGTTCTTTCCCAAAAGTGCAAATGGGCCGTGTTTGAGTTCTCCCGCAGGATAGCCCTCCGCATGGATGTAGGAGATCTCCTTCATTTTGAGCGCTCCTTCCAACGCTGTTGGAAAACCAACCCCTCTTCCGACGTACATTATGTTCTCGAAGTCGCTGAGCTTTCTGGCGATCTCATCAATTCTACCCTGTTTATCCAGAATCCTTTGAACCTTCTCTGGCAGGCTCTTGAGTTCATCGATCAGTTCTTTCTTCTCCTGCCTTGTGAGAGGAGACAGCTTTACCGCAATAACATACAGAACTATGAGCTGAGCTATGAATGATTTCGTTGCCGCAACGCTTATCTCAGGGCCTGCTCTGGTAAAAAGAACGTGATCGGAGATCTTGGTTGCAGAACTCCCGACAACGTTAACGATGCTGCAAGTCCTGAGACCCATTCGTTTCGCAGCCCTCAAAGCTTCGAGAGTATCTGCAGTCTCACCTGACTGTGTTATTCCTAAGACGAGAGATCTTCCGGGGATGATTGAATGGTAGTTGTATTCTGAGGCGTATTCAACCCTGACAGGTATTCCCGCAAGCTTCTCAATGACGTACTTACCTATCAGACCAGCGTGATAGCTCGTACCACACGCAACGATTATGATCTCGGATATGCCTGCCGCGAAACTCGGATCAAGCTCTATCTCATCGGTGACATATTCACCAAGTGTTTCCTCGATAACTCTCGGGTTTTCATTTATCTCTTTGAGCATGAAGTGCTCATAACCGCCTTTCTCCGCATCCTCGATGCTCCAATGGATTAGTTCTATCTCCCTCTCGACTTCTCTGCCCTCGTTAATTATCTTATAGCCATCAGGCTCGGCAATCACGATGTCTCCATCGTTGAGATATATCACCCTGTTCGTGTACTCGAGGATTGCAGGCACGTCTGAGGCGAAAATGAGTTCTCCATCTCCCACTCCCAAAATCAGGGGGCTTTTGTACTTGCATGCGACGAGCTTTTTTTCATCCTTCTTCAAAGCGACAAAAGCGTAAGATCCTCTAAGGTAGCTCACCGCCTTGATTACGGCCTCTTCAAATGATCTGGAATCTTTATAACATTTTTCGATGAGATGGGGGATAACTTCTGTGTCGGTTTCCGATCTGAATACGTGACCTTCGGAGATCAATTCATTTTTCAGAGATGAGAAATTCGTAATTATTCCGTTGTGCACAACGGCGATCTCTTCATCGCAATCGGTATGAGGATGAGCGTTAATGTCTGAGGGTTTTCCATGAGTCGCCCACCTCGTATGGCCAATGGAGATCGTTACATCCCCAACCTTTCTCTCCTCCACCTCGACTGCCGATATCGATCCCACTTTTTTCTGGATCTTTATCTCCTTCCCGTTTGCAATCGCATATCCCCAGGAATCGTATCCCCTGTACTCGAGCCTCTTCAATGAGGATATAACAACCTTATCCCCCTGTCTGAATCCTATATAGCCTACAATCCCGCACATCTACAACACCACGGAGTTATCGGGGATTACACCATCGACTACTTTCAGATCCGCCATCTTCACAAAGTTCCCTATGGTAGCGCAAGGTTTGGTTACCACTCCAGCCCCGATTTTTGTCCCTTCACCTATAAAAGCTCCAGCCTCAACACAGTGCCATTCATCGCATATGGCCATCTCAGATTCCCCGCTTATCGCTTTGAAACCAGACTGAATGGCCGTTCCATTGTCTATAACGGAATTTTTTATGTGACACCCGCTATCTATCCTCACATTCTCCCCAATCACGGAATTCTCAATGTAGGAGAGTGGACCAATCGTTGTCGAGTTTCCTATCGATGTGGATGGAAATATAACACAGTTCGGTCCGATTCTACATTGTTCTCCTATGATTACTGGCCCGTAGATATACGTATTTCCCCTTACAACGCTTCCCTCACCTATAATAACATCCCCTATAATTGTTACCCCACTCTCAACCTTTCCAGAGATTCTCTTTCCCTTAAAATCCATGGAAAGATCGTTAAGCTTGAGAATGTCCCAGGGATAGACAACATCCAGCCATTTTTCAGCTTCTTTGGCTTTAAAACTGGCTCCTTTTTCTATCAGCCGGTTTATTACTGCAACAAGGCTCGTCTCCTCACCGATTTCATCAAAAATTCTTCTATCCAGGCAATAAATTCCTGTGTTGGCTAAGCCTCCCTCCTGCTCCTCAGGCTTCTCCACGATCCTCTCTACGTGATTATTTTTAAGAAACAGAACACCATACTTGGAAACCTCCAGAAGCCTCTTGTAGAGTATTGTATATGGCTCTTCAACTCTCTCAAGGGTTCCAGAATCTATGATGTTATCCCCTGGAACCACGAGGAATTCATCTTCAGCCAATTCCTTCGCTTGTTTTAACGCATGAGCAGTTCCAAGCTGCTGATGCTGAAAGGCATATTTAATTCTAACACCGAACTCCTTTCCATCACCGAAATAATTCATTATTCTCTCTTTTTTGTATCCGACGACCATCACAACGTCCCTTATTCCACTTTGCTTAATGGATTCGATAATAAATTCAAGAATCGGCTTGTTTGCAACCTTTATCATAGATTTTGGCTTGTTAGCTGTGAAAGGCCTGAGTCTCTGACCCTCTCCTGCCGTGAGAACTATTGCCTGCATTTTAGACACCTTGACTTCTCAAAATACCTTCGAATTTCTTTCAACATACCCATCGACTTTTGCTCCTGGAGCGATGAGAACATTATCACCTATCATCGTTCCAACATTTATTGTCACATTTATTCCGGTTCTAACGTTATCTCCAACAACCGCTCCAAACTTTCTTAATCTCGTGTCGATCATCTTATTTTTCACATTAACCATTATATTTTTATCGTCCAGTCTTAGGTTTGCTATCTTGGTTCCCGCTCCAAAGTTGCATTTTTCACCGATTATCGAATCACCAAGATAGATTAGGTGCGGAATTTTTGTGCCATTCATTATGATGGAGTTTTTAACTTCCACAGCGGCACCTATATGGCAACCATCTCCAATCGAGGTAGAGGGGCGTATATAGCAGTTGGGGCCGATCTTGCAGTTCTTGCCTATTACCGCAGGCCCCTCAATGTAACTCCCCGACTTGATTACACTCCCCTCTCCCACAACAACCTCCCCGTTTAGGTGTGCCCCTTCCTCAACCTTTCCATCAACTCTACCTTCAATTCTTGAGAGGAAAAATGAATTTGCTCTGAGCAAGTCCCATGGAAAGCCTATATCGATCCACTCATCAATTTCAACTGCCTCAAATTCAATTCCGCTCTCGATTGCCATTTTTATGGAGGTTGTTATCTCATACTCCTCCCTTACGGATAAGGGCGTTCTATTCACAAATTCAAGGATTTCCCTACTAAATCGATAAATTCCCGCATTTATGAGATTACTCTTCGGCTTTTCAGGTTTCTCAACTATGCATTTGACCAATCCATCCTCACACTCAACAACCCCAAATTCCTCAGGATTGGGTACCTCTTTAACGGCAAGAGCAAAACCATCTCTTCCAGCGATTCTCTTAATGTCCTCACTACCAACTATGGCATCCCCGTTCATCATCAGAAACTCTTCATCTAAAAGATGTGAGGCAGCTTTTAAGGCGTCTGCAGTTCCCAACTGTTTCCTCTGGTTGGCATAATCGATCTTTATATCATTCCATTCGTTACCAAAGTGACCTCTAATCGTCTCATCTCTGTATCCGACGACAAGCACAACCTTATCTATTCCCGCATCTTTAAGGCTGAGAAAGAGATGCTCCAAAATCGGCATGTTTGCTATCGGTAGCATCACCTTTGGCCTCGTAAATGTCAAGGGGCGCATCCTTGTGCCTTCTCCAGCAGCCAGAACTACAGCCTGCACGTACTGCAATTAAATTTGAAGTTTATAATCTTTATCCATTTTTCATGATGAAATTTATAGAAAGATTTAAAGCGTTCTACTGAGGAAAGGAGGATGATGGAGTCTGATACCGAAACTAAGAGAACTATCCCTATCGCAAAACCTGAAATTGGAGAGGAGGAGATCTCGAGGGTCATTGAAGTCTTAAAATCGGGCATGCTTGCCCAGGGTAAAATCGTTGAGGAGTTTGAAAGAGCTTTTGCAGAGTATATCGGTGTTAAAGAGGCGATAGCGGTTTCAAATGGAACCATCGCTTTAGATCTTGCTTTAAAGGCGGTAGGAATAAAAGAGGGAGACGAGGTAATTGTTCCAGCCTTCACTTTCATAGCCACAGCCAACTGCGTTCTCTTCCAGCACGCAAAGCCCGTCTTCGCAGATATTGACGAAAAAACGATGAACATCGATGCCAACGATGTGCTCGAGAAGGTAACCGATAAAACAAAAGCCGTAATCGGTGTTCACCTCTATGGACAGCCCTTCGATGTCAACGCAATTTCAGAGATCTGCGAGGATCATGATCTCATTCTGATCGAGGATGCAGCTCAGGCCCATGGAGCAGAATACGATGGGAAAAAAGTGGGAAGTTTTGGAGTGGGATGCTTTTCCTTCTATCCAACCAAGAACATGACTACCGGGGAGGGAGGAATGATAACCACAAACGATACCAGGCTAGCTGAGAAACTAAGGCTCCTAAGGAATCATGGAGACACCGGGAAATATAACCACGTGATGCTTGGATACAACTATCGCATGACAGATTTCCAAGCTGTTATTGGAGTAGAACAGCTAAAAAAGCTTGATTCGTTTATTGAAAAAAGAATAAAAAACGCGGAATACCTAAGCAAAAATCTGAAGGATGATATCGTAAAACCTTTTGCAATGGAGAAAGTCAAACACGTTTTCAATCAGTATGTCGTGCAGATTGAAAGAAGGGACAACTTTATAGAACAACTCAAAAAGGCCGGAATCGGTTGTGCCGTTCACTACCCTATGGCCGTTTACGAACAGCCCTTATATAAAGAGCTAGGAATCGTGGCAAAATGTGAAAGGGCTGAAAGGGTTGCAAGGAGGGTTGTGAGCCTACCCGTCCACCCGTCCTTAACAGCTGAGGATTTGAAGTACATCGTCGAGTTTGTAAATGGAATAGAGTTATGAAAACATTGAACAATTTCAAGATGAAAATAAGTATGAAGATAAATAAACAAAGTAGGTGATAAGCAGCGAGGATATGAAAAGTAGGTGAAGGAATGAAAGAGGAAAGGAAGGAAGAGAAGAGAAGACAGAACGATCAAAGCAAATATTTCGTTCATCCTACTGCAATTGTAGAAAGCGATAGCATAGGAGAAGGATGCAGAATCTGGCATTTCGTTCACATTCGCGAGAAGGCAAAGATAGGTAGAAACTGCAACATTGGGAAAGGCGTATACATCGACACAGAGGTCGAGATAGGAGACAACGTAAAGATCCAGAACTTCGTAAGTGTATACAGGGGGGTTAAAATTGAGGATGATGTCTTCATCGGCCCTTCAGTAACGTTTACGAACGATCTCCTGCCTAGGGCCTTTCAGTGGGAGGATGAGATGATTGTAGAAACCATTGTGAGAAAAGGGGCAAGCATTGGAGCGAATTCAACAATAGTCTGCGGAGTTGAGATTGGAAATTACGCGATGATAGGGGCCGGAAGCGTTGTAACAAAGTCCGTTCCGGCCTTTGGCCTTGTGTATGGCAACCCGGCAGAGCTGAAAGGATTCGTCTGCTATTGTGGAAGAAAGCTAACGGATGACTCCAATGCAAGAGGGGAGTTCGAATGCACGCACTGCGGTAAAAAGGTTAGGATTGGATACGGGTAAGCTACGCATAAAAGAGGGAAAGGAGGGGAAAAAATGAATGAGGAAGTTGCAGTAATCGGACTAGGAAAAGCTGGATTACCCCTTGCAGCTGTAATAGCAGATTCTGGATTTAATGTTACTGGAATAGATCTCGATCCAGACAAATGTGAGAAAATAAATTCCGGGGTTAACCCCATCCCTGAGGAGATAGGCTTAGACGAGCTTGTCGAAAAGCATGGTGGTAAAAATCTCAAAGCTCATCCCGACTACGAAAAAGCACGGGAATGCCAGGTTTACATAATTATAGTGCCCCTCTACATCGACGAAACCAACAACCCGGATTTTTCCATCTTGGAGAGCGCATGCAGAAACGTGGGGAGATTGATTGAGAAAGGGGATTTGATTTCGGTTGAGACCACTCTGCCACCCCTCACAATGGAAAAGCTCATCAAAAGATGGATCGAGGAGGAGAGCGGGCTAAAACTGGGAGAGTTCTATCTAGCTTACTCACCTGAAAGGATAATGACAGGATACAGCATCTCAAGGCTGAGAGAGTTTCCGAAGATCGTTGGAGGGGTTGATAATGAGAGTGGAAAGAGAGGCTATGAATTCTACAAAAAATTCGTGCCTAACATAAGCCTTGTTTCAAATGCAAGAACTGCAGAATTCATAAAGGTCATTGAAGGCTGTTACAGAGACGTTAATGTTGCTTTGGCAAATGAACTCTTTAAGATAGCTGAAGAGCTTGGAATTAATTTTTACGAGGCAAGAGAGTATGCAAATCACGAATACTGCCACATCCATCTGCCATCAACCGGAGTTGGGGGACACTGTATTCCCGTTTATCCATGGTTTCTCATAAAAGAAATGGAAAAGAGGGAGAAATTTGAACATGCAAGATTGCTCCGCACGGCAAGAGAATTGAACGATGAGATGATCGAATACTGGGCCATGAAAATCATTTCAGAGTGCTTGAAGATCAAAAAACCACTCCTAGAGGTTAAGATCTGTATAAAAGGAATTTCTTTTAGAGATAGAGTCAAAGAGCTATACCACAGCAGAAATCTGGCCTTGGCCGAATATCTAAGATCAAAAGGGATGAATGTCTTTGTTTATGATGAGCTTTTCTCGAAGGAAGAGATTGAGGAGTTAGGATTTGCTTTCAATGAGCCTAGGAATGC
>Ga0180300_10001430_pt1 | contig 11051 bp, 10 predicted proteins | sample GuaBasSediGuay15_FD_121798 | JGI IMG/M metagenome (GOLD analysis project Ga0180300, IMG submission 121798) | Subseafloor sediment microbial communities from Guaymas Basin, Gulf of California, Mexico - Guay15, Core 4569-2, 21-24 cm | ecosystem: Environmental > Aquatic > Marine > Hydrothermal... | reverse complement strand
GCCTACGTGCTTCGCATGCAAAAAAAAGTTGCTTGAAGAAGACAAAATTGAATTAACTTGGGTGCCAAGAAAGTGGATTAGAGTTGCTGGAGACCCAATGATGACCACCAGACAACTTATTGGTGGCATAAGCATTCAGAAGATAAAGGAGGGTTATGATTTAGATCATCCCGAAGTTTTTACTCCAGGTAGAATTCTTAAAGCTCACAGAGGTATAGCCTACTTTGATGAATTGGGGGCAATACCATCCGCACTACAAACGTTGCTACATGAACTACTTGAGGAAAGACAAATCACGACACCTGAAGGAGACATAGTACCAATTAGGATAGACACTCTATTCATCGCTTCAACAAATCCTGCAAACTACAAAGGTACTGCTGACATAAAAGAGCCATTAATGGATAGAGTGGAAGAAATACCGATTGGACCTCCAGAATCGTTAGATGAAGAAATAGAGATTGGTTTAAGAAACATGAGTTTAAAAGAGGGAGCTTTGTTACCAACTTGGCATCTAAGAATCCTTGCTAGAGCCGTTAGATATGCAAGGAACAAGCATGAATGTAGGATCGCAAGTAGAATTGAGCTTGAACCATCGTGTAGAGCGACAATAAAGCTCTTTGATCACTTAAGGGCATCAGCTACAAGAAAAGGACATAAAGCAGCAATGCTGGAAGACTATGGAGAAAAATATGAGGTTTTTAAGCTTGGGATGAGGAGTAGAATGGAGTTAGATTATGAGGAAGACATTACCAAAGATGAGGTGATAGAAAAGTTGGCTGAAGAGGCAATAAACAGGACTTGCACCGAAATCTATTCATCAATCCCAACAGATAACTTTGGAAGTTTGATTGAGGAGTTGGCAATTATATGTGAAAATCCAATTGAGATTGGAGAGAACGGTGTGAACTATAAAGAATACCGCAATCTATGGGAGATGCTCTTAGTGCTTTCAAAAACCCCCGAAGAGTTAGATTCAGCTTTTGAAATACTTTTGGAGTCCATCTGGAGATGTACAGGTATAATTGAGAAGATTTCTGGGAGATACGTTTATACTGCCTATGACCGCTAAACCTGAATGTAGGCTTTGTGGAAAAGAAGAGGGGTTAGATACGGAATTCGCGAGAGATTTGTTATATTCTATTTTTAACCCCTATCATCGAGATACTGGTAAGTTTGACCCATCAGACATGATAAAGAAGCATGTAGAAGATGAAGAGTTGAGAGACAATTACGATTTGTTTTCAAGCTTATTTAACGACTTAATTAGAAATTTTGGTTATATAAACTCATTCTGGATTGACAAGCTTGAAGCGTATAAGGAAGCAAGGAAAAAAGCTTGGGATGAGATTAAGGAGATGTTGAGAGATGGTGAACTTAGTAGGAGTGAAATTGGTCTAAACGATTTGATTGACCACTTTTATGAAGAAATTTTAGAAGATTTGATTGAGGAGGGATATATAGAGGGCGTCATCAAAAGAATTCATAGAAAGATAATAGTTTACAGTAATCAGGCAGAAAAAGTTTTAGCAGATAAAGTTTTGCAGCTAAGCTTGCAGAATTTGAGCAACAAAAGTTTTGGAGAACATGAAACTGAAAAATACGGCATCTCAATTTTTCCAAGCGAGAAAATTGTTGAGTTTGATTCATTTCTACACAACTTTGATTTGATCGATATCCAAGAAAGCTTGATAAAAAGTGCCTTAAAAGGAGAGATAGAGTTTGAAGAGAAGAACATGGTTGTGAGGCAGCCAAAGCACTCAGAAAAATGTGTTTATGTTATGCTTATCGATGTTAGCGATTCAATGAGGGGGAAGAAAATAATTGGTGCTATTGAGGCTGCTTTAGCTTTGAAGAGAGTGATAAGGAGGAAAAATCATGACGATTTACACATAATTGCTTTTAACCACCATTTAAAGGAAATAGAGCATGGTGATATTCTAAATTTGAATGCAAGGGGTAGAACAGACATTGGATTGGCTTTAAAGAGAGCAAGAGAGATATTGAGAGATGCTACGGGAAGTGGAATTGTGTTTTTAATTACCGATGGAGAGCCAACATCCAGTTACAATCCTAATTTAACACCTTGGAAAAGTGCTTTAAAGGAGGCTGAAAACTTAAAGAGTGTTGATGCTACTTTAGCAATCATTATGCTTGGAAGAGAACAAAGATTTTTGGATTTATGCAACAGAATGGCGAAATTAAACAAAAAATCCCATATTTTCTTCTTTAACGATCCTCTAAACTTAAAAAGCTTTTTCGTTAGGAGCTATATAGGAAAAAGAAGTTAATTGTAAAGATTTATCAACAAAACATATTCGGCTAATTATCTAAGCAATACTTTAACCCTTAAAATAAGGTTCCCTTAATAAAACAGCTTTTTTTATTGCATTAAAAAGCTCCCCTCCTTCTAACTTTTTAACGTCAATTAAATTATCATTCCTAAGCAAACAGGGCTTGATTTTACCGTCAGAAGTAACTCTAATTCTGTTGCAGTTTGCACAAAATTCTGTGTTGTCTAAAGGCTTTACAAATTCTACAATACCCTCATCAACCAGGTATTGTTTTCTTTTATGCATAACTCTTACAAACATCTTTTTAGCCTTTGCAGCATATTTTCTCTCAATTTCTGAGATGTCAAAATAGTAATTTTCCAAGCCTGGAAGCTTTAAAAGCTCAATCACTTGAAGAATCACTTTAACTCCATCTTTGTTGTATTTTGAGACGAATTTAAGCATATCATCGATTTCATTGCTGTTTACACCTTTTAATACAACCACATTGATCTTTGTTGGCGTTAAATTTGCGTTGTAAGCAGCTTCAATTCCATCAATTACTTTTTTTATGTCTCCATTTTTTGTAATCCATTTATATTTCTCTCCATCGAGGGTATCAAGGCTTACATTGACTCTGTTTAATCCCGCATCTCTAAGCTCATCTGCCAACTTAGCCAAAAAAATTCCGTTTGTAGTTATCGAAATTTCTTTGAATTTGGGCATTGAATTGACGATATCTACAACATCTTTTCTTAGTAAAGGCTCTCCACCTGTAATCTTCAACTTTTTAATTCCCAAATCGTAGAAAGCTTTGGCTATCCTTCTAATTTCTTCAACCTCCATCTCTTTTTCAGTAAAATTAACTTCGCCTTCATGATGGCAGTAAATACATCTGAGGTTACATCTGTTTGTGATAGCAATTCTTAAATTGGTTATTTTCCTCCCAAATCTGTCAATGAGCATAACTCTTCAACCCTTTGTAAATCCTCTTTTGTGTTGATGTTAAAGAAGGAAATTAAATCTTTATCTACTTTTCTCAGATTTTCAATGTCATAAAAAATCACATTTTTTAATCGACTAATTGGGATTAAAATTTTTCTTTCTCCCCTTTCAAAGCTTTTTTCTATCTCTTTTACAGCATTGTAAGAATAGCACGCAAGCAATGGCTCAAACTTATCACCTTTTGCAGGAATTAGAGCATCTGCTTGCATTTTTACGCATTCATGGTATATTGTGCTAACAACATCTCTTTTTATTAAAGGTAGATCAACTGCTATGACTACTACATAGTCTTTAAAGTAGTTTAAGGCTGCATGAATTCCCGCTAAAGGTCCAAAATCTTTGACGGTATCTTCAATAAACGGGCAATTCAGACTAAATGCTTTTTTATACTCCTTAACTTGTTCTAAATCCCTGCACACAACTACTATCTCATAACCTTTTAACGTCTCGGTTATTTTTTCAAGAAAGATTTTGCCACAAACCTTAAGCATTGCTTTTTCCTTGCCCATCCTTTTTCCTCTACCCCCAACAAGAATTGCCGCCTTTATCAAATCTCAACACCAAATACCAATATAGTTACCTATATATGACGGTTGTGTTATGCGTTTTATGCGTGAGCTGTTGGAATATAGAGCCAAAGACATCCCGTATTCCAGAGTTCTAAGTTCTATGTGTACTACACCCCATCCAGTAGCTGTTGAGGCACATAATCATTTTATAGAGACCAATTTGGGTGATCCCGGTATTTTTAGAGGTACAAAGGAATTAGAATGTGAACTCATGTCCATGCTTGGTAAATTGCTAAACAATGAAAATGCTGCTGGTTACATTTGTTCTGGAGGAACAGAGGCAAACATACAGGGAATAAGAGCTGCCAGAAATATTGTTAGGGTTAATAAGGAAATTGAGCATCCGAACATCGTAATTCCAAAATCAGCCCACTTCTCATTTGAGAAGATTGGAGACATTTTGGGGGTTGAGATAAGGAGAGCTGAGCTTGATGAAGAATACAAGGTGGATGTAGCATCTGTTGAAAATTTAATCGATGAGGATACTGTTGCATTGGTTGGAATTGCTGGAACGACTGAACTAGGACAGATTGATCCAATTGATGAGTTGTCAAAACTCGTAATTGAGAAAAATATAGAACTTCACGTTGATGCAGCTTTCGGTGGATTAGTAATCCCATTTATGGATACTCCATATCCCTTTGATTTCAAGCTTGATGGTGTATCTTCTATAACTATAGATCCTCACAAGATGGGCATGGCAACAATTCCCTCAGGGGGTATTTTATTTAAGGATGATAGCTATTTGAGCGCTTTGGAAGTTGAAACTCCCTATCTAACCGTTAAAGCCCAATACACATTAACTGGTACTCGCCCCGGAACAGGTGTTGCTTCAGCTTATGCTGTCTTAAAAACGCTGGGATTTGATGGTATGAAGAAAATTGTTGAAGGATGTTTGGAGAATACAAGGATAATGGTTGAGGAAATGATGGATTTGGGATTTGAGCCTGTTATTGATCCAATAATGAATGTTGTTTGCTTTAGGACAGAGGAGGCTGAGGAGATTAAAGAGGAATTGTACAAGAAGATGTGGGTAATCTCAACGATAAGGGAGCCAAAAGCGATAAGGTTTGTAATCATGCCGCATGTGGATGAAGAGGTAATAAAGAACTTCATTTCCGATTTTAGGAAGATTATTTAATGTAGGGTGAAGAAAATGGAGGTAAAGCTTGTTGTAGATGGTAAAGAGGTTGAACTGAACCCATTTGTTTCAAAGGTATTTTTTAAGGTTATAGAAGCGTTGATTTCAACACTTAAGGGAGTTGATGAGGATTGGGGTTACGTAGAGGTTGGGATTTATAAATAGAGTCTTAAGTGATAAAGATGAGCAAACCCAACAAGATAACTAAAAAAATTAAAGATTGTTTGAAAGATGTCCCTGAATACGTTGCAGGAAAGAGTATTGAAGAGGTTAAGCAGAAATATGGATTAGAGAGGGTTGTAAAGCTTGCAAGCAATGAAAATCCATATGGTGCGAGTGAGAAAGCCATTAGGGCTTTTAAAGAATTTAAAGATCTCCACATCTACCCAAAAACTGATTTTGTTGAGTTGAGGGAGAAAATTGCCGAATACGTCAAAATCGAGGCAGGTAGAATTGTTCTTGGGGCGGGGATGGATGGTGTATTGGAAAACATCTTCAAGATGTTTCTGAACGCTGGAGATGATGTGATAATCCCAATTCCCTCTTTTCCTTACTATCACACGCTAACAAGGATGTATTGCGCAAAGGATGTTCAGGTTAGAAGAAGAGAAGATTTTACGATAGATGTTGATGCGGTATTAGATAAAACGAATGAAAAAACGAAGATAATAATAGTTTGCTCCCCAAACAACCCGACAGGAAACATTGAAAAGAAAGAGGATGCTAAAAGGTTGGTTGAAGAAACTGATGCTTTAGTTTTTATCGATGAGGCTTACGTTGAATTTTCTAACAACAATTTAATGGATTTGGCGGATTACGAGAATGTTGTTGTGGCAAGGACTTTTTCTAAAGCCTTTGCCCTTGCAAATTTAAGGATTGGTTATGCCGTGATGCATGAAGACTTAAAAAAGGAATATATGAAAGTAAGTACTCCGTTTCCACTCTCAACACCAGCGGTAAATGCTGTCATTGCTGCATTGGATGATTTAGAATATGTAAAGCGATGTGTAAGGCTTGTGGTTGAAGAAAGGGAGAGGTTGATGAAAGAGTTAAATAGGTTTTTCAAAGTGTATCCTTCTCAAGCCAATTTCTTGTTTGTTAAAAGTCAGGTAGAATCGAAAGTGGTGGCAGAGGAATTGATGAAGAGGGGAGTTATAGTTAGAGATTGCTCCAATTTTATTGGATGTGATGAATATAGTCTCAGAATTAGCGTTGGTAAAAGAGAAGATAACGATTTTCTTTTAGATGTTTTAGAGGATTTAAGGTTGGAGATTATATGAAAATAGCATTAACAGGCACTCCTGGGTGTGGAAAGAGTGAGACTGCTAGAGAGTTAAAGAAGAGAGGGTATATAGTAGTGAAAGTTGAGGAATTAGCGAGGAAATTCGATTGTGTTATTGAGGAAAACAAAGAAATCGTTGTTGATGTTGAGAAATTAGCAAAGAAATTTGCGAAGACAGATTTTGGTGGAATTGTTGAAGGACATTTATCTCACTTGCTCAATCCCGACTTGACGATTGTTTTGAGATGTAATCCTTTGATCTTGAAAGAAAGGTTGGAGAAGAGGGGTTGGGATACTGACAAAATCTTGGAAAATGTTGAAGCTGAGTTGGTTGATGTGATATTAGTTGAGGCTTTGAAAAATAAGAACGTTTATGAGATTGATGTGACAAATATAAGTGTTAAAGAGGTTGCAAACATTATTGAGAAGTTGGTGAAAGGCGAGGAAACAAACAAATTTAAGCCTGGCAAGATAGACTGGATAGCAGAAATTGATGATAGAATCGAGGAGTTTGTTAGGTTTTGATGTTTTATTTGTTTTGAAATATTTAATTAGATACTGAAAGTGTGCAAGCTTGGAATTATGTCGAATGGTATGTATAGTAACCCTCTGATTTACTAAAGAAAAGCTTGAAAGGAAGATTATAAATTAAATTTCTGTATAAGATAATTTATGACTCGCAGAATTAGAACGATTAAAGACAAGTTAAAAAAACATTGAAAAAGAGATAGACAGCATAAAAAACAGAGAATGGGCTGATTTAAGGGCATTAAGTATCGCATTAATTGCAATAGCAGTGAGTATTCTTTTATTTTCATATTCCCAATACTCACAATTCATAAATAAAGAAGTGGTAATTTCTTCGGCTATTTCAGCGATTCTCGCCCTCTTGGTGGGTGTAATTATATTAATTTATCTTCTTTTAAAACCGTTTCAAATTAAAAGTAAGTTTAAAGTCGTTATCCTAATCTTTATTGTTTTACTCTTTTTTATCGAGCATCGCTTCAATTTATTTTTTACTTAATCCACCCCCAACGATTACATACACTCTCCAAAAAGAAATTACCACAAAACGAAATTGATCTTTCTGGATTAGAAAGAATCATTATTCAATACAATGATACCGTTAATCACAATCTTACCATTTCCGTTAACAAAGCCGTTGAATATGCAAATTTGAAAATTAAATTCCAATCACCATTAATTATAGAGAATGGAAAAGAAATCAAATTCTACTATAACTCCTCTGATCCGCTCAGCAACAAAACTACGCAAATCTATTCGCTGACATTCAATAAAGCTGGTGGAGTCGATTATGTTTACGTTTTTGCAAATATTACTGGTACTGCAAAATCTAAAGGAAAAGACGGCAGAATTTCCATAGAAATTAAAGTAAAAAATGAAAAAGATTAATCAAAAGGTGGGACAAATCAATTGTATACCTATATCAAATAAACAACCAATAAATCCTACCTCTCAACACTAAACCCAAGCTCTTCAAGTTTTTTTATGGCTTTAGAAAGATTCTTCTCCTTAACTAAAATGTGGTCTGTAGAATATGCAGAAATCACAAAGATACTTATCCCTTCCTCAGCCAATGCTGCAGAGATTTTAGCAAGAAATCCAACGAGTTCAAATGGCAATTCCATGTCAAAAGTTATTATTCTCCAATCTTTTTCAATGGCTATTATCTTATCCATATCTTCATCAACCTTAGACTGCTCCTTAACAATCGTAATCTCGTTTTTGTCACAAACAACAGCAAAAGCATCCCGAAAGATTTTTGTAGATTTCACCTTGGATTTTATTATCGCAAACTTCTCCTTCCAAACGTAAATCTTTCCATTTCTGAAATAGTATTCAAGTTTCATGGTGAAATTCATTCTAAATTTAAATAACTATTCGTAATTGCTTTTGATAACTATTTGATGAATAAAAGCAAAAGAATGAATTTACTAAATATTGATTCAAACGTCGAATCATTTAGGGTAAAACGAAAAACGATCTAATTTCAAAAATTTTAATAATAGTTCCTTAACAATGTGGCCGGTGGTAAAATGATTATTTCTGGAGAGGAATATGTAAAAAGGTTAAAAGGCTATGATAGGGAAATATATGCCAAAGGCGAAAAAGTTGACTTTGAGCATCCAAACATAAAACCTGTTGTAAACGCAATTGCCTACACGTATGAATTGGCTAAGAAAAACGATGCATACAAGCCATATTCTGATTTGGTTGGTGAGGAGGTAAACAGATTAAACTATGTAAATAGAACACCTGAAGACCTAATTGCCAGATATGACTATCAAAGAGAGTTGAGTTTGCGTTTGGCAACATGCAACTACAGATGTACAGGTTGTGATGCGATAAATGCCCTATATCCTGCAACAAAAGCTCTAGATGAGAGATTAGGGACGGGTTATCATCAAAGATTTTTGAATTTGTTGAAAGAGATTCAGAAAAATGACTACGCATGTACAGCAGCTTTAACAGATACGAAGGGTGATAGGAAGAAAAGACCAAAGGAGCAGAGAGAAGCGTACGTTCATGTTGTTGAAAAGAGAGACGATGGGATAATTGTTAGTGGTGCAAAGATCCATCAAAGCGGTGCTTTTGCTGCTGATGTAAACTTTGTTCTACCCACACAAACGTTTAAGGAGGGTGAAGAGGAGTTTGCCTTAGCCTTCGCAGCTTTGCCTGAAGATAAGGGAATAACCTACGTTTTACAGAATACTGGTGTGCAAGCTAAGTTTAGAGAGGGTGGAGAGTATGAGATGGGAAATCCAAAGTATGGTGATAGAACAACTTGCACGGTAATTTTTGATGAAGTATTTATTCCATGGGAAAGGGTTTTTGTTTTCGAAGATATTAAAGCTGTTAGAGATGTTTTAACTTATTTTGCCATTTCCCACAGGTGTGCAGGAGCTGCATGTAAAGCGGGATTTATTGATTCGATGACTGGGGCAGCGAGTTTAATGCTCAAGGTAAATGGATTGGAGAATGTACCTGTCTTGAGGCAGAAACTTGGCGAAATGGTTGGGGTTAGCGAAGCAACTTATGCAATTGCAATCGGTGCAGCAACAAAGGGTTATGAGGCTAAAGGTAGTTGGCAGCCAAACCAGTTGATGGCAAATGCTGGAAAAATAGTAGGTGTTGAAGGGTTTAACAAGGTAATAATGCATTTAGCAGACATTGCTGGTGGCATTCCTGTTACAGCACCATCAGAATTTGACTTAAAGGATGAAAAGCTTGGAAAGTATCTGCAAAACTACCTAAAGGCAAGTGAGGACTTCACAGCTGAAGAAAGGCTTAAGATAATAAAGTTCATTGAGTTTTGGGTGACAAGCTCACATTTGCTCGGAGCAATACATGGTGGTGGATCTCCAGCAGCCTCGATTATATTTTTGCAGTATTTAGCTGATTTGAAGAGTAGAGAAGAGGCCGTTAAAAATAATCTGAATCTTTAATTTTTTTATTTTATTTTGCTTTTTGAATTTTGTTGTTCAATTAGCATGTAAAATATTTTGGCATTCTACTTTTCGATTTTTTCTAAAAACCTCATCATTTCTTCTCTGGCTCGTTTTATCCTTGTTTTTGTCAAGGTTCTAAAATGTGCCAATGGTCTTCTTGCGTAGACGTTTATCAATTTTAATGGTATTCTAACCTCATCTTCATCATCAAAGTATTTTCCAAATACCTCCCATGAAGAAACGATTATTGCAATATACTCCTCAAGAGTAGCGTAATCTATTAGTGACCCACTACTCCCAACTAATCGCTCCTCTTCCATTTTTCTCTCTTTAAGTCTCTCAATTAATTTTTTATCCTTATATTGTTTTAAGTCTTTACCGAGTTTAGATACTATGAAATTCCTGACTTTTCTTTCAAATTCACTAATTCATCAAAGAAATTCAATAATTCTTCTTTTGATACAATTCCAGGAGGTAATTTTTCTCTTTCTTCTTTTATTTTTTCTTTCACTTTAATTTCTGTTTCTCTTACTTTCTCACTCTCTATTTCCTGTGTACTATTATCCTCGAACAGGTATGAAAAAACTGGATCACCAAGCATCCTTTTTAAATATACTTTGTATCCAACCTTGTCAAGTATTTCAAAAGGCAAATCTCTAACGAATAAACCTCTATATTCTGTAGTTATCCCCTTCTTGCTCATTTCATTTATTATGGGTTTTATATCTTCCTCTGTTAGAGACAAACTTTCGAGACGATTCCAGTATTCTTGTCGTTTAGTATTGGTTTCCTCTTCATCTTTTGGTTCAGACGCTCTTAGGAGATATTGGACTTTTTCGGTCAAAAAATAATAAATAACACATTTTTTCTTTATATGTTCATCTAACTCTTCAAGTTCCGGTTTTATAGTTAGCAACTTCTCTTGGATTTCTGGTGAAATTACATAGTGTATGTCTCTTAATTCTCCCCCTCTAGTGGAAACATAATAATGTGTCTTAACACAAAAACTCAGCCTCTCTAATTTATTTAAAATGCTGTTTCTGGCTATTACTGTGCGAGAGTCACTCAATATTACATCTCTCCAATCAAAAATAAATCTTGGTGGATCGATAGGAAAAATAAAGTCTTTTGCAAAACACTCAAACATTAAAAATCTCAAAAGATTCTTGGGAACACCATCTAATACCTGCTCGAATTCGTCTTTTCTTGTTTGTAGTTCATACTCTAGCAACTCTCTTGCTATCTTTGTTCCTTTCTCTGTTGTTAGATACTGCTTAAAATACCAGTGATTTACTCTAATCAGATTTTTCT
>Ga0180300_10001428_pt1 | contig 11068 bp, 20 predicted proteins | sample GuaBasSediGuay15_FD_121798 | JGI IMG/M metagenome (GOLD analysis project Ga0180300, IMG submission 121798) | Subseafloor sediment microbial communities from Guaymas Basin, Gulf of California, Mexico - Guay15, Core 4569-2, 21-24 cm | ecosystem: Environmental > Aquatic > Marine > Hydrothermal... | reverse complement strand
GTCTACTACAGGTGGCTCAACAAGGCGGGCCTCGACGACACCAGGCCCATCAGGGGCCAGAAGGCCCGGGAGGGGCCTAACTGGGTGGGGACGGCCTCCCCGGTGGCGGGCGTCCTCATCAGGGGGCGGGCCCTCCACCCCATCAAGACCTATCACCCTGAGGAGTGGCCCGAGGTCCGCGTCTACCTGGAGGAGGAGCTGGCCGCCTCGGCGCCGACCCTTGCGGGGAAACCCCTCCTCATCGACCACTTCCAGCAGCTGCCGCCGCCCAGGCGGTCCTCGCCGCGCTGACCGGCCGCTGGTGCCTCATCCCGATGGCCATCGCCGCCGGCGCCATGGTCTACGCCTACGTCAAATCTATGCAGCGGGGAGGCCCCGTCGAGCGGACCGGCCTCTACCTGCTCCACCGCGGCGAGTACGTCGTCCCCGGCGGCACCGTCCAGCGGTTCGGCCTCATATTCATCACCTTCGACCGGCCGCCGCGGGGCGGCCTCGACGCCGACGCGCTGATACGGGAGTTCGGCGCGGAGATCGTCCTCAGGGCCCGGAGGATGGGACCGTGACGCCGACGCCCGAGTGGCCCCTCTGCCACATCGAGATATACGAGAGCCCCGGCTGGATAGACGACGGCTTCCGCACCGGCTGGAGCCTAGTGTCCGGCGCCGCCGAGCAGAGCTTCCTGAACGCCGGGACCATCGCCGGCGACTACGCCGTTATGGAGGTGACCGAGGGCGACACCCCCGGCGGCTGCAGCTACGAGAAGGACCTCAGCGGCCTCAGCCTGAGCACCGACGACCACCCCCTCCTCCGCGCCCGGCTCAGGGGCGGCGGCGTCTCGCCCTTCTACCGCATCCGGGTGGCGTATTCGGACGCCACCTATACCTCCATCGACTGGTCCGCCGCCGGCTCCAGCTTCTTCACCCGGACCTTCGAGCTGACGCCGGGGAAGACCATCAGCAAGATCAGGCTCTACGAAGTCCTCCATCGGGAACCAGACTGCCCACATCGACTGGGACTACGTCGCCATCCTGAGGAGCCCGCCCCTGATCCCGGCGGAGGTGGAGGAGGTCGAGATCGACCTCCAGACCACGACGGCGGTGAGCGGATTCAAGCTGAGGCTGCTGGGCGCCCCCCTCTACGGCGCCACCCTGAGGCGCTACAGGTTCGACGAGGGATTCGGCTGGAGGTCGAGGGCCTACGACCTGAGCGGGGAGAAGGGGCACGGCACGGTCGTGGGCGGAACGTGGATCGACGGGAAGCACGGCGGCGCCCTCAGCTTCGACGGCGTGGACGACCGCCTGGAGACGGAGCTGCTGACCCAGATCGAGGCGGACGGCCCCGGCTTCTCCATCGCCCTCTGGATGAAGGCGCCCCCCGGCGCCACGGGCGTCATCGCCGGCTTCGGAGAGACGCCGGCAGGGAACTGGAACCGGGTCCAGCTCAACTTCAGCTCCGACAAGGTCCGGCTCTACGCCCGGGACGACTCCGGGAACGTCCTCCAGTACACCACCTCGGCGGCCCTCGCCGACGACACCTGGCATCACCTGGTCGGGGTAGTCAGCCCCGCCGAAGACGCCGTGAGGGTCTACGTCGACGGCGAGCTAGACGGCGGAGCCTCGGGCGCCCTCGGCGTCATCGCCCTCGACGTCTACGACCTCACCTTCGGCTGCCTCCACACCCAGGCCGGGTACACCGACTACGCCGAGGTGGCCGTGGACGAGGCCCACGTATTCTCCCGAGCCCTGGGCGCCGCGGAGGTCTACAGGCTCTTCGTGGAGGAGCCGAGGAGCGGCGCGGTGAGGGCGGGCGTGGGCGACATCGTTATGGTCTACCTGGCGAGCGCCGCCGAGGGCGAGGAGCCCAAGGAGAAGCTCATCAGGGGGCGGATCGTGGACAGGGTTGTGGGCGGGGAGCCCGACAGCCCGACGGTGGAGCTCGTCGGCGAGGACCTGGGGGAGCTGATGCTGGGGCGGACCTACACCGGCGAGTTCGCCTCCCCCACCCAGATCAGCGCCGTCGTCGAGGCTGTCGCCGACGCGGAGCTCCCCGAGTTCACCCACGCGTCGGTGGAGACCACCAACAGGACCATGGAGAACGCCTTCGAGGACGAGCCCGTCTTCAGCCTCCTGCAGAAGCTGGCGAAGACGGCGAGCTTCCCGTCGGGGGGGAGTGCGCCAACCTCTGGGTGGACCCCGGCGGCGACCTCCACTTCCAGAGGCCTGGCGCCTCACGGGGCCGCCCCTGAGCGATGGCTCCGACGGAAACGCCGCCAACATCCTCCGCATCCAGGTCAGGGAGACGATGAAGGGGGCGCGCCCCCTCGCCAACGACGTGAAGCTCATCATCTACGAGGCGGAGCACTGGCCCCGGGATGAGGACAGCTGGACGGAGAACGCCGACAGCTGGAGCAGCCCTGATCCTCAGGACCAGGGGTCGCCGACCGAGGACTCGGGCGACGCCAAATGCGGCGACGCCTGCATCAGGTTCAACACCACCAACCCCGGCTCCCAGTTCAGGATGCGGGTCGAGATCCCGCCGACGGACATAAGTGCCGCCTCCAAGATCCGCTTCTGGCTCAAATACGACTCGGGCCTCCAGCCCGAGAGCCTCGCCGTCTACCTCTTCTGCAAGTCCTCGTGGCTCTGGGAGAACCACTGGAAGCTGGAGGGGATCACGCCGCCCCAGGCCGACGCCTGGACGGAGGTGGAGCTCGACCTCTCGGACTTCACCGTCGGCGAGGGATATCCGACGAAGGACGTCCGCCGCATCATGATCAAGGCCTACCGGGCGTCGGGGGACCTCGGCGCCGGGGGCTTCAAGATCGACAAGCTCAGGTTCGAGCGCCCCGAGGTCACCGTCACCGCCGAGGACGCGGCCAGCCAGGCCAGGTACGGGCGCCGCCGACTCGTCGAGGTGGACAAGACCATCACGTCCACAACCTACGCGCAGCACGTCGCCGACGGCATCCTCCAGCACCACAAGAACCCGACGGTCCACCTCCGTGTCGCCACCAGGGGCCTGGCCCAGCCCGGGTACAGGCCGCCCCAGCACGTGCAGGTCACGAGCCTCAAGGACGGCCTCTACAAGGAGACCTTCCAGATCCAGCGGGCCCGCCACCGCTACGTCCCCGGCGACTAACCTGCGAGCTGGAGCTGCTGGCGGCGGCGACCCCCGACGGGGGCTACACGCCGGACGTGCGCCCCAGCCCGCCGGGGACGACCTCGGAGGCCTCCTCGCCCACGTGAAGTGGCGGCAGGTCCGGGGCGAGCTCGGCCTGACCCGGGGCGCGTGGAGGGCGGAGGTCTGAGGAGAGAGATGAACAGGACGGCGAAGTACGAGGAGTGGGACTTCCTCGCCGACAAGATCCACCACCGCATCGAGCAGGAGCGGATCAGGCGGAGGCGGGGACGGAAGATCAGCCTCCACTTCCTCAGGAAGATCGCCATGCGGATGGGGCTGGAGCAGCTCCAGGGGATGAGCTACGACGACCTCGTCGCCTGGGTCCGCAGACAGGGGCTCTGAACGGAAGAGTTGAAAACAGGGTAGGCAACTCCTACCTGATCCGACTTGGCACGCGTCCTCTGCGCCGGCAGCTTCATCTGCGACCTCGTCGCGGCGGGCCTACCCCGCATAGGGGCGCCCGGAGACCTCGTCTACGCGCCCCGAGGCATCGAGCTCTGCGCTGGCGGCCACGCCGTCAACGTCTCCATAGACCTCGCCCAGCTGGGGGAGCGCGATGTGGCTGCCGCCGGCTGCGTCGGCGACGACCCCCTCGGCGACTTCCTCGAAGAAGCGCTCAGACGGCGCGGCGTCAAAACCTACACCGAGAGACTCGGCGACGTGCACACGGCGAAGAACCTCGTCCTCGTCGTCGAGGGAGAGGACAGACGCTTCTTCGCCGAGCTGGCAGCTAACACCATGCTCTCGCCCGGCCACCTCCTCTCGGCCCTGGAGGACGCCCGCCCCGACCTTCTTTTCCTCGGGACCGTGGGCGGGCTGAAGGTGCTGGACCCCCACCTGCACGAGGTCCTCGACGCGGCCCGGAGACGGAGATGCCTCACCGTGGTCGACGTCGTCATGCCCCACGGCGAAGGATGGAGCCGCCTCGCCTCAGCCTTACCCCTCATCGACGTCCTCCACTGCAACGACCTGGAGGCCTCCACCCTCACCGGCGCAAGAGACCCCGGAGCCGCCGCCGACGTCCTCATCGACGAGGGCGCATGCCTCGCCCTGATCTCGATGGGAGCGAGGGGCCTCGTGGCCGCCACTGAGGCGCTGAAGCTGGAGGTGCCCCCATTCAAGGTGGACGCCGTGGACCCGACGGGGGCCGGCGACGCCCTCTGCGCCGGCGTCATCCACGCCATCCTCGACGCCCCCATAGACCGGGAACGCCTCCCCGCCGTTTCCTTGGATGTCCTCAAACGGGTGCTGCTTGAGGGGGCGGCGGCGGGCGCCGCGTGCGTGACGGCTCCGGGGGCGACAGCGGCGGTCACGCGCGGCGCGGTCGACAGGCTGATCCGGGAGCAGGGGGAGCTGGTCTGGTCGGCGTCGAGGCTCCTTTAGAGGCGACTTATATTTAGGTATGTGGGAATAGAACTGGAGCTTCGATGGAGCGCCGTCTCTCAACTGGCTGCGGGGTCCTCGACGGGGTCCTCGGCGGCGGCTTTCGCTTCGGAAAGGTTTCCCTCATATACGGAGAGGCCGCGACGGGGAAGACGACCCTAGCCCTCAGCTGCGCCATCAGCCACCTCCGGGCCGACCCCGGCGGAAAGGTCTTCTACGTTGACGCCGACCAGCGGCTCTCCACGAACCGCCTCACGCAGATCGCGGGGCCCGACGGCGGCAGCCTGCTGGAGCGCCTCCTCATCTGGAGGCCGCGCAGCTTCTCGGAGCAGACCGAGATCATCGAGGGGCTGCCGGCGCTCCTCAAACACGGGGCCACGCCGGTGATCGTCGACTCCATCACGGGCCTCTACCGCCTCGAGGCCGGCGACGCCTCGAGGACCTTCGCCATCAACAAGGCGCTCAACCGGCAGCTCGCCTTCCTCTCCGAGACGGCGAAGACCAAGGGCGCAGCGGTGCTGCTCATGGGCCAGGTCCACAGCGTCCTCGGCGCCGAGCCCCCCCAGGTCGAGCCGGTGGCCCAGAGGCTCCTCCGGTACTGGTCGGACACCGTGTTGAGGCTGGAGAGGACGCAGACGCCCGGGGTACGGCAGGCGGTGCTGGAGAAGCCCGAGACCCAGGGGGCGTGCAGATTCGGCCTCAGCGACGCGGGGCTGACGGATGTGGAGCGGCCATGGTGACCGCCGCCGACGTCCTCTGGATGGCCGAGACCATCTATCTCTACCTCCCCGCCTACCTGGCCAACGCCGCGCCGGTCCTCTGCGGAGGCGGCAGCCCCCTCGACGGAGGGCGCACATGGCGGGACGGCAAACCCCTCCTTGGCAGCCACAAGACGGTGCGCGGCACCCTCTCCGGCATCGCCGTCGGCACCGCCGTGGGGCTGATCCAGCTCGCGCCCCTGCGCGGCCTCCTCCTGGCCGTCGGCGCCATCGGCGGCGACCTCATCGTCTCCTTCTTCAAGAGGCGTCTAGGGATGGAGCCCGGCGCGCCTTCCCCCGTCGCCGATCAGCTTGGGTTCATCGTCGTCGCCGTGGCCCTCGTCTCCGTCGTGCCGCCCCCGCCCACGTGGGAGCGGGTGGTCGCCATCCTCGTCGTCACCGTCCCCATCCACTTCATAACCAACCTCTTCGCATGGCTCCTGAAGCTGAAGAAGCACCCGTGGTAGGCTAGACGACGCGCGGCTCCGGCTCCTTCCCCGCCTCGATGACCCTGCCGCAAACTTAATAAAATCTCAACTTTTCATACATCGGGGGTTCCCACTTCATGCTCCCAGAAAACCAGGTCCTCCTGGAGACGTATCTATCAAGCCGAAGGTTGAGCCCCGGCTCGAAGAATATCTACACGAGCGCCCTCAAATCGTGGGATGAGCGTACTGGCGTTCCTCTTGCGCGGCTCAACGCAGGGAAGCTTGAGCTGTGGTATCGCTCTTTGACGGAGTCCCGGTTTTCGGCCAGCACCATCATAACATACGCTCAAAAGCTTAGAATCCTGTACAGATTCGCCCTTCAGCGGGAAGGTCGTCTGGGAAGGAGGGAGGCCAGGTCTGCGGCCGCGGAAGCATTTGAAGCCATCCCTCTGGCCGACTTGAGGCGGGAGGAGAAGAAGGAGAAGAATGACAGAGATAGGCTTGTTTTGCCTGAGGAGTTTGAGGCGTTGATGCGGACGGCGAAGCACCCGAGGGTCAAAGCCCTCATCGCCGTCCTCTACGAGTCGGGATGCCGTAAGGGCGAGATACTGGGCCTCAGGATCAGAGACCTCGTGTTCGGGGAGGCCTACGCCGAGATCAGGATCAAGGGGAAGACCGGAGAGCGTACAATCCCACTTGTCTATTCCGTCCCTTATCTGCGGGCCTGGCTTCAGGTCCACCCGGATCGCGCCCCGTTGAACCCGCTGTTCGCAACGGTGATAAACGGCGAGATAAGAGAGATGAACCCGTCAAGCCCCAACTTCATCCTCAAAGAACTCAGCCAGAAGGCGGGGCTGGTCCGGATAATTCACCCGCACATGCTTCGCCACACCCGCCTGACGGAGCTGGCCAGGTCTGGCCTTGGGGAATACCAGCTGAAGAGCTTCGCTGGGTGGACTCCGGACAGCAGGATGGCGGCCCGCTACATTCACCTCGCCGGGCGCGACCACGTGGCCGCAGTCCTCGAAGCCCAGGGCGTCCCCGTCGAGGCCGTCAGGGCGGAGAGGCCCCGGCCCCTGCTCAGGACCGAGGAGTGTCCCAACTGCGGCGGGCGGGTCGGCCCGGACATGATGTTCTGCCCCGGCTGCGGCTACGTCCTGGACGACGCGCTGCGCTTGGAGATGGAGCGGCAGAGGGAGGAGGCGGTGAGGCGGCGGCTGGATAGGGAATACGAGGAGCGGATGCGGCGGTTCCGTGAGGAGATGCGTGAGCTGGTCAGGGAGGAGCTGAAGCGGATCGAGAGGATGTGAGGTATCTCGTCAGCCCTGACAGCCCGAAAAACTCCTGCGAATGTTGTCCTTATCGTCCGTCTTGTCCGCCTGGAGCCGCCCCCGGCACTTGCACCCACCCCTCCTAAATCCTCCGCCTGAAGGTTTATAGGGTTGTCATGGCTACGGCTCCGCGCGGGTTCTGTATGCCGGAGGTTGAGGTGAAGGCTCATCTCTACACGGAGGTGGAGGACTTTTTGAGAAAACGGCCCGAACTTGGATACCGAAATGCTGAGGAGTTTATACGGGAGGCGTTCAGGCGGTTTCTTTTCTGTAGGCGCCATATTCGCGGAGGAGGGACCGGATAGCGTCCTTCACCAGCTCCGCCCGGCTTTTATATCCATGTTTACCGAGGAACGCGTCTATCTCATCCGCCAACGCTTTCGGTATCTTGATTATCACGTAATCTTTGCTCGACATTACCATCCATGGTAACATGGTTTCCTCTATTTATTAATTTTCAGTCCCCCGAATCCATATTGCTACCATACATGACCCCATACATGGTTAATTTTATATATTTGTGATTCATAGACTCCATGGGAGTATACATGGATGGATACGCCATCTTGAAGATTCCGCGAGAACTCGCGGACGAGATGGACAGGTGGATAGGAACGAGGGGCTACAGGAGCCGGGCCGAGATCGCGAAGGAGGCGATCCGGCAGTTCCTAGACGCCATGAGGAACGCGCCCGTGGTGGGCGCCGAAGTAGGGGTGGAGAAGGCCGAGGAGGTGCCCGTCGGATGAGGGGTCAACCAATCCAGGTGCCGCCCTCGGCCCTTCTCCAGGAAGAAAAAGAGGGCGTAGAGGTAGATAGGCTTTCCGCGCTGGAGATTCGGGTCGCCCGCCTCGAAGCCAGCTACAAGCGGTTCCTGAAGCGGTTCGACGAGGCCCTGGAGGCCTACCTGCGCGCCAAGGAGGTTGAGGCGTGACCCTGCAGCACCCCAAGCCCGCCGACTACGAGAGGGAGGCCCGCGCCGTCGTCCGGCACGTGCTGATGAACCGCCTCGACGACCTGCAGGCCCTCACAGCCCTCGTCCGCGCCGACGTCAGCCCCGCCGACCTGGAGGCGAAGGTGGCGGAGATCATGCGCTACCTCAAGGAGACACGGCCATGACCGAGGCACAGCCAATCCAGCCCTACTCCCCAGTGAAGCCGCTGGTGACGCCGGAGCAGGCCGCCGAGGAGTGGCGGGCCTTCGAGGAGCTGAAGCGCCGAATACTGAAAAAAGACGACTACCAACCCATCGGCGGGAAGTTCTTCCCGAAGCGGAGCGCCTTCAGGAAGATCGCCGTTTACTTCGGCATCAGCGACCGCATCATCGAGCAGGAAAGGGTGGACCGCGATGACGGCAGCTTTATGTGGCGCATCGTCGTCGAGGCGAGGGCGCCCAACGGTAGGGTCTCCACGGGTGTCGGCATCTGCGACAGCCGCGAGCGGAACTTCGCCCACGTGGAGCACGACGTATACGCGACGGCCCATACGCGGGCGAAGAACCGTGCCATCAGCGACATGGTCGCGGGCGGCGTCGTATCCGCCGAGGAGCTTGATGCTGAGACCCCGACGCCGGAGCAGGCCCCGGTGCAGACGCCCCCCAACGCCAACGACGGCTACACCCAGCCGCGGAAGCAGGTGCAGTCAGAGCAAGCGGCGGCCTACATCGTGGACCGCGAGGCCGTGCTGAACGCCGTCGAGCGCGCCGGGCTCGACCCGACGCCCCTCAACGTCTACTGGGACGGCGGAGTCCTCGTCGTGGAGCCGTCCAAGTATCTCGGCGACGTGTGGATGGCCTATATGGACGCGCTCCGGCCTCTGGGCGCCGAGTGGGTCAGGATGGGGAAGCAGAGCCGCTGGGAGATCAAGCCCGGGGAGGCGCAGCCGTGAGCGTCGCGGACCTCATCCCGGTCGCCGTCGCCGCCCTGGTCGCCTACGTCGCCGGGTTCCTACACGGCAGAACCGCCGGACAGCTCAAAGCCCTCACAAGGACGGAGGCTGAACGATGAGAAGGCTGCACCCCCGAAGATTCCGAACCGCAGTTCTTTGGACCGCCGTCGTAACGGGCGCAGGGACCATCGTCACCTACAGCCTGAACCTCAAAGAAGCCGCCTTCCTGCTTTATGGTCTCTGGCTCGGCTTCGCCGTCTTCAGCGAATACCTCGAATGGCTGCTGAGGAACGCCGCCATCGAGCTGAAGGAGACGAGGAGATGAAGGAATACTCCGTTAAAGTCCGCCTGCCATACGCAGCCGAGACCCGGCGGTTCAGGGTCTGGGCCTTGGACATACAGGCGGCCGCCCGCCAAGTCCGCAAGCTATACCCCCGCAACAGGGGGTTCAGAGTCACACACCCGCCGGAAGACGATGAGCCTCGAAACTTCAAGGTGATCTGCCGTGACTGCAAACAAGTCGTCTACGAAGCTCAGAGACCCCTATCGGACGCCGAGGGGCTTGGCCCGTGCCCGTTCTGCGGCGGAAGGCTTCACGTCCTCAAATCCGGCCGCGCCAAGGCGGAGGTGAAGGCATGAGCGAGAAGTTACAGAGGACGCCTCCCTACAGGGACACGAAGGTCTCCGTCGAGCGCACCAAGGCTCAGATCATGGAGCTGCTCCGCAGCTACGGCGTCGAGGGCATACAGTGGACCGAATACCGGGGCGAGGAAGACCTGAAGTTCATCGTCCAGGCCGAGGTCAAAGGCGTCAAGCGGGAGCTGATGATCCAGGTCAAGCCGCCCCAGATGTTCACCCGCAGAAGGGTCAAGGGCCGCGGCCTAGTGACAGTTCCTCACAGGAAGCAGGCGTATCGGCTGCTCTACTACTGGCTGAAGTCGAAGCTCGAAGCCGTCATGTGGGGCCTCAGCAGCATCGAGCAGGAGTTCCTCAGCCAGGTCACCGTCGCCCTACCAGACGGCAGCACAACCGTCGGTGACATCATGAGGGACTACATCGCCCGAGACGCCCTCACCGCCCTGCCCGCGCCGGAGCCTGAACGGAAGACGGTGAAGGCCGAGGTGACCGAAGCGTGAAGGTCCTCGATCTGGGGTTCTGTCCTCGCTGCAAGGAACCCCTGCAGAGAATGAAGAGCCAAGTGGTTCAGGGAGTTCGCTTCTGCTGGCTATGCGGCTGGGACATCAGAGAGGAGCACACCGTTAGGCGATGGGTTCGATGGGCGAAGAGCTACGCCGAAGCCCACGGAGTAGAGGCAAAGGAGGTCGAGCCGTGACCGCGTATCCGCCGGAGGTCGAGGAGGCAGCTGACGTGAAGCGGTGCGCCAGGTGCTTCGTCGAGATGCGGCGGGTCCCCGGCGTCCAGCACATACGGACCACCCGGAGCGCCCTGAACGCCGTCCTCTACTGCTGCCCCAACTGCGGCGCCCTCCAGAGCTTCATCATGGAGGCCGACGCCGAAACCCTCCAAACCCTGAACGGCGCAAAGGCTGACACACCTCCATGGGCGAACAACAAAGAGTGTCCGATATGCGGTAGGCCCACCGAACCGGACATACGCAGCTGCGAGACGGGGCTGTCCTACTGCAGCGACGAGTGCGCCCGCCACCATGTGAACGCCGTCTGGAAGGAGGAGAGCTGAATGAGGAAGACGTGGAGCGAGGGCAGGCTGCGCGAGGAGACGCTCCCCGCGGAGTTCCGGGAGGTGGACAGCATATCCGAGGAGGAGTTCGTCCGGCTGAAGGCCCTCGGCATCGTGGACGTGGACGGCTACTTCGTCGACGCGGACGGCTGGCCGGTGAAGCTGCCTCCCCACACCTACATCCGCCCCAGGACATGGGAGGCAGAGCAGGCGTGAGGCAGCAGACCCTCGACAACTGCACAACCCAAACAGGATCGGAGCTGGGAGATCCGTGTCTTGAGCCTTCGACGGGGGACGTGCTGGTGGCCTGCCCTGGATGCGGCCACATTATGCCGCGGCGCGTTCAGGCGTGCTGGTGGTGCGGGCGCTGGCTCGGACCGCCTCTACCAAGGAGGTGAACGAACGTG
>Ga0180300_10001427_pt1 | contig 11072 bp, 10 predicted proteins | sample GuaBasSediGuay15_FD_121798 | JGI IMG/M metagenome (GOLD analysis project Ga0180300, IMG submission 121798) | Subseafloor sediment microbial communities from Guaymas Basin, Gulf of California, Mexico - Guay15, Core 4569-2, 21-24 cm | ecosystem: Environmental > Aquatic > Marine > Hydrothermal... | reverse complement strand
GCCCTTCCAGCAAGCAAAAATCTCTGTCCAGGAAGAATGGAAAGAGCCGTATCTTCCTCTGGCGCTGAAAAAAGAATTGATGGAATAAAATCAACAAAAGAATTTGTAATTTCCGACCCAACAAGAATCGCTATAAGGTAAATTGTTTCAATTCCGAGAAAAGGAGAAAGAGAAATTAGAAGAAAGGCAATTGTATTTGGATGCAGCCCTGGAATTAATCCTGCAATAACCCCAAGCAGAATTCCAAGAAGTAAAAAGAAAAAAAGTTCAAGAAACATAATTTATTAAATTTTTCTGCGAATATAAATATGACAAGAGGAACTCCGAGTTTTGGAAAACATAATAAACTGTTGCATACAATCTGCAAGAGATGCGGCTCTCATTCTTACAATATAAAGAAGAAATTCTGCACAAAATGCGGATATGGAAAATCAAAGAAAATAAAAACCTATTCATGGAGATGGAAAAGCCCTTTGGGGAAGAGAAACAGGAAGAAATAAACTACTTAAATGTTTAATAATATATTTTATGGTTGATAAAAAAGCAATTAAAGAATTTTTTAGACCAGAAGATAATAAATTGATTATAACTACCATATTTTTCTTATTTGTAATATTTGTAAGTATGTCTATGGGTGCGCCGCCACCGATGTGGTTTAAAATTATAGAACTTCTATATTATTTTTTAATACTTCCTGTAGTAATAGTAACTGGTAATTTAGGTTTACTAACTTTTGTTGTTGGCTTTCTTTATTGGTATTTTGTTTCTTGTATAATTGTGGTTCTATACAGATTTATCAGAAAACGTTATTCTTAAAATCAGTTCAATTATTTCTTTAATCTAAATTTTATGGATGAAGAATTTTCAGAAGAAGACAAAAAAATTGTTGAAACTTTGTTAAAGAACAAAAAATTTGTTACTAAAAAGGCTTTAAAGATTATTAAAGAAAAAAACTTGCTTGAAAGAGTTTTGAAATTAAATGAAATTATAATTAATGAAAACATATTAGAGAGATTGCAAGAAAGAGAAATTAAAATTGAAAGAAACAGAGAAAAGAAAATTGCTGAGGAACACGATGTTGATTTCAGAATTGAAAATACGGAAATAAAGCACAGAGAAAGAAAAGTATCAGATTTTGTTTCCTATTTTAACTCAAAGTTTTTTCTTCTTCAACAGATGATGATTAAAAGAATAAACCCAATTTCTATTGCAAATATAAAAAAAACTGCAAATGATGAAATTTCATTAATAGGAATGGTTTATGATTTAAGGACAACAAGCACAGGAAACAGGATTATAGAATTAGAAGACCCAACAGGAAAAATCTCTTGCATTGTAACGAATTCAAATTCTGAATTATTTGAGGAAGCAAATAATATTTTGTTGGACGAAGTAATAGGGGTTAAAGGAATTTTTAAAAACAATTATCTTTATATAAATGAAATAATAAGGCCAGATGTTCCAGCAATAAATGAAATAAAAAAATTAGATGTTCCTTTAAGCTGTGTTTTTATCTCTGACTTGCATGTTGGCAGTATTGATTTTCTTGAACATCTCTTTAATAAATTTATTAAGTGGATTAATTCAAAAGAAGCAGAGAAAGTTAAATATATTTTTGTTGGAGGAGATTTGTGTGTACTACCTGAAACTTTAATTTTAACAAAAAAAGGTCTCAAAAAAATAGAAGATATAAAAATTGGAGAAGAGGTGTTAACTCACTCTAACAGATGGCAAAAAGTAAAAAAAGTTTTTAAGAGAGAAATAGATGAGGAGGTTTGTGGTCTTTCTACAGATTCGTCAAACATACCCGATATTATTTTGACAGGAAATCATCCTGTGTGGGCAACTATTAGAAAAAATAGGTACTTTTCAGTTAGAGGAATGCCATCCTGGATTCCAGCACATCAGTTATCTAAAGGGTACTCTCTATTCAACATAAGAACAGAAGAGCCATTTTCAAGTATAAAAGAAGTAGAATTTTCTGATACCCCAAAACAAGATAAGATAAGAAGTTCAAGTCTCCAAAAAAAAGTTAAACTAGATAAAGATTTCTTAACAGTAATTGGATTATTTCTTGGAGATGGAACAGTAAAATTAAATAAAAAAAGAGGAACAGTTAGTTTTTATTTTGGGAAAAGAAAGAAAAATGCTATTGAAATTGTAGAGAGATGGGCAAGAAAATTAAAGTTGAATTTGTTAGTTCATCAGCAAAATAATTTAAAGATGATGTATATAAACTCAAAGCCTCTTGCAAAATTTTTTAGTCAGTTTTACAAAAATAAAATAAAAGATATACCAGAGTTTTGGTTAAATCTACCATTGGAGCAATTTAAGTGGATAGTATATGGTTTAGTTTTGTCAGATGGTTGCTTTGAAAAAAGGAAAATAGGCGGGAGGGTAAGAATAAATAATACAAGTATTAATCTACTAAAAAAAATCAGATTGAGACTTGAATTTTCTGGGATTTATACTTCTCTCTGTTTATCAAGAGGAGAAATATTTAGTAAGTTTGGGAAAAGAATTTCAAAAACAAAAAATTATTTTGAACTTTCATTTTCAAATGAAACCACAATGCCAATATTAGAACTCTTTGGATTTAAAGAGGGGTTAAGGAGAAATCCAAGAGAATTTAGAGAATCTTTTTTCTACTCTTTAAAAAAACTAAAGAAAAATATAAAACAAAAATATAAAGGATTTGTGTATAATTTAGAAGTAGAAAATGATAATTCTTATATAGCTAATGGTATTATTTTACATAATTGTGATGGAGTTGGAATTTATTTAAATCAGGAAAAAGATTTATCAATAAAAAGTTATGAAAAACAATATGAGTATTTGGCAGAACTTCTGGCAAAAATTCCAGAACATATAAAGATTATTGTTCAACCAGGGAATCATGATATTGTTGGGAATCAGGAACCACAACAAACTCTAAAAGAAACTGCTCTATCAAAATTACAAAATATTGAGTTTGGAACAAATCCATGCTCTGTTGTTTTAAACAAAAATTTTAGAATTCTGATGTATCATGGATATTCTTATGATGATATTATAAGAGAGATGCCTAAAATAAGACAGGAAGGTTATAAGAAACCATGTTTGCCTATGATAGAAGTTTTAAAAAGAAGACATCTTGCACCAAGTTACGGCTCTTCTTTAGTTATACCAAAACAGACAGATGATTTAGTTATTAAAGAAATTCCAGATATCTTTCATTCCGGACATTTGCACACTGTTTGCTTGGAAAATTATAAAAATATTTTGTTAATAAATTCCGGAACTTTTCAGGGAAGAACAAAATATCAAGAGATGCAAGGACACATTCCGCATCCAGGAATATTTGCCTATGTTGATTTGCAGACAAGAGAGAGTAAATTGATTAATTTGAATTAAAGAATTTTATTGGTTTTGGAGATTATTACACTGTTATAATTAATTTAGTGGGTATTTAAAGTTTTTATCTTTATATAGTAATGACAAGTAGATTAGTACCACTGGAGATTAAAGAAAAAGAAAATGGGTGTGAATATCATCACATAGATTACAGAGGCAATGAAACAGATACAAAAACAATAAGAGTATCCTATAAAGATTTATTTTTGATTAGAAAGCCTCTCTTTCCCATCACTACAAAAGAAATTGATCCAGAGGTAGCTAAATTGCAGAGCATCAAAGAACTAGAAAAAAATGTACATGAATATGTTGAACGTAATTGTAAAGGATGGGTATATGGAGGACATACTCCAACAGACGAGTATGTAGAAATTTATTTGGAAAAAGAAGAAAATCCTTTAGAAGGATTAATAGACATTATTTAAAACAATTAAAACTTTTTTCTTTCATAATAATGGATTCTGGTTTAATTGGTTTTGTTATTTTTGTTGCAATAACAGGACTGATTGTTTATCTTAAAAGAGACAAAATTGAGAGACAAGGAATTATTTTGATGATGAGAACAAAAAAATTCAAACAGGATATAAAAAAACATGCAATCAAGCACAGAAAATTCTGGAATATTTATTTTAATATTGGTATTTGTGTCTCATTTCTTGCAATGTTTTTTGGAATTTGGTATTTGATGAATAACACCATAAACATTGCTTCTGGAATTGGAAGCAGCGGTTTTGCTCTAGTTTTGCCTTTTCCAACAAGTTCTTTTTCTTTCCAACCAGGATTGTTTTTAGTTCCAATCTGGTACTGGCTTATTGCAATAATAATCTTGATTTTCCCCCATGAACTATCTCATGCTTTTGCTCTATCCATAAATAAGTTGAGAATAAAATCCCTTGGTTTAATTTTATTTTTATTTATTCCAGGAGCTTTTGTTGAACCGGATGAAAAACAACTGAAAAAAGCCTCTAAATTTAAACGATTGCAGGTCTTCTGTGCGGGTTCTTTCTCAAACATAGTTACTGCTTTATTCTTTATTTTAATTCTGAATATCTTTTTATCTGTTGCTTATACCCCAGCAGGAATTTATTATTCTTTCCCAGCAGAAAAAATTAATAAAACAGAGATTATTGAGATAAATAATTTAACAAATGGAATAATGGAACTGAAAACAGAAAACAACACTTATTTATTAACAAAAACTCTTTTTAAGGAACAGAAAAATAAAACAGAGATAATTGTTTTTCAAGATTGGCCCGCAGTAAGAAACAATTTATCTGGGGCAATAAAAAAAATAGATAATTATTGGATAAATACCCCAAAAGATGTTTCTTTTATTCTATCAAAGCATAAACCAAATGATACAATTTTAATTGAAACAACCAAAGGAATTTATAATATTACTTTAGCAGAAAATAATGGAAAACCTTTTTTAGGAATTGTAACAAGCTATGATCCCATTTTAGATTTTATAGCACCTATGAATTACAGAGATTATGAAGTAAAGAATAGAAATTTTGAAAAGATTGGAGAATTCTTGCTTAAACTAATTTCTTTTATTATTGCAGTATGCTTCGGGGTTGCAATTGTCAATATTCTTCCAATAAAACCTCTTGATGGTGGTTTGGTTCTTGAAACTCTGACAAATAGAAAAATCGCAAATTTTATTTCCTTGATTATTTTTGTTTTGATAATCTATAATTTTGTTGGGCCTTTTATCTAAAATTTTTAATCTATAATTATGATAAAAAATTTAGAAATAAATAATTTTAAATCTATTAGAAATTTGAAGTTAAAATGCAAAAAAATAAATATTTTTATAGGGGAACCAAATACAGGAAAGTCCAATATTTTAGAAGCCTTAGGAATTTTCTCTTTTGGACAATACGGAAATCTTAAAGATTTTGTAAGATTTGAAAACATGAGTAATTTGTTTTATGATGAGAATTTAGAAAATGCTATAAAAATAAAGGCTGATGATAGACTTTTGGAAATTAGTTTTAAGAATGGAAAGTTTAAAGGGACTTGTCATTTAATAGAAAAAGAGATTTTTCACTTTGATTATGATTACAATGCTGTTGGTACTTCAAGCTATTCACAAGAACCATCATTGTTCAAATTTTACAAATTTGTTATAAGGGAAAATTTCCCAAAAAAAGAAGCAGATTTTCTTTTACCTCCATTTGGGGAAAATCTTTTAGCAATTCTTTCAACAAATAAAGAACTAAGAACTATTGTTAGCGAAATTTTTAACAGGTTTGGGCTTAAATTAGTTTTAAAGCCTCAAGAGAAAAAAATAGAAGTATTAAAACAATACGAAGATGTTTTTATTTCACTTCCTTATTCTTTAGCTTCTGATACCTTGCAAAGAATTGTGTTTTATCTAGCCATAGTTTATTCAAATAAAAATTCTATATTAACTTTTGAAGAACCAGAATCATATGCATTTCCCTATTACACAAAATATCTAGCTGAGTTAATAGCATTAGATAAAAATAATAATCAATTTTTTATTTCAACCCACAATCCTTATTTTCTTCTTTCAGTATTAGAAAAAAGCGCAAAAGATGATGTCGCAATCTTTATAACTTTTTTTGAAAAGTATCAAACAAAAATAAAGATTTTAAGTGAAAAAGAAAAAGAAGAAATACTTGATGGAAAAATGGATGTGTTTTTTAACATAGAGAGATTTTTAGAAAAATGATATATGTTGAGTGCAAACCAGATTTTGTATTAGCAAGTTTATTTGTTTCAAAAAAGGAAATTATACATGCAGGGAATAAGTCTAAAGTAATAAAGTGTTTGAGAAAGAGAAATAATTGCAAGGGAATGATAGATGAAGACCCAGGACATTCACAACCTTCCTATCTGAAAGAATTTAATTTAGTAAAAGAAAGTTCTAATATTAAAATATTAAGAGATAAAAGAAATAATTACTTAATAGTTTTGTGTCCGAGATTAGAAGAATGGATTCTAAATTCTGCAAAAGAGAGAAAAATTGATTTAGAAAAAGATTATAGACTTCCAGCAGAAGAAAACAAATTTCACGCAGTAATAAATGCCAACATATCCAAATTTGAACTGTTAATAAAAGATTTAAGAAACAAGAGTTTAAGATTCAAAAAACTAAGAGAATGTTTTGAAATAGAAAATTGAAACTTCTTTAATGTATGCAATTTAATGAAGTTGGCATTAGCCGATTTAGGTAAAGCAAGTGCAACCGAGCGAAACTATTAAATCACTGTTATGCTCTCTGACTGAAGGGAAGACAGAATTTTAGTACAACATTCCCAAAGAGAAAATTCCGAGTTGCAAGCAAAGGTGAAAAATTGGTATACTATTAATCATTAATGAGTATTATGGAAACAAAAATCACACAATTATTAGATTCAAAAGGAATTAAATATAGATTGCTTCCTCACGAAAAACCAGTTTTCACTTGCGAAGATGCAGCAAAAGAAAGAAATGTTCCATTAGATGAAATGATTAAATGTATTCTTTTAGTTGATAAAAAGAAAAATTATTTTCTTGTTTGCATAACATCAGAAAAAAGAGTAGACACAGAAAAAGTAAGAGAAATGATGAATTGTAAAAGATTGAGTTTTGCATCCGAGCAAGAAATTGAGGAAATTTTAGGATATAAAATTGGGGCAATTCCTCCATTATTATTGAAAACAGAAGTCCCAATCCTATTTGACAATGCGATTATGAAAAAAGATAAAGTTAATATTAGTTCTGGAGATCCAAAAGCAGGATTGGAACTTAACCCAAGAGATTTAATTTCTTTGATTAAACCAAGGTTTGGAAATTTTTCTAAGTAGCCCCCACGAGCAATTGAGCATAACTAAATAATTATTATAATAATTATGGGTTTTTTTATTTCATTTGAGGGTCTTGATGGAAGCGGATGTTCAACCCAAGCGCAACTCTTGGAAAGACATTTTAAATTAAGAAAAAGATCTGTGTTATTAACAAAAGAACCTACAAACAACTTAATTGGAGGTTTGATAAGAGGGCAGTTGACGCATGAATGGAAAAGTTCTATGGAATGCCTGCAATTGCTTTTCGCTGCTGACAGAGCTCATCACTTAGAAAAAGAAATAAATCCTGCACTTAAAAAAAACTTTGTTGTAATTTCTGATAGATACAAACTGTCTTCAATAGCTTTTGGTTCTTTGGAAGCAGACCAAGAATGGCTGAAAAAAATAAATGAGAAATTTATGGACCCGGACTTAACAATCCTGTTGAAGGTTTCTCCAGAAACCTGCATAAAAAGAATAAAGAGCAGACCTTCTTTTGAATTATTTGAGGAGAGGGAGAAACTCGAAAAAATTTGGAAAGTTTATGAAAGTTTTGTTTCAGAAAATGTTGTCTTAGTTGATGGAGAAAAACCAATAGAAGAAGTCCATGATAAAATTGTAAAAATAGTAAATGAGAGAATGAAAGGAAAAGAAATTGAGACTTTTCTTTAACTATTTGAATTTTTCAAAACTTTGTTTAAGAGCTTTAATCCCCGGCAATTCTTTTCCTGTTAGAAATTCTATTGCTGCGCCTCCCCCTAGAGAAACATAATTAAATCCATCAAAAGGAATTTTTAATTTACTCAATGCATCAATTGTATTTCCTCCTGCTAATACAGAATTAAAGTTTTTTAGAATTTCAAAAAGTTTTTTTGTTCCATATTCAAAATTTTTTCTCTCGTAAATTCCAGCAGGACCCTTCATAAAGACATTTGTTGAGTTTTTGATAATCTCTCCATAAAACTCAATTGTTTTTTGTCCAATATCCAATATTCTCTCCTTTGTTGGCAGATTTTCTACTAAAATTTCAATTCTGTTTCCATCTCTTTCAACAGCAACATCCAAAGGGGTTATTATTTTCTCATTGTTTTTCAATTTTTCTATTTTTGTAAGAAAATTTAGATAACCTTTCTCCTTTAGAAAATTTTCAGTTTCTTCTCCGAGTTTATATCCTCTAGAAATTAAAAAAAGAAGAGACAAAACCCCTGTAGTTAAAATTTTTACCTCTTTATTTAGAAAATTGTCAATTATTTCTAATGGTTCTTCTAACTTTGCTCCACCCAAAATAAAAATATTATTTTTTGAAGTTTCCACTTTTTTTAGAAATTTCTCTAATTCTGTTTGTTCTGTTTCAAAAACAGGACCGGGGAGAGAAGGTTTCAAGGTTGAAAATCCGACAACACTTGCATGGCATCTATGAGAAACAGAAAAAGCATCCAAAATAAAATAATCAATTAAAGGAGATAATTTTTTTACTAACTCACTGTTTGCATGTTCTTCTATTGATTTATCTGCAGTTTCATCTTCATAAAAACGGACATTATCCAATAAAACCACTTCTTTTTCCTTAATCTTCTCTATATAATCAAAACTTTCTCCAAATTTTATGAATTTTACATTTCCAAGATATTTTTTCAGCAACTCTGCGTGTTTTTCCAAGGAAATGAAATCAGATTTTCCCTTTCTTCCCTGATGCGATAATACAACAATTTTAGCTCCAGACTCTTGCAATTTTTTAATTGTTTCAACATGTTTATACACTCTCGGATTTTCAGACAATTCTTTGGTTTCGGAGTTATAAGGAAGGTTTAAATCAACTCTTAAAGCAATTGTTTTATTTTTAAAATCAAAATCCTTAAATCTAAAAAATTCCTCCATAAACAAAACATATAAAATTATATTATGCCGGCGTGCCAGAAAGGTTAATGGGCGTGGCTCGAGACCACGTGTCCCTTTGGGACATCTAGGTTCGAATCCTAGCGCCGGCGCTAATTCTCTGTCTGAAATTTTTATCTTATTATTTTGAAAAATAAAATTATGCTCTATATAATAAATTTCAAAACCTATGAGAAAGGAACTGGAATAAATGCTCTGAAATTGGCAAATATAATTTCTGATGTAAGAGAAGAACTTAAAGTAGATATCTGGGCTGCTCCTCAATTTGTTGATTTAAAAGAAATCGCAAAAATAGTTCCAACTCTATCGCAACATATAGATGCAATTTCTTATGGTTCAAATACAGGTTCTATTCTTCCAAAATCAATAAAAGAGGCAGGAGCGATCGGCACTTTAATTAATCACTCTGAAAAGAAATTATCTTTACAACAAATAGAAGCTTGTATAAATCTTGCAAAACAATTAGATTTAAAAACAGTTTGCTGCGCTGCAGATATAAAAGAAGCAATGGAGATTTCAAAATTTTCCCCAGATTATATTGCTTTTGAAGACCCCGAACTTATTGGAACAGGGAAATCAATTTCACAAACAAAACCGGAACTTGTTTCAAGATTTGTTGAAATTCTAAAAGAGTTAAACCCAGATATAATTCCTCTCTGCGGTGCAGGAATTTCAAAAAAGAAAGACGTTAAAAAAGCAGAGGAATTGGGAGCAAAAGGAGTTCTTGTTGCAAGTGCTGTTGTTAAAGCAGAAAATCAAAGAGAAGCTTTGTTGAATTTGGTTTTGTAAAAGAGTTACAAAAATTTAAAGAGATATGAGCCCGGGAGGATTTTCGAATCTTCCTTTCTTTGGCTTAAGGGTTTCTTTCGAGAAAGAAAGCCTTATTCGAACCCCCAACACCTGGATCCGAAGTCCAGTGCTCTATCCAATTACTCCGCCCTTTTATTTTTCCGTCGACGCTTTTTAGACAACTTAACCAATAAAAGGGTCGGTTGAGCTACGGGCCCATAATCAAACCATTAGAAATTCTTATATTAATTTATGCACTGGGCAGATATTTTTGCAAAACAAGTTGTTGAAAAAAGAGATAAAGAGGAATATGTTGTTGAGAGCGGAATTACTCCTTCAGGTGTAGTTCACATAGGAAACTGCAGGGAAATTTTAACTCAGTATTTTGTTTATTTAGGAATCTTAAAATTAGGTAAAAAAGCAAAGTTTATCTATATTTGGGATGATTTTGACAGGTTTAGAAAAGTTCCAAAAGGGATTAAAAAAGAGTTTGAAGAATATATTGGAAAACCATTAACAAAAGTTCCGGATCCTTTTAATTGTCACAAATCTTATGCAGAACATTTTGAATCAAATCTTGAGGAAGAAATAAAAAAAATAGGAATTGAGCCAAAATATTTTTCAGCAACAGAGTTGTATAAAAACGGGACTTTCATTGAAAACATAAGAATTGCTCTTGAAAAAACAGATAAAATCAAAGAGATTTTAAACAAATTTAGACTTGAACCTTTGCCGAATGACTGGCTTCCAATAAATTTATACTGTGAAAAATGCGGGAAGGATTTCACAAAAATAAAATATCTTGGTGATTACAAAATATCTTACAAATGTGATTGCGGATTTGAGAACGAAATTGATTTTAGGAAAAGAAGAATAGTGAAACTGAAATGGAGAGTTGACTGGGCTTCAAGATGGGCTTACTTCAAAGTTGATTTTGAGAGTTCTGGAAAGGAACACAAATCAAAAGGAGGAAGTTTTGATACCTCAATCTTGATCTCAAAAGAAATTTTTAATTATGAGCCTCCAATAGGACCAATGTATGAGTTTATCCATTTAAAAGGGCAGAAAGAAAAAATGTCAAGTTCAAAAGGAAATGTTGCAACAATTTCTCAATTACTAAAGATTTTTGAGCCACCAATTATCAGATTTCTTTATACCCAGAGATTGAATAAAACAATTTTCATTCCTTTTGATTTG
>Ga0180300_10001426_pt1 | contig 11080 bp, 4 predicted proteins | sample GuaBasSediGuay15_FD_121798 | JGI IMG/M metagenome (GOLD analysis project Ga0180300, IMG submission 121798) | Subseafloor sediment microbial communities from Guaymas Basin, Gulf of California, Mexico - Guay15, Core 4569-2, 21-24 cm | ecosystem: Environmental > Aquatic > Marine > Hydrothermal... | reverse complement strand
GTCCTAAAGGATAAGCCGGAAGCATAGAAATAAAGCTGAGAAGCTACTTTTTGCTCATTTTCCTTATAGGCATTCGGTTTGAAATCCACAATATAAATTAAACCATTTCTAACCTGCAAAATATCAATATGTCCGCTTATGCCCAAATCTAAATTTTTTTCCCAGAACCAGATTGGAACTTCGCAGGCTATGGTTGATGAATCGTTTATGAGCATAAAGGTTTCAACTGTTGGATGTCTTTCCTTTGGTTTATAGCAGGAGACTAGGGCTAATTTAGCTAGCTTGCAGGCAAGATTATAATTTCTTTCCTTTCTTATCTTTAAATTTAATTTAAATTTTGAGCATCTATTCTCTATTGAATTAAAAAATTCAGGGCAGCCTTTTTCAAATTTTTTAACATAGGAAATCAGAGAAGGAAATCCGCACATTTCCAATTTTGGTTTATGGTATTTGAAATTATAAGCCAAATCATTATGAATAAAATTCTTGGAAACCAAAATATCTTTGCCGTATTCTTTCAAAATTTTCTCCCTGATTTTATGATAGGTGCAAATATTCCCGAATTCTTTAATCCAAGTATGAACAGAACTTTTAGAAATCTTAACTTTAAATCTTCTGTTAACCAATTTTGCAGACTCTTCCAATGTGTTTCCAAGATTATAATAAGAGATGGCATTTGTAATAATTTTCGGTCCATAAGTTTTATTTTTTAATTTTCTTCCGGTAAACTTTCTTCCGCAATCCTTGCAATAAAACAATTGAACATATCCGAACTTTGTTTTCTGCCTTCCCTTTTTAACCACATTCTTGCTTTTGCAGAAAGTACATCTGACATCAAAATTTCTTTTTATCTTGAAATTATCCATAATAACCAAATAATTAGTATTAAATAAAATTTTCTCATTCTTTTTTCAACTTTAAGTTTTTTTCCTGTTCTATTTTTTCTGAATTTAGTTCATTTAATAGCTAAACATAATTCCTACCCTTGAAAAAATTATTTTCCTCTGATTTTTTGCTATGCACCATGCTCCGGAGAAACTATTAGCTTTTTTAACTCAATTTTATTCCATCTTTTAGTAACTAGAACAACTTCTCAATATCATAGATTTTAGAGTAATAACAAAATTTTATAGGGTCAAGGAAAAGTAATTGTTTGTTTTCTAAATGTAAATTTCTGAGATTTTCATTATTGTAAGAGAATCCGGTTTGAGTGAAGACTCAGTAGAAATGCTTTTAGCCAAGATTGGATTATAAAATTGATGTAATTACAATTGTAATGGAAATCTTTAAATATATATTTAATTTAAAATTATTATGAATCTTTCTTTATCTGAAACGGATGAAAAATACTTGACATATGTTTTTAAATTCTCTCCAAATCCATATGGTATTAAAAAAATCAAACTCGTCCTCCCGCGAGAACCGAAAACATTAAATTCTACAATAGACCTTTTCATGTCAGAAAATTTAAGAGGAAATAATTATGATGATGAAATAAAAAAACTCATAGAAAAAGCCCCGACTTACAATATAGAACCTGAAGAAGTGGAAAAATATATAAAATCTTCAAAATTTAGATTTCCTAAAATATTCCCTTTGGTAAAAAATGGAATAGCTGAAAGAGTAAAGAATAAAGCACTTGAAGATTTACAGGAAAATTCAATTGAAATTCACAAAGTTTATGAAGACGGAACAAAAGAGTTATGTTATGGAAATGGATTTCATGTTGTTCAGTCAGAAGACAGGGATAAAGTTTTTGAATATGCAAGTCTCGGACTTCTTAATATTAGATTGGGCGAACATGGTAGAATAACAGCAAGATTGTCTGAATTGGGAGAGGAATTAATGAAATTAAAATAAGTTAGACAATCTTTCATACAAATTTTTTATCAAGACTTTTAGATTATCTAAAATTGACTCTTTAAATTCTTCTAAATAAAACCAAAATTTTTGTCCCTACTTAAAAAAAAGATTGTAAAGTTGATATATCTGCTACTTACATAGTCTTCTTGCAGTGGTTGAGGTGAAATATTTATTTTTTTAAGTAACCTAGAAAATGGAAAAGTTTTTTAGAGGATAATTTATTTAATTAAAAAATTAAATTATAATAATGGAAATTTCAAAGGTTAGAAAAAGAGATGGACGAATTGTTCAATTCAATAAAAATAAAATTGTAAACGCGATTAATAAAGCCTTTCTATCTGTTGGATTAGACAACAAAGATAAAGTTGAGAAACTTGCTGATGAAGTCGTAGATGAATTGCTAAAAATCTATGATGGAGATATAATTCACGTAGAGCAGATACAGGATGTTGTTGAAAAAATATTGATAAAAAATAAACTTACAGATGTTGCAAAATCCTACATCTTGTACCGGCAGAAGCATAAAGAATTAAGAGAAGTCAGGTCAATTCTTGGAGTTGAAGATGATTTAAAGTTGCCAATAAATTCCTTAAAAGTGCTTAGAGCAAGATATTTACTGAAAAATGAGAAGGGTGAAATAATAGAGACTCCAAAACAATTATTTAAGAGAGTTGCAAATGCTGTTGCAGAGGCAGATAGAAATTATACTTCTTCTGAGGAAGAAGTAAAGAAAACTGCAAAGAAATTTTACAAACTGATGAGCAATCTTGAATTTTTACCAAATTCTCCAACTTTGTTTAACGCTGGAACAAACAAAAAATTATCATTAAGTGCCTGTTTTGTGCCAGAGCAACTAATTGTAGGAAATCCTAAAATCAAAGAAATTAAAGAATTCAAACCAGGAGATAAAGTTCTAACCCATCTTGGTGAGATGAAGCCAATAATGAATATATTTAAAAGAAAAATAAAACAAAATATATTAAAAATAAAGGTACAAGGAATTTTTAATGAAACTCTTTCAGTCACCGAAGAGCATCCTATTTTAGGAATAAAAAAAGAGATGGTACAATGTTTAAGGGTACCTAAAAGAATATGCAATGGAGTTTATAAAAAATATTGTTATAAATTGAAAAATGAATACAGAGAGAGCTGCCCATACTTGAAAAATTATCCTGCAATGCCTGAGTGGATTTTTGCAAAGGATTTAGAGGAGGGTGATTTTGTAGCTACGGTTTTTCCATCTGAGACTGTTGATGTAGAAAAGATCAGGATATCAGATTATTTGCCGGAGAACAGATTTTATTTTAGAGATAATTATATAATAGATAAATATAGAAAAAATACTGGGAAATTGATTCCTAATGAAATAGAAATTGATGAGGATTTCATGAAACTTGTTGGTTATTGGCTTGCGGAAGGTTCGCTGAGCGAAAGGTATAAAGGCAAAGGATACAGTACAATAAAATTTACTTTTTCAACTAAAGAGCAGAGATATGCTGATGAGGTGTTAAACATAATGAAGAGAAAATTTAATTTAACAGCAAGAAAAGAGATAAATAAAGAGCAGCACACTATACAATTACGATTCCATTCAAATTTGGTAGCCACTTTTTGGGGGAAATTGTTTGGTGCTGGTTTTGATAAAAAGGAATTACCAGAATGGATTATATATTTGCCTAAAGAAAAACAATTTAATTTGTTGGTTGGCTTATTTAGGGGTGACGGCTGTTATCACCTAGGAAAGAAACAAGATAGGGTTTTTATTAGTCTTTCTAATAAGCAGTTAGCTCTAAAAATCTGGAATATACTTGGACGCTTAGGATTTTATTTTAATATTTACAAATACAAACCAAAATTAGGAACTAAAGAAGCTTATAGAATCTCAACAGCTCCTTCTGAGTGTGAAGACTTAGTAAAAGCTGCTTGGAACAAATACAAAGTAAGAAAATCCTTTCCTCAATATCTAAAAATTGGAAACATGATTCTAAGACCTATCAAAAAGATTGAGAAAGAGTTTTATGAAGGTTATGTCTACAATTTTGAAGTAGAAAGAGACCATAGTTACGCAGCAAATAATGTTGTAGTCCACAATTGTTTTGTACTCCCAGTAGGTGATTCAATGGAGGAAATATTTGAAGCTGTAAAAAATATGGCTTTAGTCCAGATGGCAGGAGGTGGCACAGGATTTAGTTTCTCAAGATTGAGACCAAAAGGAGATATTGTCAGATCTACAATGGGACATTCAAGTGGGCCAATATCTTTTATGAGAGTTTTCAATGTGGCGACAGATGTGATTATACAGGGCGGAAGGCGGCGGGGCGCTAATATGGGTGTATTGAGAGTAGATCATCCAGACATACTAGAGTTTATCTCATGCAAAGAGAAAAATAATGAATTTACAAATTTTAATCTGTCTGTTGCAGTAACTGACAAGTTTATGGAAGCAGTAGAAAAAAATGAGGATTATGAGTTAATTAATCCAAGGACAAAAAAAGTTGTTAAAAAATTAAATGCAAGAAAAGTTTTCTCCTTAATTGCAACTTTTGCTTGGAAAAATGGAGACCCTGGATTAATTTTTATAGATGAAATTAATAGGTATAATCCTACTCCAGAAGTTGGGGAGATAGAGGCTACTAATCCTTGTGTTACAGGCGATACTTTTGTTTCTACAGAACATGGGCTAATTAGGATGAAAGATTTGGTTGAAAAATATTCTGATGGTGGTTTAAAGATAGCAACAGACAACAGGGTTCCAATTCAGATTATGGATAGAAGAGGAAATATTTATTTGATGCAAAGAAAACAGAAAGGTCTCTCATTTAATCAAATTTCAAGAGCATTTTGTACTGGAATTAAAAAAGTTTATAAATTAGTAACAGAATCGGGATATGAATTGGAAGCAACAGGGGACCATAAAATTTTAACAACTGATGGTTTTATTGAATTGAAAGATATTAATATAAAAAGAGATAAAGTTTTAATTCAATCTGGAGAAGGAAAATTCTCTGATAATTATGATTTGCCTTTTAAAGTAAGAAATGGATGTAGACTAAATCTTCCAAAAAGATGGAGTATAGAACTTGGACAGGTTCTTGGATATTTAGTAGGTGATGGATGGCTACGGGAAGATAGAAAAAATTGCAGAGTAGGATTTACATTTGGAAAAGAAGATATAGAGATTCTAAATTACCTAAAACCAATTATAAATAATTTTTATGGCAAAGAAATAAAAGAAGTAAAGAGAAGTAATGGAACCATACACTTATCCTATCATTCAAAATATTTTGTTGATTTCTTTAAGAAATTAGGTGTTAAACCTGTAAAAGCAGATAAGAAAGAAGTTCCTGCTAGCATCTTCACTGCTCCAAAAGAAGTTGTTGTAGGATTTTTGCAAGGTTTGTTTTCTGCTGATGGGACAATTGGAATTTATGAACCTACCAAAAATTATTATATAAGGCTAACTTCAAAATCAGAAAAATTGCTAAAAGAAGTTCAACTTCTGTTATTAAACTTAGGAATTAAATCAAGAATTTATAATAGTAGAAAAAATCTGTTTAAATACAAAAATAAAAAAGGAGAAATATGTACATATGGTTCAGATATTTTGTTTGAGTTAAATATTAGCAGAGAAAATATTCCTAAATTTATAAAAAAAATAGGATTTTTAGTTAATAAAAATAAAAACAAGATACAAAAGTTAGACAGAGCTTACTACTCTGATAAATTTGAAGATAAAATAAAAGAAATAAAATATGTTGGTGAGAAAAAAGTTTATGATTTAACAGAGCCAAAAACTTTAAGTTTTATAACTAATGGATTTTTATCACTTGATTGTGGTGAACAACCTCTCCTACCATATGAAAGCTGCAATCTCGGTTCAATAAATTTATCAAAAATGGTAAAAAAAGTTGAAGATAAATATGAAATAGATTGGAAAAAATTAAAAGATACTGTTGAAACTGCAGTGCACTTCTTAGATAATATAATAGATATAAATGTTTTTCCAATTAAAGAGATAGAGAAAGCAACAAAAGCAAATAGGAAAATTGGATTGGGGGTTATGGGATTCGCTGACTTACTGATATTGCTTGAAATTCCTTATGATAGTGAGGAAGCAGAAAAACTTGCAGAAGAGATAATGAAATTTATAACTGAAACAGCAAGAAATAAATCAAGAGAATTGGGAAAATTAAGAGGAAATTTCCCAAATATTAGAAAATCAATTTGGAAGAATGAAAAGTATATGAGAAATGCAACAGTAACAACAATTGCTCCAACAGGAAGCATAGGGATTATAGCAAATTGCTCTTCAGGGATAGAACCAATTTTTGCAATTTCATATATGAGAAATGTTGCAAATTCATTAGGCGAGAATCTTGTTGAGACAAATCAATTGTTTGAGAGAATTTTAAGGGAAAAGGGATTATATAATGAGAAAATAATAAGAAAAGTTGCTGGTAAGGCTTCTATACAAGATATTTTGGAAATCCCGGAGAATATTAGAAAAATATTTGTTTCTGCTCATGATGTTTCTCCTAAGTGGCACTTAAGAATACAGGCAGCATTCCAAAAGCATACAGACAATGCTGTAAGCAAGTGTATAACTGGAGATAGTATAATACTAACAGAAAAGGGAATGCTAACTTTAAATCCTTTGATCAAAAATCTACCAGAGGACTCCTTCGCAAATACAAATTTGAAAGTTATGGACAAAGATAAAGAAGTTTTAGCAAAACAATTTTATTACGGCGGCAAAAGAAAAATAATTAAATTAAAAACCAAGAAAGGTTTTGCAATATCCGGAACTCCAAATCACAGAATTAAAATAATTGATAAGAATGGAATAATAAGGTGGGAATATTTAGAAAATATTAAAAAAGGAGATTATTGTTTAATTGCTTACAACCAAAATTATTTTGGAAATGCCTATTTATTAAAAGAAGTTTATGGAGATTACTTTAAAACCAAATTATTGACAAATTCAAAAAATGTAAAAATCCCTATAAAAATAACAAAGGATTTTGGTAGATTTTTAGGTTATCACATTTCTGATGGTAGTTTAAATAAAAACAGTATTTTATTTTCTCAAAACAAAAATGAAATTTTAGATGATTATGTAAAGCTTGTAAAGAAATTATTTAAAGTTAATGTTACTTTGCAAAAAGATAATCGTAGAAAAAATTTATATAATGCGGTTACGAACTCTAAAGCTTTGGTAAGATTTTTAAAAGATTATATCGGTGTAGGGACTAATTCTAAAACAAAAAAAATACCAAAATGCATTTATATGGCTGGAAAAGAGATTATAGAAGAATTTATTAAAGGATTGACTTTGGATGGGTATGTAAGTAAAAAGAGAGTCTGCCCTATAACTACTGTTTCAAAAGAACTTGCAAGAGGTGTCCACTTACTACTCGCAAATTTAGGTATAATTTCGTCTTTAAGAAGGAAAAAAATAAATAATGGATATTCTTATGAGGTGGTTATCTCTGGTAAATATGTTAATAAATATTTGGATAAAATTGGCTTTGCTGAAAATAGAAAGAATAATTTAGCTAAGGAAATAAAGAGGAATCTTCAGTATGATACTTCTGATATTATACCAAATGTTAAAAATCTGGTAAAAAAATTAATAATAAAGAAAAGAAATGCCTGTAGAAGTGAAAAATTGAAAATTCAAATTAAAAGCTTGCTTTATGGTAAAGAAATAAGCAGAGAAAACTTAATTTGGTTACTTGATATATGTCAAGAATTTTCAGATGAGGAAGAATGGAAAAAACTTAAAGAAGTTGTTAATCAAAACATATTCTTTGATAAAATTGATGAAATTGGTTATGGAGAAGAAAAAGTTTACGATTTATTCATTCCAGAGACAAATTCATTTATAGCTAATGGATTTGTAAATCACAATACAATAAATTTACCTAACTCAGCAACAATACAGGATATAGAGGAAATTTATATGCTTGCGTGGAAAATGAAATGCAAAGGAATTACGGTTTATAGAGATAGAAGCAGAGAAGAGCAAGTAATTAGTTTTTATTCTGAAGATAAAAAAGAAGAAAAAAATAAAAATGATATTTGTCCAAATTGCGGTGAAAAAATGGTGAGGGAAGAAGGTTGTAAAATTTGCAAAAGTTGCGGTTATTCTGTTTGTTCCTGATTAAAAGAATATCTATTTTAAGTAATAATTTACATTATTTAAGATGTCAAGAAATAATTTTTCAAATTTTTTATTATAAACAACAACGGGCTCAAGATTTACCAATGCTTCAACAAAGGATTTATCATAAGGCAATTTTCCAATAATTGTAATTTCGCTTTTCCTTGCAAAGTTCTCTATTTTTTTTGCAAATCTTTTATTTATATCAAATTTGTTTATAACAATTCCGTAAGGAATTTTAAAATGTTCAACAACTTTTAAAACCCTTTTTAAATCACTTAAAGCAGATGGGGTAGGTTCTCTAATTGCAACAACATAATCAGAATCACGAATAGAAGCTATTACCTGGCATCCAATTCCGGCAGATGAATCAACAACAATAAAATCTGCATTTATCTTTTTAGCAATTTTTCTTGCTCTTTCTTTAACAACCTCAACAACATTTCCAGAGCCTGATTCGCCAATTTTCAGCTGGCCGGAAACAATATAAAATCCATATCTTGTTTTTGTTTCTCCAACTTCCGCATTTTTCACCTTTTTTAATTCTATTCCCTCTGGACATAATAATTTGCATGCACCGCAACCTTCACACAAAAGTTTATTTATTACAGGCACCTTCCCTTTTAGTGAGATGGCATGAAAAGCACAGATATTTACCAAGTCTATATTTTTACATTTATTGATTTTTTTGTTTGTAAATGCTTTATAATTTGTTGATACTTTCTCAATGTTTTTGAACTTTTTAATCCCGAATAATAAACCAAGATTTGGGGCATCAACATCGCAATCAACTGCAACAATCTTATATTTTTTTGCAAGAAGTATTGATAAAGAAGCCGTGATTGAGCTCTTTCCAACCCCACCTTTACCAGATAAAATTGTTATTGTTTTCATCTTATCACCTCAATAATTTGATTTATAGATGTATGTTCAATTGGCTTTCCCTCTGCATAGCATTTTTCAATTTCCTTGCTGTAAGGAATTTCCGCAATGATTTTTGATTTATATCTTCTTGCAAGATTTTCAATTATTTTTTTATTTGCAATATCTGACCTGTTCAGAATAACATAACTTTTGATTTTCAATTTTTTTGCTAACTTTAAAATTAATTCTAAATCATGATGTCCAAGAGGAGTTGGCTCTGTTACAGCAAATACCATATTGCAACCAATTAAAGCAGAGATAACTGGGCAATGAGTACCTGCTGCAGTATCAACAATTACATAATCATAATTTTTATATTGCTCTGAAAATTTTTTTACTGCATTTACAACTAAACTTGATTCTTCAATCCCAGGTTTCATTTTTCCTCCAATCAATGTAATATTTCCTTTTTTGCCAATGAAAATTTCACCTATTTTCTGTTTTGCTTCTGTTATAGCATTTCTTGGACATGCAATTTTGCAAGCTTTGCAACCAATGCATTGTTCTTGAATTACAAAGGGAAAATTTCCCTTAACAAAGACAATTGCATGCTCTCTGCAAACTTTTGAACATAAGCCACATTTTACACATTTTTTATAATCAAATTTTGGAATCATGGTTTCAACATCTTTTACTTTTTCTGTTTTAATTCCGAGAATCAAATCATCATTTGGGCAATCAACATCCAAATCAAGAAGCAAAACTTTTTTTGTTTTTGATAATTTGTAAGATAAAGCTGTTGCTATTGTTGATTTTCCTGTTCCTCCTTTTCCGCCAGTAATTGCAATTCTCATTTTATTTCCTCATCAACATTTTTTTAACATAATAGTTTAGTTTCTATTTATTTTAGATTGTGTTTAAGTTTTGCTTTTTAATTTTTCTTTTCAAAAAATTCAGTAAGCCATCAAATTAATGAAATTCTCATCTCTAAATCTGGTTAATTTGTATATTTTATACAATTGATAAATCTTTTCATTCTTTCCTTGAAAAATTAAGAGATCCTTAATTTTCTTAATATTTTGAATTAAAAAGAGGAGATGTTTTAGTTTTGAAAGAATGAGATACAAAAACAAAAATAGAAGAAATTAAAAAATATTGGCTTTACCTATTATGAGAGACATAATTATTGTTGGTGGGGGACCTGGGGGTTCTGCGACGGCAAAGTTTTTGGCAGAGAAGGGATATGATGTTATTCTCTATGAGAAAAGGCAAGAAATTGGAGCTCCAAAAAGATGCGCTGAAGGAATTTCTTTAGGAGGTCTTGAAAGATTAAAATTAAATCCTCCAGCAAACTGTATAAGGCAGAAAATAAATGGTGCAAGGATTTATGCTCCAAATGGAAAATTTGTTGAAATTGATTACGGTAAAGATAATGGCTATATTTTAGAAAGGAAAGTATTTGACAAATGGCTTGCTGAGGAAGCGGCAAGAAAGGGAGCAAAAATCCAGGCAAAGACAAATATTAAGGAGGTCCTTAAAGAAGATGGGAAGATTGTTGGAGTTAAAGGAGAATTTTTTGGAAAAGAATTTTCTGAAAGATGCAAAGTTTTGGTTGCGGCAGATGGTATTGAATCAAAGATATCAAGGTTGGCTGGTTTAAATACAACCTGCAATCCTCTACTTGTTGATTCTGGAGTCCAATTTGAAATGACGGGAATTGAAATTGAAGATCCTAAAAAAATTTATCTGTATTTTGGAAATAAAATCGCACCCCGTGGTTATCTTTGGTTATTCCCGAAAGGCAAAGATGTTGCAAATGTTGGAATTGGGATTATTGGCAACAGTGAAGTTCCAGCAATTGATTATCTGAAGAAATTTATAGAAAGCAAATCAGAATTGAGAAAAGGTTCCATATTGGAAGTAAATGCTGGAGGCATTCCTGTTGGAGGATTTTTGAAGAAAATGACTTTAGACAATTTTCTTGTTGTTGGAGATGCCGCACATCAAGTAAATCCAATTCATGGAGGAGGAATTTACGAAGCCCAGTTTGCCGGAAGAATTGCTGCAGAAGTTATAGACGAAGCATTGCAGAAGGGAGATACTTCAGAAAAGCAATTAAATAAATACAATATTGAATGGTGGAAACAAAGGGGAATTTATTTGAGAAAAGTTGAAAAATTAAGAGAAGTT
>Ga0180300_10001424_pt1 | contig 11083 bp, 15 predicted proteins | sample GuaBasSediGuay15_FD_121798 | JGI IMG/M metagenome (GOLD analysis project Ga0180300, IMG submission 121798) | Subseafloor sediment microbial communities from Guaymas Basin, Gulf of California, Mexico - Guay15, Core 4569-2, 21-24 cm | ecosystem: Environmental > Aquatic > Marine > Hydrothermal... | reverse complement strand
GTTGCTCTGACCTAAATGGAATATGTGAAGATGAAGAAAAACCTCACTGCTGTAAATGCGATGGGGGGGGTGAAACTGAAATATCTGCAATCATAGAATTTATTAGACCTTCATGAAGATAATATAAAACACAAAAAATGAGAAATAAGTACATAATCCTTATAGAAATCGAAATCCTGATATTGTTTTTAATTGCAGGTGGGGTTTTGGGTAAAATATGGTGCGATACCTGTGAGAAAGCTGTAGGAGAACTCTGCGGTGATGAAAAGTGTACCGATGAAAAACCATACTGTTGCAAGTCATTTTTTCGTGGTAAAGTATTTCGAAGTGGATGTGTAGTTAAAGGCTTTGATATGGGTGAGTGTGGTGGCACTACAGATGAAGGAGGTTATTGTGTGGCTTGCCCTGGTGGATGTAAAGAAAGTATTGGTAAAAAATGTGGTTCAGAGATATGCACTGCAGATAGACCATTTTGTTGTGATCAAACTCCTATTTTCAATAGTGGAAAATTTTGCAGGAAAGAGCATTCAGATTGCGGATGCTGTGGTGGTCCTATTCCAGAAGGACATCCTTGTGGGGCGCAGATAAAGATAACATTGAAGAGAAAAGGCACATCATGCACAAGCCCACTAACCATAAAAGTGCAGGAGAACTGTAAGGGAGATTTTGAAGATAAAACCTCATGGTGTGTGGAGGCTGGGAAAATAGATTTCAACAATATTAGGGTTGAGGCTGGTGAAACAAAGGAGATAAAATGCACAGGCATTATTGACCCGGAGAGATCTGGCGTTGGGATACCTCCAGACACTACAGGACCTCATTGTGTCATGGTAGAATGGTGCGGTGGAGTATATGAATTCAAATATCCTGTAGATTGCAATGAACGCACAGAAAGAGAAACATGTGAAGCAGATGGGCTATGCTGGTGGGATGACCATATCTATTTCGGAAAAGGAAAGTGTAAGAGCTGTGATGAAATTGATGGGTGTGGGAGTTACCCTGCTATCTGGCCTTCGGATGAGGATATGCTGTATAAGGATGATAAAATCTATTGTCCTGTTTGTATCAGAAACCCATGTAGTAAGATTAGTGAAGATTGTGTGATAGGTTTCGATTATGATGCCTGGACCCCTCCTGAACAGACCTATAAATGCTATAGTTGCAGAGAAAAGAATATAGATGAATGCTCTGATTATGAAGTTGCTTCTTCATGTAAATGCGATGCCTGCAATATTAATGAAGGCAAAGGGAATGAATTATGTAATTGGTTCAGGCCCTCAATCCAATTGATAACAGTAGATGCCTCCAAGGTTGGAGTGCCTGTTAAAGAGGGCAGTACTCTGTCGTTAATATGTGAGGAAGATGAATCTGTAGTAGTAACGGGTAAAGTTATAGATATTTCAGGAAATGAGATAACCTTCATGTTCACAAGTTCACAAATGGAGCAATTGAAGGATGCTGATTGTTGGTTTTAAGAGGAAGTAGAATGATAGCTAAATCAAAAGATTGTGTATGGATTAGAGTTGTAACTCTCGTATCCACAACATTTTTATTGTTTTTTATCATGTCTCCAACAGCTGCCTCCAACTCTGACTCGTTTGTGGAAGCACTTAAAAAGGCAGTGAAAGAGACAGGAAACTATACTGCAGAGGTAAAAATTGACGCAGGGCAATGTTATGTATTCTATTCCAATTATAACGATACTGCATTATTTTTAGATGTTGAGAAGGTAAATTCTTCAGAGATTCAATGTTATGGGAGAACCCTGTCGTTGAAGAGGATTGTAAGTGATAATATAATAGATGTTGAAGTGGATGGAGGTAGAACATGTATCTGTGAGAATAAAACTGTTAAAATAATATCATATATCAGGAAGGTAGAATATAGTAATGGAACAGATTATGTCCGGGTGATAAAAGTGGAGGGATTAAAAGAGGAATCCACTCCTCCTACAATCTCTACAACAAGCACCCTAATTTTTTATACATATAATCCCTCCAACCCAGAAGATAATGACTTCATACTGTATCTGCTTACTTGGATAGTACTGTTTTTGATTGTGGGTTTGATTTACCTTAAAATCCAGAGGAACAGAAGGAAAATTGAGAAGGAGCGTAAAATAGATGAAATAAAGGCTTGGGTGGAGAATGAACTCAAGGATGGGGAAGATCCTAAGTTGTTGAGGAAATCTCTCAGGGTTCAGGGGATTGACCCAAAGATCGTTGATGATGTATTACGGAGGATTTGATTGTAAAATGGATGTGATCAATAGGATTATGAGAAATAAGAGGAAAATTGTGAGCTTTTTTGTTATTTTTTTGTTGTTGGATTTGTGTGTTTATCCTGTGTTTGCATCGGATTGCGGAAGGGTAAAGAGTGTAACTGAAGGTGATATATTGATACAGTATTGCTCCAATAATCCTCTAAAACAAACTGAAGGGGGTTCGGAGTATAAAGGTTATTTTATTTATGCTTATGTTCCTAAGGGTGAGGCAGTATTGAAGATAGAAAAAGGTCCCCCTGTTTCAAAAGTTGAAAGCCTAGATGAGTCAGTATCGGTTGGATGGGATGAGGAAAGTAAGGAAATAACTATAAAGAATTCTGGTATGTATGTTTTGTTATCAAAAGACTCTGGGAACCTGATTTTTTCTTTTGATAAAGATAAAGTCAGCGTTTATAGTACAGAAAAGTGTGAGGAACTGGTGGACCATAAAACGCGTTTGCTGATGGAACTTTTCCGGCAAACATACCTCATCGAATTCCTTGAGAGGTCGTTGATAGTTGGTGCTGCAGTAACCTCTTCAATATTACTATATCTACCAGCTTTCAAAAGTATGGCAAAGATCGATTATGAAATATTTAGGAGGGCCAGACCACAGCTTGTAAAAAATTTAGGTGAATTATCGTGGAATGAAATGAATGAAAATCATATATCGATTTTTGAAACTATTGATGAAAAAGGAGTCAGAGGAGTAATTGAAAAATTAAAGAAGGGAGGTGATTTAGAAAAAGGTGCTAAGAGAGAAATTTTTGCTGTGCTTCTTGCATCTTTTGAAGAAGGTGAAAGATTTGTTTCAATCGATCAAAAGTTTACTTATATAATAGATGGGAGGAGAATAGAAGGTGAAACAGATGTTTTGACAATTGACTCAGAGGGGCGATATCATTACTATGAATGTGGATCTCATAGCATTGATGAGTTGAAGAAGAAGGTAGAAAGAGCTAAGGGAAAATATGGAAAAAATATGAAATTTACTTATGTCACACCAAAAAAAATTCCGGAAGGTCATGAACTAAGGAAATGGCTTACAGATAATGGTTATGAAGTTATCGATGATGTTGAAAATAAGAAGATAATTGGTGGAGGATTACTTGTTGTTACTATTACAGAGAGGATATATTGGGAAGAAGCACTGGATCTTATGAAGGAGTTAAATGAAAAAATCAATAGGAAAAATAGCAATATTGATGAGAACAAAATGAACAAGATACTGGAAAGCTTGAAAAAGAAAAGAGAAAATGTTGTTATGATAGATCATATCCTACATGCAGAAAAACTTAATATAATGCTAAACTGTGAAAAAAACATTCGTGAAATAATAAATCTTATAAAAGCAAATAAATTTAATAAAGCAAGAGAGTTATTTGAAAAAACACATAATTTACTAAATGAAGGACAAACGCTTTATCGCACTGGAGCATCAGTAATTCTATCCAATCTACATAAGCTATATAAGAAATATAATAGATGGATACCAGAGGAATTCAAAAGAAAAATTATGGCTCAGAGAAGAATACTTGGAGAATGTTTTGAGACATATATCAAGACTGGTAAAATAGTACGTTTTAAATGGTTCAATACTGCTGAAGGAAAAGCTTGGAGGAAAATTACTGAGGCATTAGGGTGGGAGAAGATACCTGATCCTCTTATAAGAGGAAGGATGTCTCTATATGATAAGATGAAGTTAGTAGCAATAAAATTTGGTCTTGAAGAACCCGAGATTTTTAGTGGTGCTATACTACTGATAGCTCAGGTTTTGGGCCCAATAGCCGTAGAAGAGCTTGAGAGGAGTGGTGATCCAGATTTTATTTTTGCTGGTGTTTTGTTAGAAACCATTATAGATATATCTACCATTGTTTCTAGTGTTTTTCTTGGATATTCGCTCCATATGGCATTCGTTACAGGTACATTTGGTTTGGTCATAGGACAACTTGCAATAGAATTTATTTTATTTGTTATAGCAGGATTTTTGGTTTATTGGACATGGGATTGGCTCTTTCATGAAGGCCCGATAGTTTTCATAGCTAACATACAAACGGATAATGGCTTGTGCACCGTTCAAGGTAAATGGAATGGTCAACAGAAGATAATATGTCATCCATCAGAGTAAGTATCCTGAAAAACTAAATGTTATTGTTAAATCCCAGGGGTTTGAGGAGGAGTTGGTTGATTATGTTGAGAGGAGATTGTAATGTATTTAATTCTTGAGTTATAATTTTTAATATATGATTGAGATTCGGGATAGTGAACTTGATAGATTCAAAGGAATGCGGAGGGAATTTTTGGGGTATCTAAATTTAAATCCAATCCAGCGAGGGGGCATACTCACATTAGAGGCAAGAGAGGCTTTAAATGAGTGGGCTGATGGCTATTCCATATGTGATTTCTGTGATGGCGTTCTTGAATGCATAAAAAACCCACCCATAGATGAGTTTGTACATGAAATACTCCCAAAATTTATTGAGGCTGATGATGTCAAATTAACCAACGGGGCAAGAGAGTCAAAGTTTATGGTAATGCATGCCATCTGTAAGGCAGGAAGTACAGTAATCGTGGATTCTAATGCACACTATACATCATACATTGCCGCAGAAAGAAACAGACTTGATGTGATAGAGGTGAGTAATTCTGGATATCCCGAATTCAGGATTAATGAGGAGGAATATGCGGAAAGGATAGAGGAGGTTAAAAAGAAAACAAAGGAGTTGCCATCTCTTGCAATTCTGACATATCCGGATGGAAATTATGGTAATCTGCCTGATGCCAAAAAGGTAGCCAAGATATGCTCAGAGTATGATGTTCCGTTATTAATTAATGCGGCGTATGCTATCGGAAGGATGCCCATAAGTCTTAATGATATCAAGGCAGATTTTATAGTTGGTTCTGGACATAAATCAATGGCATCTTCAGGACCAATAGGTATCTTGGGGGTAAGGAAGGATTGGAGGGACGCCATTTTTGAAAAATCCAAGAGATTTAAAAATAAGGAGATAGAAATGTTGGGCTGCGGTCCAAGAGGATTGCCCGTTATTACGCTAATGGCAAGTTTTCCATCTGTCTATAAAAGGGTTAAAAACTGGGATAAAGAGGTAAAGAATGCTAGATTTTTTATAAAGGAAATTGAAAATATAGACGGTATCAAGCAATTAGGAGTCAAACCTACATTACATGATTTGAATTTTTTAGAAACCAATGTTTTTTATGAGATATCAAAGAGTCATAAAAGGGGTAGATTCTTCCTCTATAAAGAATTTAAAAGGAGGGGCATAATAGGAATTAAACCGGGATTAACAAGAAATTTTAAAATTAGTACATACGGATTTAAAAAGGATGAATTAAAAAGGATTATAGATGCATTTAAAGATATTTCAATGTTAAAATGACTACCAATATATACGTAAAAGGAGAATTACCAAGAAACCCGATCATCATTGAAGGGTTTCCAAGTAAGGGTTTTGTATCTACCATAGCAACCAAGTATATGATAGATGAATTGGATATGGAGGTTATAGGTTATGTAAAATCTGATAAGATTCAGAGTATTGCAGTAGTGCATAAATCAATACCTATGTACCCCATAAGGATTTACAGAAAGGATAATATTGTTCTTATATTCTCTGAAATCTCAATACCGTATCCCTTCATAAAGGAATTTTCAGATGCGTTTGATAGATGGTTTAAGGAAATAAGGCCGGAGAAGGTAGTGCTTTTGGCAGGTATAAGTGGGAAAGGTACCAATAAGGAGCATGAAATATTTGGATTGACAACTGACCCAGAAATGAGGAGGATTATGCATGAGATGAACATAGAGATGATTGAGGAGGGCATGTTGGCAGGAATATCATCTGATATGATGCTAAATTGTGTGGAGGAAGGAATACCGGTAATAAGTTTTATGGTTGAAACGAGATATACTCCAGACCCACTTGGTGCAGCATCTCTGTTGAAGATATTATGCAATTTTTTGAATGTTGATATTGATATTGAAAATTTGATTAAAAGGGGGCAGGAAATAGAGAACGAATTCAAAAGAATTACTTCTGAGTTGAAAAAGGGCAAGTTGACCCATAAGGAGATGGATGAATACAGTCCAATGTACCAATAATAATAAAATTCAGAATGGTTGCATTTAAATTGGTTGCTTTTGATTTGGATGGTGTATTAGTTGACGGTCTTGGGAGTTGGATTGAGGTGCATAAAGCACTTGGAACATATGAATACTCAAAGAATCATGGAAATGAATTTTATAGTGGAAAGATTACATTTGATGAGTGGGCAAGGAGAGATGTGGAACTATGGAAAGGAGTTGAAATAGAAAGAATAAGGGAAATTTTATACAGAGTAAAACTGATGAATGGAGCAAAGGAAACTATAAATAAACTAAAAGAGATTGGATGTAAGACTGCAATAATTAGTGGTGGGTTGCAGATTTTGGCTGATAGGGTTAAAAAGGAACTTGATATAGATTATGCATTTGCAAACAAACTCATTTGTAATAATGGAAGGGTCTGTGGCATAAATCAGATTGTAGATTTCAATGGTAAGGGTAATATTCTAAAAATGATTGCGGAGAGGAATGGTATTGATACAAAAAAATGTGCTGCTGTTGGTGATTATATAAACGATATTCCTTTATTTAAGACTGCTGGTTTTAGTATTGCATTTAATCCAAAGGATAATGAAATATTGAAGTTTGCAAATGTGGTAATCTTTGAAAAGGATTTAACAAAGATTCTGCCATTTCTCCATGGTGATTAGAATGCATTACTCAGACAGAATAAACAAAATCCCGCCCTATCTTTTTGCAGAGATAGATAGAGAGATAGAAAAGAGTGTGAAAAGGGGTGTTGATATAATAAATCTCGGTGTTGGAGATCCAGACCTACCAACTCCAAACAATATTATAAATGCATTAAATAAGGCTGCTAATGATCCAAAAAATCATAGATATCCATCATATGTTGGAATGCATGAATTTAGGGAGGCTGTCGCTGAATGGTATAAAAAGAGATTTAATGTTCATTTAAATCCATCAGATGAGGTAATTGCACTTATAGGGTCAAAGGAAGGGATAGCACATATACAACTGGCGTTTGTCGATAGAAATGATGTTGTTTTGGTTCCTAACCCCGCGTATCCTGTATATAAAATAGGTGCCATACTATCTGATGGTAAGCCAGTTTCTATGCCACTTCTGAAGGAAAATGAATTCAAACCAAATTTGGCAGAGATAGATAGAAGGATTGCAAAGAGAGCAAGAATTATGTTTATAAATTATCCCAACGCTCCCACTACTGCAATTGTCAAGAAGGAGTTCTTCAGAGAGGTTGTTGATTTTGCAGTAGATAATGAGATTATTGTGTGTCATGACAATCCATACTCTGAGATGACATTTGATAATTACAAAGCGCCAAGTTTTTTGGAGGTGGATGGTGCAAAGGAAATTGGTGTTGAGTTTCATTCTCTATCAAAGACATATAACATGACTGGTTGGAGGATTGGTATGGTAGTGGGGAATTCAGAAATACTTTCGGGTTTAGGAAGAGTAAAAGAAAATGTAGATTCGGGTGTTTTTCAGGCTATACAGATTGCAGGAATAGAAGCACTAAAAGGTTCTCAGGATTCTATAAGAAGAAATATTGAGATTATAAAGGAGAGAAGAGATATCATGGTTGATGGTTTAAATGATATTGGCTGGAATATTGAAAAACCAAAAGCGACATTTTATCTATGGCTTGAATTACCTATGCAATATAAATCCTCTATTAAATTTTGTTCAGACCTGTTGAATAAAACGGGGATTGTTATGACCCCGGGCGTTGGTTTTGGGGAGTATGGAGAGGGATATGTAAGATGTGCATTAACACAGTCTAAAGGTAGATTAGAGGAGGCATTAAAAAGGCTTAAAAATTTTAAAAGATGATAATCACTGTTAGTGGGATGATTGGTTCGGGTAAATCCACTCTTGGAAAGGGAATTGCTAAAAGATTTAATATAGATTATATTTCAATTGGTGATGTTATGAGGAGAATGGCTGAGGAGATGAATATGACGCTGAATCAGTTTTCAGAGTATGCAGAAACCCATCCAGAGATAGATAAAAAAATTGACCATTTACAAAAAAAGAGGATTAAAAAAGCAAAGAACTGTGTAGTTGATGGTAGATTATCTGCATATTTTGCTACAAATCCCGATTTGAGGATATGGCTAAATGCCCCACTTAAAGTGAGGGCTAAACGGGTTGCCTCAAGGGATAATATATCGGTTAAGGAGGCAATAGATAGAATCATAGAGAGGGAGAGGAGTGAAAGAAAAAGATACAAGAGTATATATAATATTGATTTAGATGACTTGAGTATCTATGATTTGGTTATAAATACTGGAATCTTTGATGTTGATGCCACTATAAATATTGCATCAAACGCCATAGAAAATCTAAATCGGAATTAATATCAATAATCAGATCACTGTCTTTTTATCTTTATCTCCTTTTTTCTTTGAGATATATTTTTCAGCATATCCTTCAATTCCTCATCAGAGAGTTTTCTTGGTAATCTACCCTGCTGATATAGTTGAATGAGAACGATCTCTATCTCTCTTGCATATTGTGGTCTTACCAATCTTATATTTGCTAATCTCTCCCTTGCCTCGGGGGTTAAAATCTGGGTTATTATCTTTTTGATTAATGCATTAATCTGAGCCTCTTGTTGCTCAAGTTGTTGCTGCTGTTCTAATTGTTTTTCTAACTGTCTCCTCTGTTGCTCATAAAGTATCTGCTGAATGCGTCTTTTCCTAAGTTCTTCAATATCAGACATCTTATTATTTATTTAGATTTCTTAGATTTCTTTAATATTTCGGTTGATATCTTATCCAGATATGATTGTCCTTTTGGTGTTATTCTCCTGCCCCCATCTACCTTTTCTGTAAATCCAATCTTATCAAACTCCTGTAAAATTGTTCTAATAATCTTACCACCACCCTTGTAGAATTTTTCTGGTTTAACACCCCTGTTTTTCCTTCCACCATATGTCCTCCTAAGGGTCTGAACACCTATTGGACCTCTCATATATACATGTCTCAATACGGATGCAGCCCTTATCCACCACCAATTCTCATCTATTGGTTGTCTTTCCTTATGGGCGCCTGTTTTAACAAATGATGCCCATTGGGGTTTTTTCAATTTGATGTTATTTTTTAAATCAATTGCAACCCTTTCTATAAGCTTCTTTGGGTCAATCTCATACACTGTTGCCATTTTAAAATTTTAATTATTAGTTAATCTATTAATTCATTATCATTGAAGAATATTGGAATCTCATATTCTGCTGATTCTTCTGAATCTGATGCATGTATAAGATTACCTGATATATCAAATGCGTAATCACCTCTGATACTTCCCATTTCTGCTTCAAGAGGATTTGTTGCGCCGACTATCTTCCTCACAACTTTTATCCCGTTTTCCGGGGTGAGATTATCTGTAGCAAGAACTGCCGCAACAACAGGTCCAGATGTAATATACTCAATTAATGAATCAAAAAATGATTTTCCTTTGTGAATTGCATATAGTTTTTCTGCCATCTTTCTATCTAAATTTAGAATCTTTAATGCTATAATTCTAAATCCATAATTTTCAAATCTTGATATAATCTCGCCTACAAGCCCTCTTTTAACACCATCTGGTTTTATGATTATAAGTGTCTTCATTTTTTCTTCTTTTTCTTGGCGCGTATAGATTTGAGTCTTGACTCCTTTTCCATTCTATATTCCTTAGTCCATTTAACCTTCCTTGCTTTTCTCCTCAATTTTAGTAAATTCTTCTCACATTTGCCACTACAAAAGTAGAATATATCACCCCTCTTTGTAACAAAGATTTTTTCTGTGCCCCTCTCGATCTCATTATGGCAGAAACTGCACTCCATTTTATTTTTATTTTAATGGTTTTGCCTCTCTTTCAACCTCCCTCAAATCAAGTATATCCCCCTCCTGAACGGGAGAACTCACATTTCTTCGTATTACCCTCCCTTTATTCTCACCCTCTAAAATCTTACACATAACCTGCATTACCTCACCAAAAATACCCGTCCTACCTATAATCTTTACCACCTCTGCCTTTGCCATTTTTCTATTTCAACTGCTCTATCTTTTCTATAATCTCATTAACAATGTCCTTTGCATTACCCTCCTCTACGATGCATGCAGACGCGCAAGGAACATGAATACCAGCAGACTCACCTATCTCAGATTTTGGTGCAAAAATATACTGTACTTTCTTTTCTTTGCATATCATTGGCAAATGCATCACTATCTCTGGTGGATTGACATCAGAACCTATTAGAACAAGTTTTGCATTTCCTCTTTCTATGGCCTTAGTGACCTCATTTGTTCCCTTTTTTATCTTTCCGGAGTTTCTAGCAGTTTCCAGTGCTTCAAGTGCCTTATCAACAAGTTCCTTTGGGGCTTCAAAATCTATATATGTCATTTTTCTCCTCCAAATCATACTCAGATGATTTTCTCATCGGTATTTTATTTCAGAAATATAAGATTCAATATTTAAATAATCTATCAATCAGAACTGTAATATTCACCAAATATCTGCCAACCACAGTTACAAGGATAACTACGGAAAGAAGTACGGCACCCGTTGTTTGTGTCACAGAGTATAGAAGAGTCACCATCGTTAGAATAAAACTTAATAGTGTAATAATATGGCGATGGTTCCCAGTGCCTATAAACTTCATTCCAAAATGTATAATAGATAAGACCAGTAGGGTCATTATAACAACACCTAATACCCTTTATTAC
>Ga0180300_10001423_pt1 | contig 11086 bp, 9 predicted proteins | sample GuaBasSediGuay15_FD_121798 | JGI IMG/M metagenome (GOLD analysis project Ga0180300, IMG submission 121798) | Subseafloor sediment microbial communities from Guaymas Basin, Gulf of California, Mexico - Guay15, Core 4569-2, 21-24 cm | ecosystem: Environmental > Aquatic > Marine > Hydrothermal... | reverse complement strand
TCTCTCATCCTTAATATAAGGAGAAAAAGAAAAGCCAACCGATGAATCCCCTTTTTGATAACAGAAGAGAGGCATCTGAACATAAATACAACTATGAATCCAATCATCTTTCTCAAGTTCTTGAGGAAATATCCGGGTATGACAAAAACTGGGCATCAGAGAAATATCCTTTATCTCCTTTATATTGAATACTTTTTTTCCTTTAACATAATAAGCTCCTCCAATGAAAGCATAATCAACCGGACCTTCAATATCAGTAGAAAACAGCGGCAACCAACGACTATTTCTTACAACCATGAGTAGAATGATTTAAAAGAAAAAATTCCCCTTTAATTTCCTCAAATATCTAATAGCTTTTCTTAAATAATACTTTGTTTTAAACCATTTTTTGTAAAAATACTCCTCATTTTCTAAATTTAGATTCCTTAAACAAACCCTGTGATAAACAGAGGTTGTCCCACAATAAATCAATTTAAAACCCGCCTTCCTTATCTGCATACTAAAATCTAAATCCTCAAACTGAGACCCTCTATAATTTTCATCAAATCTACAATATTTTAAAATTTTAGAATTATATAGCGAACAACACCCATTTAATAAATCTCTCTCACAAACATACTCATATCCTCCCTTCTCTTTATATCCATGATGTATAAGATGTAATCCCCCAAAACTTATTCCTGCAGAAAAAATCTCTCCAGAAAGAAAAAGAACTCGGGGTTGAATCTGTCCTACGTCCTCTCTCCTCAACTCCAGAAGTTTATCCAACCAATTAGGTGTAACTATAATATCGTCATCCAGCATAACAAACCAGTCAGAGCTTACCTTGCTTATTCCCAAATTTCTATTTTCTGCAGCACTCCTTTTTCCTTCAATAAGAATCAAATTATAATTATCAGTGTATTTCTCTAAATTTTTCAAACATTCCTCTAACATCTCTGTTCTTTCATAACAGGGAATAACAATATCAATCAAGGAGGATTTTTCCTCTATATTTTTCAAAATTCCAATTTATAATCCATCACTCTCTTTTCTTCCATTTATCCTTAATTTCATCTGCTTTCTTCAATATCTCCTTTATCTCCTTCAATTTTCTCTCCTCTTCTGTTTCCTTTATTTCTATCTTTTCAACCTTCTCATCTTCCTCCTTCTTCTTTTTCCCTCTTAAAAGAAGAAACTCTGGCTGCTTATATCTCTTTGATAACTCCTCTTCATAGTTTTTTATAAAATTTGCATGTCCATCAATCACTTCATCTAATTTATCTTTTAATTCCTTTGATAAATCCTTTTCTTTCAAATTTCTAATTCTGTAAAGTGAAATCAATGCTCTTTTTCTAACATGGTCATCCTCATCTTTCGTAAGTTCTTCCAGCACAGGAACTCCTCTTAAATCACATATCTCTCCAAAACACCATGCACTTGAAACCCTCATCCACTTATCTCCACTCTTACTCATTTTTATTAATTCCTCTAATGCTCTTTCAGGATTAATTTTATAAAGTGCTTTACAGGCATTTGCTCTTACACGGTTGTTTTTATCCTCTAAAAATGGCTCAAGTAACTTCTCAATTACTTCTTTATCCTCCACACCCTCAACAAGTTCTGCTTCCATTATCTCTATTCCCCTTGCCCTTACCCTTGGATTTGGATCATGGATTAATTCACCAATACTCACACTATTTCCCACAGGATTTTCTGGTGAAAGAAGAGCCCTTCCTTTCTTTAATGCCTCACTTGTCTTAAGAATAATATTCATAAGTTCTTCCTGTTGTTTCACAATAAATGCCTCTCTTTTTTTAAGTTTGAAATTAAAATAAGCAAAAATAAATACAAGTATTATTCCCACTCCTCCAATTACACCAAGAATCATATAAAGTGAATATCTTTTTTGTTTTTTTTCAAACTCAGCAATTTTCTCCTCAATCCTTTTCAATAATTTTTCTCTCTCTTCATCACTCTTTTTTATAATCTTTAAAAATGTATCCCTGTCCAATCCTTTTATCTTTCTTATCTGCCTTTTCCGGATAGAAGAAACTATTTCAGATACTTTCCTTATCTTTTCTACTCTTTTTTCCTTCTTTTCTTCCTTTTTTTCTATCTTCTTAGGAGGATATAACTCGTTTTTCACTATTTCGTATAACTTTTTTACTCTTTCTGAACCTGGATCAATTTTTCTCGCTCTTTCAAGGAGCTCTAATGCTTTTTTTAGTTCCTTCTTAGCATAAAAAGCATTTGCTCTTTCAACAAGAATTTGAAGATAGAATGTCTTAATCTTTGGATTATTCGGTTCAAGTTCCCAGGCAATTCCAAGTTTCTCGAGTGCTTTTTCATACTCTCCTTTAATATATGCACTTGTCCCTTGATTGAGGTAAACCTCAGCTGCTGTTTTAGATGAAAGTTGATAGTTGAAAGTTAAGAAAAGTAAAATTAGAAATATTCTATTCATTTTAGCATCTCTTTTATCTTCTTCACTCTTTTAAGCATATCAAGTGCTTCTTTATTATCTGGATTAAGCCATATAACAATTGAAAGCGCTTTTTCACACTTTTCATATTCTGCACCATTTAAATATTCCTCTGCTTTCTTATAATAAAAATCCTCCTTCCTCTTTTTAATCCCAGGAGATAATCTTTCTGCCTCCCTCAATTTTTCATTTGAAATCATCTCCTTTCCTGTAAGGAAATAATCTTTTGCCTCTTCAAAAAGTTCTTCTGCTCTTCTTTCATTTAAAATCCTTCTTGCTTTTTCTTTAAAATCAATTGCCTCCTTATTACTCCTATCCATCTTTAAAATTTTATCTGCATACTCAATGACCTTATCAAAATCTTTTCTATCAAAGTAATATTTAACCACAGATAACAACTCCTCAACTTTTTTCCTCTTTCTCTCATTTGCGATAATTCTTTCCTCTTCAGGAGTTAAACCAAGTTTTATCTCAAGAGAAAAATTATGAACTGTATCAATATCCTGAAAAACCGCACTGTATGAAAGGGAAACATCTTTAAATAAAAACTTTATTCCAAAACTTGATCCTCTCTTCTCATATCCTAAACCTATTTTGAAAATGTCAAATATTTTATAATCTGCTCCAAAATATCCCCTCCATGTTCTTCTTCTGGAATAAACATCAATGAGGATGGCATCCATATATAGATTTAATTTCTCCTTTAAAATAGGAATCAAAAAACCAAACCTGTAAGATGCCGAAAATTTTTCAAAAGTATTCTTTATTTTTAAGCGCGGTTCAACAATATTGTAATATGTAAATCCTGCTTTCATACCTTTAAATGGAATCTTAAAATTTGCTCCAACATCAAATCCATAGCCGGAATCATGAAACTCTCCAAAATTATGATATACAACTTTTAAGTTTAGCCCTAATGTTATAAAAGGATTTGCTGGAAGGGAGAATGTAAAAAGATAACCACTTCTAATTTCATTTATATATCCAAGAACTTGACCGAAATCATCTGTATTTTCTATACCTTTTGTTGAAAGTTGGAAATATGAAGCACCGAGATAAAGTTTTTTATAGATTCTTCTTGCAAAAGAGAAAAAATCCCAACGAGTTCCAGCAGGAAGTTTTGTGCTTGTTAATTTTATTTCAGGCCTTTCAACTCCATAAATTCCAGATGGATTCCAATAGGAATATGAAGAAGAACCTTGAAGAGAACAACCAGCTTTTCCTATTGCTGTAACAAATGAATCTGCCTGATATGTAAGAATATGCTCTCCTGCAAAACCAGCATCCTCAACTGTTTGAACCGAATAAAGGGAACTCATTAAAAAAAGAACCATTATAAAAAAAAGAGTTTTCATCTTATTCCTACACCACATCTCTGTTCACTAATAGCGAGTGGCAAATGGTAAATAGCAAATAGCGAATGGTAGGTGGTTTTTCCCGAGGGGGCTTTGTGAGCGAGGACATGGAGCATTCTACCGCAGCGAACAGAGCGAGCCACATACGCGAGCGTCCCCCGAGGGGAAAACCGCCTTCCTTTATCGGTACACTTTTCACTAATGCTCCCATCTCTATACTGTTCACTTTCTATATTATAATATTTATCTCAAAATAGCAATCTTTTTTATTAAACTTTTTTCCCTTCCATTTACTGATTTTGCTTTTAAATAAAGAATATATGTTCCATTTGAGCAGAGCATTCCCTTTCCATTTCTTCCATCCCACATAAATTTAACAGGAATTATTCCATCAGGGTCACCATTCTCAAAAAATTTCCATTTTTTAACAAGCTCTCCTGTTAGAGTGTAAATTTTTGCTTCTACCTCGGAGTTTTCCTTTAATATATAAGAGATGGTAATCTCTTCCTTTAAGGGGTCAAATGGATTTGGATAAACAAGCAAATCCCCAACAAAATCTGATACAGGGGATAATGCAAAAATTGTGAAATATGAAAGAGAGGATATATCTGCAATCAACTCTTGATTTTTCTTATCAAGAACAGTATTAAGAATACTCCATCTATTATCATCAAGTTTGAAAATTCTCAACTTTTCAACACTATAATTCTCTCCATCAACAATTCCATCTCTATCTTTATCAAAATTCTTATAGGAAAACCTGAGTTCTATCTCAGACGGTAACTTCTCAATAACTTCTCCTGTTATCTTCTTTCCTGTAATATAATAAATTCTTGCATTTAAATTCCTTATTTTATCCTTTCTCAATAGCTCAAATGCCTCCTTAAATAAAGGTGTTGAACGGGGAACTTCAAATATTTTAATAAAGGAATCATCAGGAAAAGTTGATGTATCAATACTTACCTCTAACTCCTCATAATCTCCATAAATTAAATCTGTAGCATAGAATATTTTTAACTCATTGAGAACTGGAGTTTTTGTTGAAAAATTTGTCTTAAATATGCATCTAACCTCTAACTTCTCTCCATAATAAGAAAAACTCTTTGTTGAGGTAAAAGGGCCATAGGTATTCTTTACTCCAGAAGAGGTGATATCAATAAAAAAAGATATTTCTGTCCCTTCTTTCTGAATTACAGGAGAAAAATAAAACCCTTTCCACTCAACTTCTATTCCTGGCGAAAAATTCCATATATATGTTCCAGAAGATGTGTAAACTCTTTTAACATCTTTAAAGGATACTACAGGTTCTTTTTTCAAATATCTATATACCTTTACATTATCAAAAAAAGATTCAACGCTATCTCCAGCAGTTTCACAGCTTACAAATAAATATAAATTCAAACTATCTTCAGAAGAGATAGAAGTAGCAAACTGCTTTTTTAAACTATTGTCCAAATAAACTTTAATCAAACCTTCCTCTTCTATTTCAATTTGATAATAATATGTAGATCCAAAAGATATTTCTCCACCTAAATTTTCACTATTAGTAAAAGGAGACTCACATCGAGCAGTAGTATTAATATTACCATCAATGTAAACCCACCCCCAGTTAACAATAGTTTTCGTTCCAGAAACTACTCCAAGCATACCCCTTCCAGAACCATTAGATGATGACGGAACTACCTCGTACAGAATTCTAACTGGGGGATAAAAACTTCTTTTACTTTTTAAAACAACTCCTGTCCAGCCATCACCTGTAGCAGTATCTGTCCCCCTTATACTCAATCTCCCTTTCTCCTCTTTAACTGTATAACCAGAACTATCAAACTTTTTATGCTCTACGAAATCCGCCCATCTATCACTATAAACACCATCTTCAAAATTATCAAAAACAAGAAAAGTATCATCAGAGAAAACAGAAAAGGCAAAAGGATTTCCATAGTACATATAAATTATTTTCTCCGAATTCGCTGACACTGTGGAAATTCTAATCCATATATCCGAAGAATCTGCTGTATTCCAACTTTCTATCCAGTAAAGATACTCTTCTCCCTCACTACTCACAAATCTTATATCACTCCCATCCTCTTTCATATTTGAATAATCAAATTTTGTTGAAATTTTAATCTGGAAATCACTCAAAGTGTATGTGCTGTTATTTACAATTTCAATCGGTATAAAATAATTCCAATCTCCACCGCCGGAATAACTTAAATTCGAAACTCCTCTCAAAGTTATTGTCTGAGTAAATACCTCAAGATTTTGATACTCTCCTTCTGTAAAATCCTGAATTTCAATCTCTGCTGAAAACAATAAAAAACTAAAAACAAATAAAATCATTTCCTATAAGTTGAAAGAGCAAGAAGAAACCAGAATGGTTCCATAATTCTTACAATTATAAAAGTATTTGTTGTAAGAGCATGGATGAGAAGCCCCAGAAATGAACATAATAACCCAAGTGGTATATAAACCATTTCACTTTTATTTAACAAATTTTTTAGAAAATTGTAAATATTTTTTAAAAGCACCAAAAACACTATAAATCCCATAAGCCCTATTTCATTTAAATATCTGAAATACTGACTATCAATAAAACCACATCCAGTAACTCCTGCTCCAAGAAAAGGATATCTAAAAAACCATTTTTTTGTCTTAATCTGCCACGATTCAAGTCGTGCTGCAGCAGATGGTTCAAAAGTTATTCCTGCAAATTCATAACTTCCTTTAAATGTATAAAGCCATCTCTCCTTTGCCTGCTGTTTGATTTTTGAGGGTATGACAATAATTCCAATAATAAGAATAAATAAACTCATAATTAAAACAAAAGTTCTTCTTTCTGGAAAAAATATCCAAAAACCAAGCAGAACAAAAGGAAAACTTATATATCCTGCACGGGATTCTGTTCCAAGTAGAAGTGGTAAAAGGGAAAGAAAAACTATTATACCAAAAATCCTTATCCATTTTTTAGGATGAAGAAATGAAAGAGCAAGTGATTGTCCGAATAAAAGAAGGAAATAACCACTTATACTTCCTGGCTCCTCATCAAAAGGAGCAACAACCCTTTCTCCCCTTAAAAGTAGAGTATATCCATATATTATTACAATTACTGCTGTTACCCAGAAAAGGGTATAAAAAATATTTACCTGTTTTTCATCTTTCAAAATATTTACAACAAGAAAATAAATCATTGCATACTCTGTAAATTTTAAAAGGTAAAATACTGCTTTTTTAAATGTAACATTGCCAAGGATATTTCCCCTGAAAGTTGAAAGGTAAGTAACAATGAGAAAATAAATTATAAATCTATTAAGCGGTGTCCTTTTTATAAGACCGAGTTCCTTAAAAAAGGCAGTTCTAAAAAGCCATGTGAAAAACATAAGAATTAAAAGTAAATCATCAAATCTTATAACAACTGCTCTTCCAGGAACCTCAGCAACCTTTATTTCAGGAGAAAGCAGCATAGCAAATATGAGAAGATAAACTGGAATGTTTATGTTTATAAGAGAGAGAAAAATTATTGAAATCGAAACGACAATAAAAACAGGTAACTTTACTGGAGAAAATGCTATAAACCTACCCACAAGAAAGGATAAAAATACAAATACAAAGAAAAAAAAGATATTTCTCAAATCTATCCTTTCTCTTCCTCTTCAGAATAGTATCTGTGATAATAGTAATAGTAGTATCCCGTATCCATCAGTTCTGCTGCTCTTATGTCATTCAGAACTATTCCAAGAACCTTTCCCTTTGCCTGCTCTATCTGAATCTTTGCTCTTCTCAAAGCACCCCTTGCTGTAACACCAACCTTATAAACAATAACAACTCCATCAAGTTTTGGACTTAAAATTGAAGCATCCGCTACAGGTAAAACAGGAGCAGAATCAAACATAATAACATCAAATCTCTCCTTAACCCTTTCAAGAAATTCAAAAAATATCTTTGAATTAAAAAGTTCACTTGGATTTGGAGGAAGTGGCCCACTTGTAATAAGAGAAAAATTCTCTATCCCCCATGTCTTCGCAATTAAAGCAGGGTCTATTGCTCCAAGAAGTATATCCGTTGTTCCTCTAATTATCTCATCAAAATTAACATTTCCAAGTAGATAATTTGTAAGTCCTGGCTCTTTTGGAACTCCAAAAATTCTGTGAATTACTGGTTTTCTCAAATCCGATTCAACAAGTAAAACTTTTTTTCCCATCTGTGCTGCTGCAAGGGAGGTGTTTGATACAACAAGGGATTTTCCCTCTTTTAAGGAGGTTGAAGTAAAAAGAACTGTTTTTGAAGTTGCTTCTATATCTGATAATTCAATGTTCGTAAAAAGGGTTCTGAAACTTTCTGCTATTGGAGATTTAGGGTCAGAAAATATTATAAGTTTCTCCTTTATATCCTTACTTTTCTCTTTTTCTCCAATTCTCGGTATAACAGCAAGAACAGGAACCTGAAGATACTCCTCAACCTCTTCAATTGTTCCAATTGAAGTATCAAGATTCTCTCTTACAATTGCTCCTATTATTCCAAGAAAAATTCCAAGAATAAAACCCATCATATAGTTCATTTTCTTATTTGGTCTAACAGGTCTTGAAGGTGGAGTTGCTGGATTTATAACATGAACATTTGGCGCCTTATCTGCTTCTGCAATCAAAGCATCTTTATATTTTTTACTTAAAAGTGTATAAAGCTGTAAATTTAAATCAAGCTCCCTCTTTAATCTCATATATGCAAGGTCCTCCTTACTTACAGCAGCAAGAAGCGATTCAACATCCTTTATTCTTCTTTTTACTGCTTTAACCCTTGGATGATTTTCAGTAAACTTATGAAGAAGTTCTGAGAGTTCAAGTTTTAAAGAAGCAAGTTGCTGTTTTAAATTGCTTCTTACTCCTGTAATCTTTCCTGTCTGTTCAAAAAGACGAATTGCCTCCTCTGAATCCTCTAACTTTGCTTTTGCAAACTTAAGCTGTTCCTCTATGAATTTTCTTAATTCTCTATCCCTCTCTGTCTTTCTCTCAACACTTTTTATAACATAAACCTCAGCAATTGTATTTGCAATAACTGCTGCCTCTTTTGGATCAGTTGAGGCAACCTTAATATTTAAAACATTACTATTCGCTTCTCTCTTTACAGAAACCCTTGATATAATCTCACTTACTTTTCTATCAATCTCCTCTGGTTTTGGATTTTTCCCCGCAAGACCAAGTTTTTTAACAACCTCCTCAATAACAGGTCTTGATTTTATTATCCTTGCCTCTGTTGACATTATATCTCCAGGATACCATGTGAAAAACTCCTGAAGAAATCCTGTCTGAGTGAATCTTCTTTCAATCTCAACACTACAACTTGCTTCATAAATAGGAGTAACCTTTGAAGTGTAGAATACTGTAAGTGCCTCTGTTAATAAAACTGCAAGAATTATTGTCCACTTTCTTCTTCTTAAAATTCTCCAGTAATCATAAAGATTCAATTCATACTCTTTTCTTTCAACCATTTTTTATCTCCTTCTCATAAATTATCTAAAAACTCCTCTAAAGAAACTTCCGCATACTTTAATATTTTTGCAAGTGTTGATCTCTTAACCGGTCTATGAGCAGGAATTATAATCTTTAAAACTTTTTCTTTTTTCCTTTTCTGCATTCTAATATGACTACCTTTCTGTCTTACAACAATAAATCCCAATCTCTGAAGTGTTGAAACTATTTCTTTGTAACTCAAAGAAGGAACCTTCAAATTGCAATCTCCTTAATCTCTGCATTTTCACCAATAACAATCTCATCCTCTACAGGCTCTAAATAAAGCTTAATCGCTTCCTTAATATTCTCCAGTGCCTCTTCCTTTGTCTCTCCCTCACTTACACAGCCAGGTAGAGAAGGAACATATGCAGTAAAGCCCCCATCCTCTGATGGTTCAAGAACAACCTTCAGTTTCATACCATCCTCCTACAATATCACTGAAAGTGTTATCAAAACACTTATCAAAGTTAGTGTTGGCATAACATTTGAAACAAACCAGTTCCATGAACCAATTGCTGACTTTGGAATATAAACTATATCTCCAGGAATAAGAGAAACATCATCCTCATCTCCTCTCAAAATTTTTTTCAAATTAACAATAAAAAACTCCTTTCTTCCTTCCTTCTCCCTTATTATAAAAACCCTTTTAAGATACGCATTTGCAGTATAACCTTCTGCTTTTGCAACAAGTTCTGTAAGTTTCATCTCCTTTACAAGTGGAAATGTCCCTGGTTTCCTTACCTCTCCTATTATTGCAACCTGTCTATAAGCATAATTCAGAATTAAAACAGAAACCTGTGGATATTTTATATACTTTGACAAAAACTCAGTAAGTTCCTTTTCAAGCTCCTTTGGTGTTTTTCCTGCAACCTTCAATCTTCCCTTTATTGGATAGGGAATTGTTCCATCAAGCTGAACAATTACTCTTCTTGTAAAATCCTCACTCTGCCATACAAAAATTTCAATTTCATCACCTGGTTGAATTCTGTAATCTTCACAGAAGAGAGTATTCAAAAAACATACAAGTAGTATCATAAACATTTTAAGAATTTTATAAAATTTCATTCTGAAAGTAAATCTTTAAAACCTTTAAGATTTTTAAAACTAAAAATAATACTTCCATTTTCATCCATAAAAATCTTCAAACTGATTCTTTTCCTTTTATATCTCCTGTAATACTCAAGTACTTTCCTAACATATCTTCTTGTTTCCTGATAAGGTGGAATATTCTTATATTTTTCAACAGCAAGAGGCCCTGCATTATAGGCAGCAAGTGCTAAGATAAGATCTCCTTTAAACTTCTCAAGCATCTTTTTTAAATACGTTATTCCTCCCCTCAAATTCTCCTCAGGGTCATATATGTCACCTACACCAAGTTTTCTTGCTGTATGTGGCATAAGTTGCATCAAACCTCTTGCCCCTTTTCTTGAAACAGCATAAATATTAAAATCTGATTCAACCTTCATAATCGCCTTCACAAGAAGGGGGTCAACCCCTTCTTCTTTAGCAACTCTTCTTATCAATTCATCAAACTCTGTATCCTCTTCAACAAATAAATCCTTTCTTTTTTTCAAACTCTCTAAAAACCCTTCATCTATTTTTTCAGGTCTTTCAATAAAAACAACCCTATCAATTCTTAAAGGGTCAAATTCAAGTTTTCCATTTAAGATATAAACCTCAACAACTCCCCTTGAAGAAAAATGTATATCACCATCAAAAATATTTCCATTTCTTAAATAAATCCTTCCATGGTAGGATAATAG
>Ga0180300_10001422_pt1 | contig 11086 bp, 2 predicted proteins | sample GuaBasSediGuay15_FD_121798 | JGI IMG/M metagenome (GOLD analysis project Ga0180300, IMG submission 121798) | Subseafloor sediment microbial communities from Guaymas Basin, Gulf of California, Mexico - Guay15, Core 4569-2, 21-24 cm | ecosystem: Environmental > Aquatic > Marine > Hydrothermal... | reverse complement strand
TTCTCTCATAATGCTGAAAATACGAGTGTTTTATCAAATCCAAAAACAACAGTTTTTTACTCAAGACATTAAACCCCCTCCCAAAAAACCTTACTCTTCTTATTTCTTTAACATTTTCAAAATGAACATCAATCGGAAGTTCCCATTCCCTTCTTCTAAAACAATATTCTCCACTTGGAACAAAACTGTATTTTAATTCTCTCATTACAGAAAAAAATCTTTCTTTATCCTCTAAATCAACACAAATATCAATATCCTCCATATCCCTCTCACCAAGTTTATAAACTTTAGATACAATAAGAGCCATTCCTCTCATTAAACAAAAATTTTCAAAATGCTTCATTAATTCATTTACCTGATTTAAAGCAATTATATTTTTAGCAAGTACATTTTTATTTATCTTGTGCCAAGAATCCTTTGTCATTTAATCTCCATGCTTAACACTTTTTCCCCTATAAAGAACAAAATCCTCAAGATATGGTGCTTCAAGAACAATTAAGCCCTCTTTCTCCTTTAATTCATAACTCTTACCACTTTTGATGAAATATGCCTTAAGCCCCTTTCCAATTCCTTTGTCAAAAAAGTAATTCACAAATCCAGTAAATGTCTCAACATTGTGTTTTATTTCAAATTCTTTAACTGCCTTTCCAGGAACTTCAACACTGAATTCTCTTTTTTCCTTAACCTCTATCTTAAAAGGACCCTCAAGATGTGTTGCAAATGTAATTTTTTTAAGACTCCCAACATTAAAATTGTATTCATTAAAATAAAGAACCCCTTTAATATTCGGACCAAGCAACTTTTTCTTATGAAATTCCTTTTTAATCTTTTTCTTTTTTACTCTCTTTTTTCCAAAAAACCATCTGAATGAAAATTTATGCGTATCACCAAGTATTCCATAATTTCTGTAGGAATAGTCAAAATAGATATTCTTAATTCCAAAACCAAATCCAAAATTAAGTCCATTTAAAAATCCTAAATTGTTACCATAAAACCTACATGAATAACCTCCTGAAATGTGAAGATATGGAAGAACAGGATAGTTAACTGAAACAGTAATCCAGGGATAATCATCAATCGGTTTTTTAATCTCATAAAACAGAGCAAATTTCTTAAAATCCTTAAAACCACCTGCTCTCAAAGTTAGAGGAATGTTAAAATACTTTTTATTGAATTTCACTGCAGGGCCAAGATTTTCAATCATAAAACCAAAATTCTTATATCTGTAAAGAAAATCCAGAGAGAAACCACGTGCCTTATAAACATCTATTCTTTCTTCAAAAATCTTTATTCCAATTCTATATGGATAATATTCATAGGAAATGTTAAAAAGTGAACTCCTTGCTCCAAACTCTCCTTCAGGAGTTGTAAAGGGGTAAATAATGTCATCCTCACCAACCCCACTTCTTCTCTCAATTTCCGATGGAACATAAAGATTAAAAAATCTTAAATAAAAATTATTATGAGCAAACTTAAAACCAAGAATCTTTAAATCCTGAAACCAGAAATCATTTATAATACTAATTCCTTTTCTTTCATCAACAACTGTCTTTATCTCTCCCATTCTTCCAAAATACGCATCCTCCTCAATTTTTAAGAAACTGAAACCAGTAGAAGAAGCAAGTGGATGAATCCTGTATGAGTGTAAGTGAACAGTGACTAAGTGAAGAGTGACTAAGTAAATAGTGAGTAAGTGAATAGTCCTTTTTAAAAATTTCCTTTTCATCTCAATCACTCAGTCACTAATTAATGAACAATTGCCATCTTCCTCTTTATAACATCCTTCCTATTCCCTTTCTCTCCCTCAAGAATCCAGATATAAACACCTGATGCAACATTACTTATATCCCATTTTATCTCCTGCGCCTTTCCAATATCAATTAAACCATAATCCTTCTTTTTATACCATATTAAATCTCCATTTAAATTGAAAACTCTTATCTTAACCTTGCACTCATTTCCAAGATAAAACTTGAAATAAAGTTCATCTCCTTTTGCTGGTTGTGGATAAACATAGCATTTATTTTTATCAATCAAATATGGGGCACCAAGAAACTCCATAATTCTGAAATATGAAAAATCATTAATTTCAGCAACAACCTTATCCTCTTCAATATCAGGATAAGATGTGTGTATCATCTTCCACTCATCTCCTTCATCCCATAAAAACAATCTCAATCTCCTTTCATTATTGTAACTTCCACCCTTATATGAAATCTTCAGGATAATATTTTTATCAAGAACTATCTCCCTTGAATTTACATAATTTCTTATGTATGAAATATCCTTTCCAGAAAGAGAATCCAGTTCACTTTCCTTAACAAGAATAATCTCTTTTGTGATATTCAAAGGAGAAACATTTTCAGGAATTTTAACATCCTTATATTCATCTTCAAGCGGAGTTCTTACATAAAAGAAAAGAGCCTCACTATATGTACCTTCAGAAACAAAAATCTCAACTCCATCTCCAAGTTCAAGTTCTCCTCCTTCAACTGAGACCTCTTTAAAGTTCTTTAAAGGAACTGCATAGGAGTAAACTCCATCTGAATAATTCCATCCATCAAAACTTTTTATAAGGTAATAATATGTAATTCCATCAACTAAGTTCTTATCAATCCAGTATGTTGTTCCTTTTGAAAGTGTGAGGTGTAAGGTGTAAGGAGTAAGGGTAGAGGTTGAACGATAGATATAATAATATTTAACATCATTCTCTCCACTTCCATCATCAGGTGATAAATTCCAGGTAAGAGTAATACTTCCACCGTAATCAAAAGGAGTATCAAAACACATAAAATTCAAAACATCTCTTGGTTTAATAGAATCGGGCTGTGATAGAGCAGTTGCTAAATTTGACTCCTTACTTTCAAGATTCCACTCATCAAAAGCAAAAATCTTAAAATAATATGTAACTCCTCTATCAAGTCCTGTTATAAGAAAAGAGTGAGTTTCAAAAGGGGAAAATTCAGTTGAAATGAATACTTCATAATAAGGAATTAAAGAGGAATTGGTTGAATAAACTATTCTAAATCCACCATCCTTAACATCTCCTTCCCTTCCATCATCTCCAGGAGATGTCCAGGAGAGTAAAATACTTCCATCAATATTTCCCATCTCTGCTTTTAAATCAGTTATTGAATCAGGTGAAATTCCAGTAACAACAGAAGTTGAAATATTTGAAGATGAGAATCTACTGGCATTATCAAAAGTATAGATTATAAAATAATATGTAAGTAAAGGTGTAAGTTCTGTTATAGTATAGGAATAAGGTGTAAGGGGAGAAAGATCTGAAACATTTATCTCTATCTTATATTCATTCTCATTCCACAATTTTGTAAATGTATCATAATCAATTCTAAAAGAACCAGTTAAGTTTCCAGTGGTTCCATCATCTCCAGGGGATGTCCAGGAAAGTTTTACCTCTGCTTCATTTAAAGAAATTGAATCTAAACTCGTAATTTCTGCTGGCGGAACTACATCTGCTCCTTCCCAGGGATATGCACTTTTTATCTCTGTCGGAGAACTCTCATTTCCTCCTTCATCAATGGCTTTAACACAGTAATAATAAGTTGTATGATTAATAACATTCAAATCCTGATGTGTTGTTCCTGGATGAAGAACTCGAGTAAGAAAAGAAAAGTTTTTATTATCTGTTGAACGGTAAATATTATACCCTTTAATATCTTTTTCAGTATTTTCCTGCCAATAAATATCAACAAATCCATCTCCAGCGGAAACTCTAAAACCATCTGGAGTTTTTGGAGGGAAGTCAGAGGGATACTCAAAAACTGGACCTGAAGGAGAAGACTGGTTTCCTGAGGTATCAAAACTTGAAAGAAGATAATAATAAGTTATAAAATTTATTAAACCTTTATCCTGATAACTTACTGTATCACTGCTTAAAATAACTAAAAGGGAATAATTTTTACTGTCAGTTGAACGATAAAGTTTATAACCTCCTATGTCCTCCTCCTTATTTGCACTCCAGTACAGTTCAAGAACTCCTCCAACTCCAGGATTTATTACAGTAAGACCTTCGGGTTCTTGAGGTGGAAGATTATCAAAGGGATAAGCAGAGACAACTTTTGAAGGAACTGACTCATTCACTCCGTCATAACTCGTTAAGTAGTAATAATAAGTTAAATTGTTTTTAACTCCTGTATCCCTGTAATAAGTTGTTCCCTTTGGAAGTTTAACATGTAACGTATAAAAGTTAACGGGAGAGGTTGAACGATAAATTCTGTATTCAACAACATCATTTGAGCCACATCCATCATCAGGAGAAAGTGTCCAGCTGAGTTTTATTGCTCCTCCATTATCAAATGGATAGTCAAATGCTGTCAAGTTCTCAGGTGGTCTCGGAGGATTGTTTAAAATGCAACTACTTATTCCATAACCATTTGTCGCTTCAATCTTCAAATAATATGTTCCATCTGTAAGTAAAGATGTATCCCAGTAAGTTATTGTTGAACCAGAAACAGTCCAGTTTCCTGTTGAAATTTTTACAAAATCAATCATATTTGTTGAATAATAAACAGTCCAGTTAATGGAAGATAAACTTTCAATATAACCCTTTATTCCAACAATTCCACTGACAGTATCCTCATCAGGATAACTTATTGATACAACCTCACTTGCTTTAAAACATTTAACCTTTCCATTCCATGTTGCAAGATATATATAACCATTACTTATTGCAGGAGTTGTGTAAACAGGTGAGGAGGAATTATCAATAAGAAAATTATTAAGAATTACTCCTGAGGTTGATATTTCAAATAAATATCCTCCATAATTTGGAACAAAAATCCTCCCATTTGAAAGAGAAGGAGATGCAATATAATCTGTATCAATTATATCTCCAATTTCCAACTTCCATAAAATACTTCCATCACTCTGGGAAAGTGCTGAAATATACTGTTTTGTTGTTGCATAAACAATATAAATATTTCTATCATCTCCTGAAACAGAAGAAACAACCATACCCTCACCTGCTAAATTTAAACTGTCTGACATCCAAAAAACAGAACCATCACTATTTAAAGCAATCACCCTTCTTTCATTATCTCCTGGAGCAAAAAATATTTTTCCATTATTACAAAATGGTGTAGCCATTCTAAAACTTCCATCTGTCTGATAATACCAAACTCCATTTCCAAGAGAATCAATCTTATAAATTCTACCATTATTTGAAGTAATATAGATATAATTGCCATCAGTAATAGGAGAGGAATGGATAAGATTACCTGTATCAAACCTCCATTTAAAATTTCCATTTAATTCAAGGGAAATAAGATAATCCTCATAATCAGGATTTCCAAAACCAGGAGCATATAAAATCATATTCTTAAATATAAGTGGAGATGAGAACGTTTCAGCAGACACTGTTGAATATTTCCATAAAATTTCTCCTGTTAGTGAGTTAAAACAGTAAAGATTTCCATCAAAACTTGCAACATAAATTTTATTATCCTCTATTATTGGAGTTGAATTAATCTGTCCATCAGTTGAATACTGCCATACTACCTCTCCTGTTAATGAATTGAAACAGTAAACTGCTCCACTTCTTGTACAGATATAAAGATAATTACCTTTTATAACAGGAGAAGCAAGTATTTGAGAAAATGTATTGTATTCCCATAAACTATTCTTATCAACATTTTTTGCTGTTTCCCTTATATAATTTGAACCATAAACATCACACTTCCACTTTGTCCAGGAAGCAGCAAGTAGGAAAGAGGCGAATAGCAAATAGCAAATAGCAAATAGTGAGCAGTAAACATTTACCATTCGCAATTCACAATTCGCAATTCGCTCTTTTTTAATACTTGATTCCATAAATCCTTCCATCAAGTCCTGGTATATATATTTTACCTGAATTAACATCAAGAACAAAACCCTCTCCAAGTGGTGTGCCAATATTCACAGGATAACCTGATTTAAGTGAAGGAGTATTTCCATCTGTAATTGCATATAAGTACCCATTCTCTGTTGTGAAATAAAGATATCCCTTCCAGTCAGCAACTGTTAAAATTTTTGAATCTGCCTGATAGGGCCAGGAACCCTCAATTATTCCACTTGACGCTTCAACTCTATAAACCCTTCCATCTTCTGTTCCAAAAAATACATATCCATTATTGTAATATATATTTGAAGTAATTGGAGAACCTGCATCAATATAACCATCTGTTGCACCAGGGGAGACAGTCCATCCAGAAGGAATTGTCGTAAGATTTGCTCCATCCCTTGCATATAATTTTCCATCAGAAGAACCAATGAAAACAATATTCTTATCAAGAATAGGACTGTAATAACCAGCAGAAACAAATGGTGTCTGAAGAATCTCTCCTCCTGTGTCCATGTATGAGGTAACAGTTCCATCATTAAGATTTACTCTGAAAACTCTTCCACTTTCTCCACCAGCCCACAGAGCATAAACTCCTTTCCATCCTTCATTAAGATAAATACCTGTCTTTATTGGAGTACCAAGATTTGCATTCCAGACATCTGTTCCAGCATCAAGTGTAACTCTGTAAATGTAGCCATCACTACATGATATATAAACATCATCTCCTGAAGAGGTTACTGCTCTTACTGCCTGAGAGAAACTTCTTGACCACTTCTGAACAGGAATTCCATCCTGGTCCTCTACACAGTACACATCTCCATTTTCATTTCCAAAAATAATATAAGAAGTATTAACAATCCATTCTGGACGGCATTTTATAGGTGAAAGATTCTCAGGAGCAAATGGTGAACTCCATCTATCAGTTCCATCACTCTTTTTTAAATAAAGTTTTCCATCCTCACTTACAACTGCAAGAAGGTCTCCTTTAAGTCCAAAATCCCATGCAGGTTTCTTATAAATTCTCTTCCCCTCACCTATTTTCTTTGGCCATCCACTTACATCAAGCCTTACCTCAATTATTGTTGCTGAAGACGTAATCACATTATCCACACCCAAAATATCTTGCCTGACTTTACTCATCTCCTCTTCTATCTCAATATCCACATCACAGTCAATCTCAAACTTCACTGAATTTGGTGTATTTAAATATGCATCAGTTGATATATCAACAACAACAAAAAACTCTTCTGTCTTCTGAGGTGAAACTGAAATATAAGTTGAAATAATAATCTCCTGATAACCTGAAACAAGATTAAAATTATTATTATCAACACTTCCAACAACAACTGTATCAATAAATACCTCATATCTTGAAACATTGTTCACATCTGTTGAGTTATATACAACAAAAATATTTTCAAATAATCCTTGTGCCTGGGATGTTGTTAGAGGACTTCCACTTCCATCATCAATCTTAACCCTTATTTTCTTCATCCTTATACTGTTTGAATTAACTGGACTGTTATTCTTTACATTAATTTTTAAAACCGCCTCTTTTTTACCTGAACTAAGCATCTTAAATAAAGGTATACAATCACTTGCAACAACATAATGCATTGTTGCATCATATGTGAGATTATCAAGAACAATCTGGGTTGCGCTTGCTGTTGAGTTGTCAGTATTAAAAATCAGACGATATACTGCACCATCAACAAGTGTGTTCCCATCTATATCCTGTTTTGTTGCTCCTGTAATTGTTGAAACCTGAACCGAGGTTGAATTAAGAGAAATACCAAGTTCAGAAAGATAGTAGATGTGTGGAGAATGTGTATCAGTGCTTCCTCCAATTCTTATAAACCACAAAGTATCATTATTTCCTGAAGATGAATCCTCTCCAAGTTTAAGTTCAACCTTAAAATTCCTTGGAATATACATATCCGAAGATGGATAATTCAATGTGTTTGAAGTTGCTCCACCATAATTGTTATTTCTTGCTCCATAATTTCTTGCAGAAAGTTGAATAAAATCAGATGAATCAACATCAGTATCATTTCCTTCAGAACTTATTCTTCCAATTGAAGTTGTTGCTCCTGAAGGAGCAGGATTTACGTATGATGTAAGAACAGAATCCCTGTTATAATAAACTTGAGATGTTCCCTCCCATGTAACCCTGTCAATAACCTGACCAGAAGGATTCTCAAGTGCAAGAAAATCTGAATCAGAATCAAATCCACCTGCTCCAAAACATTCATCAAAACTTCTTCCATTATTATCAATTGATGAGAAATCAATTCCTGTAAATGCTCTTGGTAAAATCTTTCTTGTAAACTCAAACACTGTATTATTCTTATTTCTCAATTTGTAATTGGTAAGAGTTAAAGTTGAATTTGATGTATTGTAAATTTCAATAAAATCATCTGAATAGTAATTTACTTCATTTATCTTAATAGGATTTGTTGAAATTGAGTTCGCATATCCTTTTGTTGGTGTTGGGTCAATCTCTATAAATAAATTTCCATCATAGATTCTTGAAATTGATGCGTCAATTGAAATGACAGGATACTTTATGTAAGATATAAGATTATCATTACTGTCATATAGCATCACCTTACCATTTACTGTATGGTCTAAGTCAAGTGATGATATTAAAAGAAATGTTCCAGAAGAAATAACTCCACTTCCATTCCATATTGTTGAAGTTGAAACAGTATCATCATATATAATCCTCCAGCCGTTTAAATTAATATCAGAATCCGTATTATTGTATAATTCTATCCAGTCATTTCCTGCTACTCCATAAGCATAAACTTCATTTATAAATACATTTCCCTTTTGTGGCATACAGTAAGGAGAATTACTTAAGTCAGACCAGTTATAATTTCCTCTGTCATTTACCTTATCTCTTGTCTTAATTGCAAAATAGTAAGTTAAATCTGGATTAAGTCCTGTTATAATATGTTCTTCAGTTAATCCTCTTTCTTTTGGTATCCAGTTCTGTCCAAACTCAATCGCATTATCCCAGTCAAGTTCTGTTGTTATTGGACCTATAGTTGAGTATTTAACCCAGTATCTACCTCCTGTATTATTCCCAGTTGTTCCATCATCTCCTGGAGAAGTCCAGGTAAGTTTGACCTGCCCTCTTGTTATACCAGCTTGAGCACTAAGATCAGTTATTGCATTTGGAGGAACTGTATCTTTCAGAACAAAAAATACATCCTCATAAATCTTATAATTTCCAGCAACATCCCATACTCTTACAGAGACATAGTTTGTTCCCTGAATTAAAGAGTAAAAATCAATTTCAAAATCAGTTGTATAATTTATCTGATTTAAATTCTGAACAATTGTAGTCCAACCTTTAACAAGTGAGCCTTGCATTCCTGAAGAGGAGTAAACTGAATATTCTATGTCGTCAAGGTATGAAAGTGTATCCTCAAAATCAACATTATATGTAACACCAGTTGAATTTCTCCATGTATAATCTCCATCCTGATTATCAAACATAACCGGGGGAGTTGTATCCTTTTTAACATAAAAACATAATGTTCCTGCATTATCATCAACATTACCAACTCCATCAAAAACCCTCACATAAACATTATTCAATCCTTCTTTCATCGCATTAAATGTTGTATCAAGTAGTTGCCAGTCAGTTGTATATGAATCCTGATTTATTCCTGAGATAACAGTTGTCCAGTCCTCAATTAAGGTTCCATCTTCATGAATAATCTTTGTCTGGAAATAGGCAAGTTTACTTCCACCACTATCAGAAAAGTCAACATCATAGTAACCAGAATTTGTGCTTCTCCAGTTATTATCTCCTCCCTGATTATCAGTAAGAATTGGCGGAATATTGTCATACCTGTCAGGAGAATAAAAAGCACATTCATAATTATAATCAGAAGAATCAGTTGTCTGGATTGTTCCGAGTGTCCAGGATGTTCCAGTCCAGTTTCTTGTTCTTATTGTATCTCCATCCTCAATTACTGTTAAAATCATTTTATTTACATTCGGATCAGAGGAAAGACGTAGCCATTTTATTGTTGTGCCAAAATCATAGGTATCAAGTGTTGCATTATCTAAATCAGTAATTGCTCCACCTGAATTATACCATTGATTATCCTGCCAGTAAGCCCAGTCAAACTGGTCAGCATCATCAGCACATACAACAAAGAATTTTCCTGAATCCTTTTCCCAAGCACAGTCAACAATTCTTGTAGTATAACCTGAAACAGATGAATCTTCTCCTGGTCTTGAAAGCCACTGGGTTCCATCCCATATTCCAGCATTCCAGTCATTTCCGCTATCAACAACAGTATAACCAATTCTGTCAGATGTCGGGTCAGACGCAACACAAACCCAAGCGACACTTCCTCCTATATTGAGATTTGTATCTGTCTGAGAAGTTCCCCATGAGGAACCATTCCAGATATCATAATAAAGTGCATTTCCTTCTCCCCATAAAACAATACAATCTCCTGATTGACTTTCCCATCCAATATCAAAACACTGATAGATTGAATATTGAGCATTTGTTGTAAGTTCAAACCCATTTACAAAATTGTTTCCATTCCATCTGTAAGCATATATATCATTATTTGAATCAAGAGCAGCAAGCATTATTTCATCAGTTCCTGGTCTTGGCTCTAAGCGAATCCAGTAAATATCTCCTGAAAGGGTTCCGAGTGTAAGATTTGTTTCACCAATAACCCAGCTTTGAGCAGTTGAAGACCATACACGATATGAAACAGAACCTGCTGTTCCTCTGTAATAGACAACAAGTGCTCTTCCAGAATTCTGTTCATATGCGATATCAAAACATCTATAAGCAGAATTCCCGGCACCTACAGAAACATTAAAACCATCATCCCATGAATCATTCACTCCATCATATCTTTGAATATAAAGTGTATCATTACTTGAAAGAATTCCTATCATCTTCTCATTTCTAACTCTATTATTTGACCTCAAAACAACCCATCTTATTGTTGAAGCAGAAGCATTTCCATTTACTCCTTGAGACCAGGAACCAGCAGACCAGATTTTTGTTTTGTGATAATTTAGTGTCCCCTCTCCATAAGCAAGCATCCCACCCCTTTCACCTGGTGGAGCAGGAAGTGCACTTGAAGTATTACTCATAACTGAATAATTTCCTGCCTCATCATATGCCTTAATTGCAAACCAGTAAGTTAGGTTGTAGTCAAGATTTGAAACAATCAACTCCTCTATTGTTCCTGCCTCAGA
>Ga0180300_10001421_pt1 | contig 11087 bp, 11 predicted proteins | sample GuaBasSediGuay15_FD_121798 | JGI IMG/M metagenome (GOLD analysis project Ga0180300, IMG submission 121798) | Subseafloor sediment microbial communities from Guaymas Basin, Gulf of California, Mexico - Guay15, Core 4569-2, 21-24 cm | ecosystem: Environmental > Aquatic > Marine > Hydrothermal... | reverse complement strand
GTGTTTCTCTGGTAAGAGCGATTCACCATGATTTGTGGATACTTTTTTGGCCTTAAATAGCTGTGCATCGGAGCAGTGGTATACCTTTATATTCCTCTGCAGCGATTTCAATACAAAATTTAACAAGCCTGGCTGGGTTGGACGAGAGTTTTTAGCTTTTAAGGTGGAGTAATACTTTAGTAAACATATAGTTTGCTCTTTGCAGATTTCCTTTGTTGATAATCTGAGTTAGAGTTATATTAAATAGGTTTATGCAGGTTTTTGATGTTGTTTACTTGTTTGAGATGATATAAGGAGAGTGGTGGGGGTTCTTGGGTAAATTTTTGTTAGAGATTTAGGAAGAGATTTTAATACATTGCTTTAATTTTAGCGTAGAGTGTCTGATTCTATGAAAGATTTGATTTTGTAGGGAGGGATAGGTGTGAAAAAAGATATTGTGATAATTGGAGCTGGGGGACACGCCAGAGAGATAGCGTATCTTATAGAGTGTATTAATTCTAAGGAACCTACTTGGAATATTCTGGGTATGATAGATAAAGATCCACGAAATGTGGGGAAGTATTGTGGCAAATACCAAATTATAGGGGATGATAGCTTTTTTGAGGAACTAAAGAGAGATGTAAGTGTGGTTGTAGCTATTGGTCAGCCTGCTATAATGAAGAATATTTATACAAGGTTACAGAAAGATTTTCCAGATATAAATTTTCCTAACCTTATTCATCCTTCAGTGGTTCCTGGTATGAGAGAGGTTAAACTGGGAGTAGGTAATGTGATATGTGAGGGGAATATATTTACCACTGACATTGAGATTGGCTCTTTTAATTGTCTAAACCGGGGAAACAATATAAGTCATGATGTAAGAATTGGTGATTTTGTGGTTGTGAATCCAGGGGTAAATATTTCGGGAGGAGTAACTATTGAATCTGAATGTTTGATAGGAACGGGAGCAACTATACTGCAATATTTGAAAATTGGGAGGGGAGCCATAGTAGGTGCCGGTGCTGTAGTAACTATGAATGTTCCTCCTGGGACAACAGTGGTAGGGGTGCCAGCGAAGCCAATTTCGAAGGGGAGTAAGATATGAAAAAGGCCTTAAGAGTTTTAATTACGGGTGGAGCAGGGTATGTTGGTTCGGTTTTGTCCGGACAGTTGTTGAGCAGAGGGTATAAGGTTAGAGTGTTGGACTGCCTGTACTTTGGTGGAGAATCCATATTGGGGTATCTATCTAATCCGAATTTTGATTTCCGCTATGGTGATATAAGGAAAAAGGTTGATTTAGAGAAAGCGGTTGAGGATATTGATGCTGTTATTCATTTGGCAGCGATTGTGGGGGATCCAGCGTGTAGTCAGCAGCCACAGCTTGCGCGGGAAACAAACCTCGATGCTTCCATGATGCTTTATGAGGTTTGTCAGAAGTCTGGTACAGTGAGACGTTTTGTTTTCGCTTCCACGTGTAGTAATTATGGTAAAATGAAGGGTGTGGAGTATGTAGATGAAACCTCTCCGTTGTGCCCAATTTCGCTTTACGCTGAGCTAAAGGTTAGTTTTGAAGAATTTTTGCTTGAAAGCAAAACTTCTGATGATTTTATTCCTACAGCTTTACGGTTTGCTACGGTTTACGGAATATCCCCAAGGATGAGATTCGATTTGACAGTGAACGAGTTTACAAAGGATGCTGCCCTTGGTAGAGAGCTTGTTATCTACGGGGAACAGTTTTGGAGACCGTATTGCCATGTGGAAGATATAGCAAGAGCTTGCGTTTTAGTGCTGGAGTCTCCTGCAGAGCTTGTGGACCATGAGGTTTTTGGTGTTGGGGGTACTGAAGAGAACTATCGCAAAAAGATGATAGTTGAGGAAATATTGCGTTTTTTACCTAGTACGAAGGTTAGATACGTTCATAAAGAGGAGGATCCTCGAGATTACAGGGTTAATTTTTCCAAAATTGAAGAGCAACTGGGGTTTAAGCCTATTAAGAGAGTTTCTGATGGAGTGCAGGAGGTGATTTTTCTGATAAGAAACAAGATTTTGCGGGACCCTGATAGTGGAGTTTATAGAAACTCGAGGTAAAAATGATACCGCTTTCAGTTCCATATTTCTCAGGCAATGAGTGGAAATATGTAAAGGAGTGTATCGACACGGGTTGGGTGTCATCAGCTGGAAAGTATGTTGAAACTTTCGAGGAAAGAGTTGCAGAGTATGTAGGCGCAAAGTATGCGGTTGCGTGTGTTAATGGCACAGCGGCGCTACACATCGCACTTAAAATTGTGGGGGTAAGACCTGGAGATGAGGTTATTGTGCCAACGGTAACTTTTATTGCCTCTGTTAATGCTGTTAGGTATGTTGGGGCTGAACCCATTTTTATGGATTGTGACAATTTCTATTGTATGGATGTGGAAAAAGTTGTTGATTTTTTGAGAGAGAAGACAAGGTTTAGGGAGGGGTACTGTTACAACAAGATTAGTGGTAGAAGAATAAGTGCCATTGTTCCCGTTCATGTTTTTGGTAATGCAGTAAATCTTGAGCCTCTTGTTGAGATGTGCCAAGAGAGGAATATTAAGGTTGTTGAAGATGCAGCGGAAAGCCTGGGTACATTCTATTCTGTTGGGAAACTATCTGGGAAATCTACTGGTGTCATAGGAGACATTGGAATCCTAAGTTTTAATGGAAATAAGATTATCACTACGGGCGGTGGGGGAATGATAGTCACTAATAGAAAAACCTATGCTGAACGTGCTAAGTACTTGACCACCCAAGCAAAGGATGACCCTGTGCGTTATATTCATAACGAAGTGGGATATAATTTCAGACTGACGAACCTACAAGCGGCTCTGGGGGTTGCGCAGCTTGAAAAATTGGGGGAGTACATCAAGAAAAAAAGGGAAAATTATATACTTTACAAAAAGGAAGTGGATTCAATCCCGGGTCTGCATATAGCGGAAACTCCTGAATATTGTAGCCCCAATTACTGGTTTTATTGTTTGAGAGTTAAAGAGAAAGAATATGGTATGAGCAAGGATAAATTACTTACTGTGTTTACGGAAAGAAAAATTCAGGTGAGGCCTATCTGGTACTTGAGTCACTGGCAAAGGCCATATAGGAGTTGTCAGTGCTACAAGATTGAGCGAGCTGTTAAGTTGTACGAAGAAACTTTGAACATTCCCTGCTCTGTTAATTTGAGCCAGGAACAGCGGGAAAGGGTTCTGGAGGTCCTTAGGGATGGGAGGAGATAAGAAAAAGAGTCTTCAGTTGAAGGTTAAATATATGGTAGACAAATTCCTTGCTGTTATAGGCCTTCTGCTCCTTATGCCGGTGTTTCTGGTGGTATCTGTTGTGCTGAAGCTGATGGGATACAGGGTATTTTATCTGCAGAAACGCGTAGGAGAGAACGGTCGGGATTTTTATTTGTATAAGTTTACAACAATGCCTGAAGGCTCAGAAAAGTTAGGGTTCATAACAACCGCTAATGATCAGAGGCCTTTTGGATTTGGTAGGTTCCTGCGTAAAATGAAAATCAATGAAATTCCTCAGTTGATAAATGTGTTGAATGGCACAATGAGTTTTGTGGGGCCGAGGCCTCTTATAAGAGAACAGCTAAAAGAGGTTTTTTCTGAGGAAGAAATAAGAGAGTATTATAGGATGCGGCCAGGGATAACGGGGGCAGGGTCTTTGTGGTACCACCACGAAGATGTATTACTTGCCCAGGTTTCTGACCCGTATAAGTTCTATAGAAAAGTTGTTATGCCCCGAAAGATGGAGCTGGAGAGGGCTTACGCTGAGAAATGGAGTTTATGGTTGGATGCGAAAATTTTGCTGATGACATTGTTAGTTTTGTCAGTCAGTAGAGTAGGTGTCATAGATTCAAAAAATTTGTTTTACAGGTGTTTCGAGAAAGTATTTAGAGAATTTTAATGAATTCTGGCAATTTACTGAAGAATAGCGGGGTATGCAAGATTTGTCATTTAAGCACTGTCCATTCGGCTGGGGATACAAGGATTTTTCATAAAGAGTGTATGTCTCTAGCGAAGGCTGGGTATAGTGTATATTTTGTCGTTACTGCTGAGGGAAACAAAGAGGTAAATGGTGTAAGAATTGTCCCTTTGCCTCGAGTGAAAAACCGCATTTTGAGAATCTCAATGAAGAGCGGATTAGCTTTGTATAAGTCGTTTAAGGTTGGGGCATGCATTTACCACTTCCACGACCCTGAATTAATACCGGTTGGTTTAATACTGAAACTTCTCGGAAAGAAAGTCATCTATGATGTCCATGAGGATGTGCCAGAGCAAATTTTGTCCAAAGATTACCTTCCAAGTTTTTTGAAGGGATTGCTTTCCAGGATTTTTCGGAATTTTGAGAAGCTGTCAGTTAAAGCTTTTGATTTTGTAATAACAGCTACAGAGGCAATAAAGAATAAGTTTGTAGGGAGAACTGATAGTGTCGAAGCTGTGAAGAATTACATTTCACTGGAATACGTAAGAGAAGGGTTTGTGAATAAAAGCAAAAAAGAGGTATTAGATTTAATTTTCATAGGCGTCATCTATCGTGAGCGAGGTATAATCGAGGGATTGAAAGCTCTTTGTCTTTTTCCAGATTTGCCGGTTAAGTTTGTTTTATATGGCCCTGTTTCCGACAGCTTTCTTTCTGAGTTGAGAAGTATAGATAGTGTAGGAAAATTGGAATACCGTGGTATAATACCGTACCCGGAAGTTATTGATAAACTATTAGAGGCAGATATTGGTTACTTGTGTGATCTTCCTTTAAAGAGACATATGGAAGGATTGCCTGTGAAATTGTTTGAATATATGGCTGCTGGTTTGCCTGTTATTGCGTCTGATTTCCCCATCTGGCGTCGGATAGTCGAGGGCTACAGCTGTGGCGTCTGTGTCAATCCTGTTGATTGTAGAAGCATTGCCATGGCAATAGAATACTTATGTGAAAACCCTGATCTTAGAAAGCAAATGGGGTTAAACGGAAAGAAAGCAATTGTTGAGGAGTTTAATTGGGAAAGAGAAAGTGATAAACTTGTGAACATCTACAGAAAGCTTTGCGGAGGTAAGAATGTTTGAAAGGATACTAGTTCTTGCTCCTCACACTGATGATGGGGAATTTGGTTGTGGAGGCAGCATTGTAAAGTTCCTTGAAGAGGAGAAAGAGGTTTACTATGTTGCTTTTTCCACTGCGGAAGAATCAGTTCCTCCAGACATGCCAAAGAATATTCTAGAAGTTGAGGTGAAAGAGGCAGTAAAGAGATTAGGAATTCCTGCTTCAAATTTGATGATTTACAGGTTTAAGGTAAGGAAGCTCAACTATGTGAGGCAAGAAATATTGGAGGAATTAGTGAAAATCAAGAATGAGATTCGCCCCGATTTGGTTTTTATTCCTTCTCCTAATGATTTGCACCAGGACCATTACACGGTAGCAAAGGAGGGAATGCGAGCCTTCAAACAATGCAGTATTTTGGCTTACGAAATTCCATGGAATAACATAACTTTTCACACCCAGAGTTTTATTAAGCTGGAGAGAAAGCATATTGAGAAGAAGATTAACGCTTTAAAAGCATATAAATCACAAAGGGATAGGTTTTATGCTACTCCAGAATTCATTTGGAGTTGGGCCAAGACGAGAGGGGTACAGATTGGAGCAGAGTATGCGGAAACGTTTGAGGTTATAAGATGGGTGATAAAATAGTAGCTATTCATCAGCCTAATTTTCTGCCATGGATTGGTTATTTCTATAAAATTGTGAAATCTGATATTTTCGTTTTTTTGGATAGCGTTCAATATACGAAGAATAGCTTTATTAACAGAAACAAAGTTAAGACTTCCCAAGGTGAGATGTGGTTGACGGTACCAGTGTCCTTCAGCTTTGGGCAGTTAATAAGGGAGGTACGAATAAATAACGTAGTTGATTGGCGAAAGAAACATTTGAAAACTCTGGAGATAAATTACAAAAAGGCGAAGTTTTTTTACGAGGTATTTGAGATTGTAGAAGAAGTATACTATTCAGAAGATTGGATGAATTTGTCTGAATTTAATATATGCTTGATAGAAAAGATTATGTCTTATCTCGGTTTAAGCTGTTCGTTCGTGAGGTCTTCTAGCCTGGGAATTTCGGGGAAGGGCACCGAACTACTAGTTAATATTGTAAAGAAAGTAGGAGGGAATGTTTATTTATCTGGTTTTGGAGGGGCAAAGTATCAGGAGGAAAAGCTGTTTAAGAATGAGGGAATAAGTTTGATTTATTATGATTTTACTCATCCAGTTTATGAGCAATTATGGGGTAATTTTATCCCAAATCTGTCTATAATAGATCTGCTTTTTAATGTTGGGGATGGCAGTGCGAGTGTGATAAGAAACAGTGGAAAGGTTGAAGGGGTTTTGTTTTCCCCTTTTGGAAAAAGATGAGTATATAGGCCAAATATAGTGCCGTCCAAAATACCCATGGGAGAGATAGGAGAAATGTCTGAGGGTTTGGTAAGTCCATATAGAAAGAGGTATGGATGCGCATATGGATGTTTAATCATTATGCAGTAACGCCCGATCTTCCGGGAGGAACAAGACATTTTGATTTTGCGAAAGAACTGGTAAAGAGGGGGCATGAAGTAACAATTTTTGCGTCAAGCTTTCACTATTCTTTATTGAAAGAAACAGAAACTTATAGTGTGCGGAAATTTAAATTTAAAACTTACGACGGAGTGAACTTTGTTTGGATAAAGTCATTTCCATATAGAAGGAATGATTGGCGAAGGGTATTTAATATGTTATCATATTCTTATCTCTCTTGGAAAGTTGCAAAGGGCTTGCATAAAAAGAAACCTGATGTGGTTTTGGGATCTACAGTCCATCCCTTTGCTGCTTTAACTGCGTCGGTAGTGGCAAAAAGATATAAGGTTCCTTTTGTGTTTGAGATAAGAGACCTCTGGCCCCAGACATTGATCGATATGGGAGTGTGGCGAAAAAATAGCCTTACTTCTCTGTTATTCAGAAAGGTGGAAGAAAAGACGGTTAAAGCCTGCCAGGCAATAGTAGTTTTGTCTCCGATGACGAAAAACTACATAAAAGAGAATTACAAAGGGAAAAAAGCGTATTACATTCCAAATGGTGTAGATCTAAGAAGATTTGATATCGACATGAGGGTATATGGGAATCCCACAATTGACTTCTTATCTCAACGGAAAAGGGAGGGAAAGTTCTTGGTTGCATTTACGGGGGCTTTGGTAAAATCAAATAATTTGGAACAATTGGTTGAGATTGCAAACAGGTTAAGAGAGATTCCTGATATTCAGCTGGTGCTTATTGGTAGGGGACAGGAACGCAAGAGTTTAGTTTCGCAAATTAAAAAGGGAGATTTGAAAAATATAAAAATTTTAGATCCTGTTAGGAAAGCGGAGGTTCCTCATTTGCTAAAGATTGTGGATGCTTTATTGCTGGTTCAGGGAAAGGTATTTTGGGGAAGTATGAATAAACTTTTTGATTATCTTTCTGCTGGGAAGCCTGTGGTTGCCTCGGTTTATGCTGATCACAATAATCCTATAGAGAGGATAAACGCGGGCATCACGGTACCGCCAGGCGATTTGGAGGCACTTTCCCAAGCCATTTTTAAGCTCTATAATATGTCTGAGAGGGAGAGAGAGGAGATGGGAATGAGGGGAAAAGAATACGTAAGGAGATACCATTCGATACCTGTTTTAGTTGATAAGTTTGAAGGTATGCTTTGTGATTTGGTAAGACAGGGTAGGTTGTAAGCATTTTTGTAATTGTGAGAGTAGAAGAGAATCTTGAAAATTATTTTTTTTTATAGAAGGATGAAATTACTAAATTGTTTTGGATATGTTATTTGTAATTAAAGAGCATTTTTATGAGTTTATAAGGAAAAGATAAGGTGCTGTTGGCACAAGGAGAGGGATAGTAATTGGGAAGGAAGTCACAGATAAGGAAACTATGTAGAAATAAAAGTATTGGAGACAAGTAGGATGGAGAAAAAGCTTTATAGAGTAGCCTGGGTTATATTAACGTTGAGTGTCTGGATGTTGGCTCAAGAACAAAAAATTAAGGAGACAGAAACTTACAGGATTGGTTTGGAAAAGTCTACAGGAATTGAACAACCGTTTATTCTTGATGTTCCTATTGATCCAAGCAAATACATCGTCGGACCAGGCGATGAATTCTATCTGAGCATGGTTACGGACAGAATTATAGAGTTTAAGCTTCGCGTATGTCCTACTGGTGAACTTTTAATTCCCTCGATTGGGAAGATTTACGTTTCAGGTCTTAGGTTAGAGGAAGCAATTAATAAAATTGTTGGTTATATCAAGAAAAAGGGTGTGAGGGCTGAGGTTAACATTTCGCTTTCTGACATAAGGAAATTTAAATCCCAGATTCTAGGAGCTGTGAAAAAGCCAGGGTTTTATATTATCGACTCTGCTACAAGGTTACAGGAGTTGGTTGAGCTTGCTGGTGGATTTCGGCCTCTTGCTAAGCAGCATCAAATCCTAATATTTAAAGATGGGGTGGTTGTTGACACAGTTAACTTTGTTCGCTATGTTGTGTATGGCAGCATAGAAGATAACCCCACCCTTTTGGAAGGCGAAGTTGTGTATGTTCCCTTTGGAGATATCAAGAAAGATGCAGTTTATCTAACTGGAGCTGTAGACGACTCAGGATATTGTGTAATAGAACCTGGGGAAACTCTTGGACAGTTGCTTAAGAGAAGAGGGTATTTGAAGAAAGGGGCGATTCTGGATCAGGTATTTATTCTGAGAAAAAGGACAAAAGGGAAAGATTTAATTAGAGTATCCTCCCAAAAATTTGGTGAGATGGTTTTGAAACCTGGGGATGAGATTAACGTTCTTCCGCTGGAAGGTGTAATTGTGATAGGGCATGTCAAAAAACCTGGGGAATACAGTTATTTCCCTTCTTTGTCTGTGTACGATTATATTGGAATCGCAGGAGGGATTAGTGAGAAGGGGAGCTTGAAAAAAGTAGTGGTAATTCATAAGGACGGGTCGAGGGAAATCGGCCAGAGGGTTGTAATAAAAAGGGGCGATATAATAATTGTAAACAGGAATAGCCGGGATATTTTGATTGGAGAGAGATCTTCCATCCTTGAAGTTTTGTCCTCAGTAATGTCTATTTTGCTAGCTTATATTGCTGCTACGAGGTATTATCGGTAAAGAAAAGTGGAGAAAATGATTATTGAAAGAAAGTAAATAAGGATGATAAAAATGGAGAGAGAACCTTTGACTATAGCTGAGCTTTTCAGAATTCTCGCGAGGCAAAAAAGGATTGTTGCTATTGTTGTTCTGATTTTTACTATCACTTCTATTATAGTTAGTTTGTCCTTGCCGAAATATTATAAAGCTACAACAGTTATTCTTCCTTTCTCTAGTGAGGGAACTGCCCTTCTTTCTCAAGGAGTAATATCCAGTTTAGGAATGTTTGGTCTCCAGAACACTCAGATAGATGTGAGTAGGATACTTGCGATTTTAAAAAGCAGAACTCTTCTTGAGATTGTTGCAAAAAGGTTCAATCTTCAAAAAAGGTATGGGAAAAGATCATGGGTTGGTACTTTGAACAGTTTAAAGAAGAATATAAAAGTTGTAGTGGGTGAGGAATCACAGATTAAAATAACGGTTTATGATAAGGATCAACTTCTAGTGGATGATGTTGCCAACTTTATTGTGGAATGCCTTGATAGTATTAATATATCCTTGACTACAAAGTCAGCGAGGGAGAATAGGATATTCATTGAGGGTAGGTTACGGGAAGTGATAGATAGTTTGAGTATCTATGAGAAGAGGTTAACAAAGTTCATGAGGGAGAATGGTATTGTTAGCCTTGAGGAGCAAGTGAAGGTTGGGGTCGAAAAAATTGCGGACCTAAAGGCTCAACTAGCTATGAAAGAGATTGAACTAGAGATAGCGAGAAATACGTACGGTGTTAACTCACCTATTTCGAGACAGGTGGAAATTCAAATGTTAAGTATCAAAAGAAAATATGATGAGTTTAGAAATACCTCCTTGACAGACGACCTTTTCCCAGCGTTTTCCAAGGTTCCGGAGCTGGAAGTGAAATTTGCGAGGCTTAAAAGAGAAGCCGAGTACTATTCGAAATTACTGGAATATTTAGGTCCACAATATGAGCAAGCTAAGATAAACGAGGTAAAAAAAGTTTCTACGATTCAAGTTTTGGATAAGGCTGTCACTCCGGAGCGAAAAGCAAAACCCAAGAGAGCAAAAATTGTATCCCTTACTTTCGTTATATCCCTACTATTTGGGATGTACTTGGCTTATTTTAAAGATCGGCTTGAGGTTTACAGGAAAAGTAAAGAGGAAAAAGAAAAATAGTTAAGTGTACCAAGCAGCTTTTGGAAAGGACAGAACATTGACAATTTGGTATACGTCTACTGGAAATGTTGACGTCGATAAAATATTTCTGTTCTTGTTGCCGATTGTGTTCTCTTGTTTAGCAATTTTTTCTACTGGTGACGTGGCTTTTTTTGGATGTGCACTGGTAGTAGCTTTGGTTATTTATGAATTATTAACTTTTAAGGATAGGAATGTATATGGTCTGAATGGCTTGAAGATCCTATCTATGCCTTCAATCATTTTTTTCTCTTTCACCGTTTTTATTGCTGTTCCTGCTGTTTATATAGCAAGCGTTGGGTACGGGGAGACGAAATACTATTTTTATGGATCCATATTATTGTTCTATTTGTTTTATCCCATAGGATTATTAACTGCGAACGCCTTCTGGAGAATTGACAAAGTACAGATAGAGAAATTACATCACGGAGGTTTTAGAAGTTCTCCAGCTGATGGTATAGCGTATGAACTTGTGTTGGTTTTCTTTTCTATGGCGATTTTAACGGTCCTACTGTACTTAGTAAGGGTTGAGGAAATCCCTCTTTTTGTAATGTTAAAGAATCCCTATGCATATATGATACTCTGGACTCTTAGGGAAAAGTCGATGAAACTTTTAGAAGTGAGTTTTATTGAGAAGTACCTTTTTGCGTGGTTACGAGAAGCTATTTTTCCTATGGGGATAGTTGCGAGCTTGTTTTTGAGTATGCAATATAAAGAGCGCAGATAC
>Ga0180300_10001420_pt1 | contig 11089 bp, 9 predicted proteins | sample GuaBasSediGuay15_FD_121798 | JGI IMG/M metagenome (GOLD analysis project Ga0180300, IMG submission 121798) | Subseafloor sediment microbial communities from Guaymas Basin, Gulf of California, Mexico - Guay15, Core 4569-2, 21-24 cm | ecosystem: Environmental > Aquatic > Marine > Hydrothermal... | reverse complement strand
GTATATGAAAACTTTTTTTAAGCTACACCAGCAAAGATGGCAAAATAAAGGCTATGGTGGCTTATTCGCAACCCCTGTCCTCCGAAACTTTCATATTGATTTAGCAAAGCGCTTTAATCAGAGAGGGTGGCTTGGACTAAACTTCTTATGTTGTGATGACGAACCCATCGCAGCAAAATACGCTTTCCACTATAAAGGCAAAGTGTACGCGTACCTATCAGGGTTCAACCCCAAATATGCACGATATGGAGTGGGAACTCTCACCACATTTTACGAAATTCAAGAATACATTAAAAATGGATTCAAGGAGTATGATCTATTAAGAGGCGCACATCCCCATAAATTTCGATTGGGCTCTAAAATTAGGAAGAACTTTAAGTTGAGTATGACACGTCGGAAACCCTTGCCACAATTGTATACGTGGATCGTGAAAAAAAACATAATGCCGTCACTAACTAATTGGTTACGTCAACAAGCTTTAGATAAACACTTAGTTGATCATAATGAAGTCAATGAAAGGTAATTGTGATTTTCAATCGAAATTTGCTAAATTACTCTTACTTAAGTTATTAATGGAAGAGTATCTTTTTGCCTATAGGAAATTTATATTGTATGAATTTAACATTGAGAATGTGCCTTTAGTAAAGGCAAAAATTATGATGAAAGTTAAGGAAGTAAGCATAACCGATCTAGACAAACTTGCTGAAATGCGAACGACTCATCGAGCAGCCGGTGAAAGTTTATTGAGGAAAGATATGTACTTAATGAAGCTCATGGAAAGAATACAGGCAAATCATAGATGCTTTGTGGGCATTAAGAACAATGAAATTCTTGGTTACGCTTGGTTAGCGTTTAGGGAGATTTATTCCAATGGAATCAAACGGAAAATACTTCTAAGGAATAAAGAAGCGCTACTTTATGACATTTATGCTGATCCGTCATACAGAAAAAGGGGAGTAATATCAGAGATTATTTCGCAAGCATTCATTCAGTTGAGAGAAAACGGCTATCAAAGAGTATTTAGTTTAGTTCGTTCATATAATGAACCATCAAAAAGAACCATGAAAAAACTTAACGGTAAAATCAAGGGAGAAATTCTCTTTCTAAAGATTCTCACCTTCTGCCGATGTGTCCAGCCAGAACAAGAAATTCTGTGTGTAGCATGATATCAATTAACACAATTTTAAAAAAGATAGAATAATATGTTTAGTACATTAGTAGAATGGCATTTTTACGGCGATGCTTAATGGGGGACAGAATATTAATTTTTTCACCTCACCCTGATGATGAGACATTTGGTTGTGGCGGAACGATTGCAAAGAGAGTAAGGGAAGGGTACACCGTATTAGTAGTCCTTTTCACGAATGGCGAGCAAGCTTATTACCAAATCCCAGGTATACAAAAAAGCCTCACGTTAGAGGAGTTCCTTAAAATTAGGAGAGAAGAAGTAATAAACGCATTAAAAATTTTAGGCCTAGAAAAGAATCATCTAATCTTTTTAGATTTAAAAGATGGTAATCTTTGGCAGGTTCGTAAGGAAGCGGAAGATAAAGCCTTGGAACTATTAAGGGAGTTCTCTCCCGCAGAGGTTTATTGCACATATAAAAGAGATGCTCATGCAGATCACAGAGCCGCAAGCCATATACTAAGGAATGTAATCAAAAAATTTAATCAGCCTATAACAGCATATTATGAATATTCCATTTCCCACAAGTACTGTTTTATTGGTGCATGTCTTGACAAGCTTCTGAAAACAATAAGGCATAAAATCTTTCATGTGGATATATCCGACTTCTTAGAGTTGAAAAGCAGAGCCATAAAGGAATTCCAAAGCCAAATTTCAATAATATCGCGAGAACAAAAAAAACCAATAGTAAGGCATGTTCAGAGATTTTTGAAGAGTAAGGAAGTCTTCTGGATAAGTAAATAGTTAACATTCTCTTCCAAGTATAAATAATGGACTGGATGAAACCGAATGAAAATTTTGCAAGTTGCTCCTTATTACTACCCTTACATAGGAGGACAAGAAAGATACGTAAGAAGTTTAGCAAGGGCATTGGCTGCCCGTGGACATGAAGTAAAGGTTCTCACATCCAATTTTCCAAAAAGCAAAAACCGCGAAGTCATGGACGGCATAGAAGTCAGAAGGTTTAAACCTTTATGTAAACCGCTGAACAATCCCATTTCGCCAGCGTTATTCTTTCATATTGTGAGGGAATGCAAAGGTTTTGACGTTATCCATTGTCACAACGAGCACGCTGCACTTTCGCTTTACAGTGCATGGGCGAAATCTCGCCTTAAAATCCCGCTTATAATTACATGCCACGGGCAACTTAGATTTGATCATCTGATAAAAGATTTGTTTGAACGCGTCTACAGTAAAACAATAGGTTCTATGCTGCTTAAAAGGGCGGATAAAGTCATAGTAATATCCCAATCTGATAAAAAATATATTTGTTCTCTTGGGGTGCCAGTAGAAAACATCGAGGTTATCCCTAACGGTATCGATCCGAGCTATTTCAATGACAACATGAGATCGAATGTTAACGAGGAGTTAAACTTTAAAGGCAAAAAGGTTATCTTGTTTGTAGGGCCGCTTATTAAAAGAAAAGGGCCTCAAGTACTTGTTCAAGCCATTCCGTTCGTAGTTAAAGAGTATTCAAATCTGCTTTTCGTGTTTGTTGGAACCGGGAATTTTAAACGAGAAGTTGAAAAGCTAAGTAAGCTATTGCATGTGGAGAACTATACTAAATTTTTGGGGTACGTTCCTAAAGAAAAATTGTATTCTCTATACAAAAGGTGCGAAATTCTAGTTTTGCCCTCTTTCTCTGAAGCCCTATCGTACACAATCTTGGATGCTTTCATGTTTTCAAAACCAGTAATTTCAACGCAGATACCCTGCATTAGCGATTATTTAAGTGAAACCGCGATTTTGACTCCGCCGGGAGATTACAAAAGTTTGGCTAAAGCTATCCTACAATTATTGAATGAGCCAAATATGGCAAAGGAATATGGAAGGAAAGGTAGAGAACTAATAGAAACCAGTTTAAGATGGGACCTTGTCGTTGATAGGATAGAAGCAGTGTACACAGATGTCTTAAGAAAATAGTCTCCGACGCTTTTCTGTATTTTTAGGTGGTGATTAACCTAAAGATGAAAATTCTGCAAGTGGTTGACGATTTTCCGCCGAAAATAACCGGAGACGGGCTTCATGTTTATCACATATCAAAGGAACTAGCGAAACGTGGTCATGATGTAACTGTCTTTACAATGAGTACACCTTACAGAGCCACATCTCCAAGCAATAAGATCGATTATAGACATCAAGTAATTGATAACGTTAAAGTTTATTATTTCCAATCATTGTTTCGAATATCATATTTTTCATTTTCTTATTACATGTGCAGAGCCCTACTTGAAAGGAATTTTGACTTAATACACGTTCACCGTTACTTCTCGTTGCAATCTCCCGCGGTAACCGCTATTGCAAAGTTTAAGAGAAAACCTATAGTCTTCACTCCTCATAGTACTACCATACGTGAAAAGAAGGACTTGCCTTTAACGTTGCTAAGGAAGATTTTTGATGCAACTCTAGGTCACTGCCTATTACAGTGGCCTGCCTTAATAATTGCACTCACCAATGAAAACGTCAAAGATTTTCTTAAGCAAGGCGTTAAAATCGATAAAATAAAAATGATCCCTAATGGAATAGATATCGAGAAGTTTCGTAATTTGCCTGAACCTTCAAAGTTTAAAGAGAGATTTCGGGTTAAAGGGAAAATTGTTCTCTTTGTCGGACGTCTAGTGAAGTATAAGGGAGTACAGTACATATTGCATGCAGCTCCTAAAATACTGAATGAACATCCGGAAGCAAAATTTGTTATTGTAGGGCCAGATTATGGATATGGCGTCCAGCTTTACGAGATGGCCAAACAATTAGGTCTTCGTAAATCTGTAATTTTCACAGGTTTAATCTCTGAAAGTGAATTGCTAGAAGCGTACGCAGCAGCAGACGTTTTCGCATTTCCTTCAATCCACGAAGGATTTGGCTTAGTCCTTTTGGAAGCTATGGCTTGCGAAAAACCAGTAGTCACTTGGAAAACAAGCGCCATGCAATACATAGTCGAAAACGGAAAAACAGGCTTTCTGGTTAATCCATTTAACGTGGACGATTTTGCAAACTCGATATGTCTCCTTCTTTCAGATGATAAATTGTCCAAAAAAATTGGAAAAGAAGCAAGAAAAATCGTAGAAAAAAAATTTCAGTGGAAATCCACTGTTGACATGCTTGAAAATGTATACAAAGAAGTTGTTGCTACCTGTTAAGTCTAAATTAGGTTATAATTTATGACTTGCGCTATGTTTAGAATATGCATAATCGGGAATTTTTCAAGTTTAGTAGATGAAGGAATGAAAAAAATAGCTTATTATCTCACACGGCTACTTTCCGAAAACTATCCGGTTTTACCTGTCCATGTCAAGGATATCTTTTCACGAATTTTACATGGCAAGGTTAACGGGTTCAAACCAAACATCATCTTTTATGTAGGCGGTCCCTCCCTTGTCAGTTTTATTGCACTTAAGATGACTGCTACTTATTGCGCGATAACTACGGGGGAATATCCTAAAACCGTATTATTTGCTCTTCATCCCGCTGTTCCGTACGCTTTAAGGAAATTAGCCGTATTATTCAAACCTGACATTGTACTGGTGCAATCTTGCGAAAGTGAAGATATGTTTAAGGAACTTGGCATGACTACAAGTTTTCTTCCAGTTGGAGTTGATATACAAAGATTTAAACCAGTTACTCATTTACGTAAGAAAAAGCTTCGGCAAAAATATGGCCTAGACAAGTCAGCATTTATTGTTTTACATGTTGGCCCTGTCAGGCGAAATAGAGGACTTGAAATATTAACTAGAATTTCTAAGAATAAACAAATTTGTGTTCTGGTTGTAGCCAGTACGTCTATGCCTATAGAACCCGATGTAGTCGTAATGCTGAGAAGAGCTGGCTGCATAGTTTGGCACCGTTATTTTCCGGACATACATGAATTATATCAACTTTCAGATTTGTACGTGTTTCCAGTTCTAGATAAACTGGGAAGCATTGAGCTTCCGCTTTCCGTGATGGAGGCCATGGCGTGCAACTTGCCTGTGATCTCAACAAGGTTCGGAGCGCTTCCAAGGATATTAAAGGAGGGAGAAGGATTATTCTTTATTAATGACGTTAACGAGTTAACTTCAAAAATTGAACAAATTAGAAGCGGGAAACCTATCGTCAAAACAAGGAGAAAGATTCTGGATTTTTCATGGAAGAACATTTGTGATGCGCTTGTTCGAAACTTCCAGAATCTTTTAGGAGAATAATGACGTGAGAAGCATTTTGATATGTTTTATTGGAATCGATGGATCTGGAAAAACTACCTTGTGCAGATTGCTTGTTAATGAACTTAGAAAACGTAAGATACGGTCAAGATACGTATATGGCCGTTTTCTTCCCAAAATTATGGCGCCTGTTTTTCGTGCAGTATCTCTTGTGAAAATAGCTAATAGTGATCAAACAGCAAAGGGCGTTGAGAAGCAGAGGCAAATACTAAGAAATCCTACAATTTCTCACATTTATGCAGTCGGAGTTCTAATTGACCAAATTTTGCAGATTCTATTAAAAATTTGTATTCCTTCGTTTTTTAGAAGAGAAGTTGTGGTTTGCGATCGATGGATTTTCGATACCATTCTTCTAGACATAGGGGTTCCATGTGGCTATAACGACAAGCGTGTGATACAGTTTATTCGAAGGCTTCTACCGTTGTTTCCTAAAGCACATATGATCTTTCTGGTGACAATCCCTCCAGAAACTGCAATTAAACGAAAGAATGATCGGTGGCAGCTAGCTGATTTGGAAACATTGTCAAACAGTTATATGTTAATTGGGAGAACCTTTGGAGCGGTAACTATAGATGGCGCAAAGAACTTAACTGAACTAAAGTCGACATTGCTGAATCATTTAGAATCTCTCGTAAAATATTCGCAAAAGTAGAATGGGTGTGTAAAAAGTGACTTCAAAAACTAAATGTCTCATAATAGGCATCGACGGCTTAGACGCTGATCTCCTATCGCATTTTAAGGATCAACTACCCAACTTTAATAAACTCATGCAGAAATCTTCGTCGATAAGAATGACATCTGTCTTCCCACCGGACTCGCCTACGGCGTGGGCTTCTATATATACCGGTTTGAACCCTGCAAAACATGGGGTTGTTTCATTCAAAGATTCACGTACTCGTTCTAAGGTTGGTGAATACCTTGATTATGTAGGTAACATTGTAGGAAGAGCCTTTTGGGATTATGCGGGGCGGCATAATAAGAAGTGTTGCATAATTTTCCCTCATTTAGCATACCCACCATGGCCCATAAATGGCATTATGGTTAGCAGAACAACGGAGGTCGACTTAAGAAAGTTTGACTTAAAAACTTATCCAACGAATATCCCATTAGGTTGCAACCCTGCAGAAGTGATGCCTATTACGTCTTTTCCTTCCAATCCATACCAAATAATTCAGCCCACAAAAAAACTGATCTTGAATGAAGTAAAACTTGGATTACGTTTCCTTAACAATTACGATTGGAACCTTTTCTTCATATACTTCTCATCTCTTGACAATATACAACATGTGTTCTGGAATGAACTTGAAAATTACGGCGGAGACAAAAAATATAAAAGCACTATATTCAACTTCTATCGGTTCTATGATAAATACGTGATCGGAAAGTTTTTAAAGTATATAGACGAAAACACGGTTTTCATAGTTTTAAGTGACCATGGACATGGATTGCGACCTTGCAAATTAGTGAATATTAACGAATTCTTGGCCAGAGCAGGGCTACTGAAAGTCAAGATAAAACGCCACAATTTTTATGACCCTAGCTACACTATGGAGTTTGTCAAGAAAAAGACAACCAAAATTATAAGCGAAAAAAGAATAATTGCAAAGATGGCGTCTAAATTTTTATCGCTGTTTCCTCAAGCATTAGGAATTTACACCGTTTCATCTCCAATAGACTGGGAAAATACGGTGGCGTATTTGGCGGATTGTTCCGCCGGGCTAAAAGCCTACTCCTATGCAGGCATCAAAGTGCAGCAAGGTCTTTCTCCTTCACTTTATGAGAAAACACGTCAATCAATTGTTAACATGCTAAAACAGATAAAGAATCCATTTTCATCAGAAAAAATAGTAGAATGGGTTATGAAAAGGGAAGACTTGTACAAAGGCCCTTACCTCTCAAAATACCCTGATATTATATTTAAACTAAAGGACGAATGGGGTGTCGGATGGGAAGTAGGGGATTCACTTTATGGTAAATCCATATCGCATAAGCTGTTTCCAGGTAATCATAGACAAGAAAGTGCAGTACTTATAGCTTATCACCCCAGCAGAGAATTTTTGCAGCTTCGCCAACCAACATTAACCGATGTAGCGCCAACAATTCTATCGTTGTTAGGTATAGACAATTATAATTTACATACGTTTGATGGAGAAAATATCCTGCGGTACAATAGTCAGACATGAAAAGTTGCGGGTTAAGACGTGAAAAAAGCTATTGTAACATGCAACATTAACCTCACAGATTCTGATGGAAAATCTCTTAGATTATTATCCATTGCAAAAACTCTTCATAAAATAGGATTTAAAGTTACTCTGATCGTTAATAAATGCTATTCGAAGGAAGCAAAAAAATTCTCTATAATTGAAAATGGATCCACAATGAAAGACACATTATTAGATAACTTTATTGAAAAACTTTTCCATTATTTCAAGCAGTCAATTAAGCTAATTTCATTCTATCTCAAAATATTAGCGTCTGGAATCGATTGCGATCTTATAGTTACAAGCTTAGCCGGATCTGAGGTGGATTCGCTGCTTGCATGTATACTGAGCAAAATAGAAAAGGTTCCGTTTATTTATGATTACGATGATCCAAGCCCGGAGTTAAGGATAGCTTTTTTCGGCTGTAGCACCTACGATCCCCGCGTCAAGTTCAGCGTTTTTACTAGAAATTTTCTTATTAAGAATTCATCATTAGTCCTTACAGCGGCAGATACGATAAGGCATGAAATAATAAAGGAATTTGGAACAAGACCTAAAATTTATGTTTGGTATAATATACCAAGAATCGACAACATTGAACTGTACCAAAATAAAAAACTTCTACGTCGTAAACTGGGATTAAAAATGGATGCTTTCATCATTTCTTATCTCGGTCGGGTGCCGAGCTGGGGTATCCTTCCACTAAAGGAGATGCTAGTACGTTTCGCCGAAAATTTTTGGCATGACAAAAAAACACTCTTTCTGATAATCGGTGGTGGGGGAAGATGGGAAAAATATTTTCGCAAACTCATAAGAGATTTCAGTCTCAAAAACCAAATATTGATTACCGGAATGAAGCCGCGGAAGGAAGCCCTCGAGTTTCTTGCGGCTTCTGATGTATCATGCATACCTTTCAGTTCAAACGTTGCTGCATATAACATATTGCCAACAAAACTCTTTGAAGCAATGGCCTTAGGAGTCCCTATAATATGTTTGAAATCAAAAAATTATGTTAATATACTTGGCGAAGATGGAATATATTTTGACGGAAGCTACGAAGATTTCTTTAAGAAAGTACAATGGTGCATAACAAATAGGGAGAAATTAAATAAAATATCATCGAGGTTAATGTCTCGCTTTCAGCGTGAATATTCTTGGAAGAAAAGATTAATGACGTTGAAAAATGCAACAAAGCTGTTAGCATAAAGTTAAAGATTTAGTGGAAGAATGTAAGCGCAATTTGTGGTCTTGAGGAAAATGAACGACCCTTTTAAATTGAACGATTGGAAGTTTACAGATTTTCTAGTACTTGTAATAATTGCTCAGCTCTTATTGTTATGTTCCATCATTTTTGACATTCCGATTTTTAGGCAGATTATTGGTTTTCTTTATCTTTCATTTTTACCTGGATTCGTTTTGTTAAGGGTTCTCAAGTTACACAATTTGAGTAGAACTTTAACATCAATATTTGCTGTAGGGTTAAGTTTAACCCTTTTAATGTTGCTGGGTTTCTTCCTAAACCTTATATCCCCGATTTTCGGTTTCTTTAAACCTCTTTCTCTCAATTCTCTTGTCGTCGTCATTAGCATTGCAGTTATGATCCTTTGCGCTATCGCTTACATCACAGATAGGGCATTCTCAAGTAATGGTGCATTCAATTTTAAGGAACTAACGTTGCCAGCAATTTGTCTGGTATTGCTTCCTCCTATTTTGAGTATTTTAGGAACCTTTTTTATGAATACAATAGGCGAAAACACAATTCTACTAATTCTACTTTTCATGATTTCCTTGTTTCCCATACTCGCGACGTTTAATGTTTTTCCAGAGAAACTTTACGCGTCGGTTATTTTTTCCATAGCAATTTCCCTTCTATTTCATAACTCTTTGATTTCCAGCCATGTAACAGGATGGGATATACAAAGCGAATATTTTTACGCTAGCTTAGTGATTGAGAACTCGTACTGGTTGAGTTCTATTCCATCTAATATTAATAGTATGCTAAGCGTCGTGATGCTTGCGCCCATTTACTCAAAAGTCTGTAACTTGAGCCTGATATGGATCTTCAAAATTTTTTATCCCATCCTCTTCTCACTTGTGCCTGTAGGATTATATGAGGTCTGGCGGAAATACATAAGCAAAAAATCTGCTTTTCTATCATGTTTCCTTTTTATGTCCGTGTTCACTTTTTATAACGAAATGCCTGCGTTGGCAAGGCAGCAAATTGCAGAGCTATTCCAAGTCTTATTAATGCTTCTATTAATTGAGAAAAATCTTAATACGGCAAGTAAGACGCTTTTAAGTGTGCTGTTTGCCTTCTCCATGATTACCTCCCACTACGGTCTTTCTTATTTGTTTATGTTATCACTGCTATTAGGATGGATAATTCTTTTCTTGGAAAAGCGGAGTTTAAATGTGAAAGGTATTCTGATTTCAAATGAATTTATCTTGTTCTACTGTGTAACCGCTTTTGCATGGTACTCCTATATTTCGGGTTCTTCTATATTTCAGTGGATACTTACGATAGGCAACAATATACTATCGAATATAATGGAGTTGGGTGATCCGAAATCTACGGCCCTCAACATAGTGACTAGCAAAGCATCATCCTTCTTATACGAAGTTACAAAGGCTTTATATATGATAGTTAACTTTCTCATTTTGCTGGGTATACTTGCTTTACTTCTGAAATGTGCCGAAGGAAAATTTGATAAGAAAAAGGAATATGCTATTTTTTCTTTGTCAAACTTTGCCTTTCTATTAAGCGGTATGCTAATTCCATACTTTTCTAATGCAATCGGAACAACAAGACTTTATCACATAAGCTTACTTTTCTTGGCTCCCTTCAGCGTAGTCGGCGGCAGTTTCCTATGGAACAGACTACAGAAAAAATCAAAATCATTCCATACAGAAAAAGCGAACTTTCTGAAGGTTTTATCCCTATTTCTCATGGTATTCTTGCTTTTCAGTTCAGGCTTCATCTACGAGATAGCCCACGATCGCCCATCTTCAATTTCACTAAATGGAAAAATGGACTTTCCGCGTTTCAACTGCCAAGAAGTTGCAGCAGCAGAATGGCTAAAAAATGAAGCGAACATGGGTATCCCAGCATATTCTGACTTGTATCGAAAGCCATTGTTAGACGGAACTTTAGGGTACGCTTATTATCTAAGATATCCACAGATCACCGTATTACCTCACAATGTGTATTTGTTTCTCGGCCACCGAAATATTGTAGATGGTAAGCTCGTGCTAATTTTAAGATATGGTGGGGCAGTAACGATGGATATCTCAAATTTGACTCTTTACCATGCCGCTCTATTGGAAGGTAATCGAATATATGACAATGGAGATGCGGGTATAGTATTTCGCTCAGGATGATTGACTAACATTGATTCAAATTCTTATGAAAGTTTAAGTACTTGGCTGATATGCATATTCCAAGTATCTGCTGTTTGCTATCCTATTCCTATAAGCAGCAGCGGTAAGCGGTAAATATCCATAAT
>Ga0180300_10001419_pt1 | contig 11094 bp, 19 predicted proteins | sample GuaBasSediGuay15_FD_121798 | JGI IMG/M metagenome (GOLD analysis project Ga0180300, IMG submission 121798) | Subseafloor sediment microbial communities from Guaymas Basin, Gulf of California, Mexico - Guay15, Core 4569-2, 21-24 cm | ecosystem: Environmental > Aquatic > Marine > Hydrothermal... | reverse complement strand
TGACTGCGACAAAGAGCCCGAGATATACAGCGAGATGAGGAGGCTTGCAAAGGGCTTCAGATACCCAGAGGATGATGGAATGCCGCTCGCCATCCTACACTATTTCGTGCGCAGGGGTGCCGCCGAGCTCGTAAAGAGCATCGACAAGAAAATACGGGAGGAGAAAGAGCTGACCGAAGAGGTGAGGCGTGTGCTCTCCGAGGTAAAGGAGGCGCTCGCTCCCGTAGTGCTCGCAGCTAAAACCTGAGGGGTGATGTTTATGTCTGAGGACGAGATCGAGAAGCTGGTAGCAGCAGTGAGTAAGGTTGCCGAAGAAGTTAGCGCTGTTGTTGATCTTTGCGTTCGTGCAGAGTATGTTCTAAGAGAGCTCGAGCGAGAAGTGCATCATGCGTTTGTTGAGCATCTAAGTGAGGATGGGAAAAGAGGCTCAGGATGCTTGATGGTAGAAAGCGAAAAGGTCAGCCTTATAATTTCAGCAGAGCACGCATTTTTTCAAGGAAAGTTCGCAATGCTAGAAGACGTAAAAGAACTCTCTAATAAGTTAGCGTTGCACATTGAGAGACCTAATTATACATCCGAAAGGAGCATTCCAGATGACGAATATGGCCACGTAGAGTCACCAATAGTCCCAGTGCTAATCCTCAAGCATCTCATAGAGGGAGGCGCAGAGCGGCTTATCGAGGGGCTGGAAAAGAAAATCGCGGAAATAAAAGAAAAGCGTGAAGAGCTAGAAGCACCCGTTGAGGCGGTTAAGAAGGCAATAGCCCCGCTGGTGCTGGCGAGAAAAACCTAATTTTTCCTTGGGGGTGATGGTATGAAGGTTGAGCTGAGAGGCTTTTTCGAAACAAGGAGCATTAATTTGAGGCCTGCAATAGTTCTCCTTGAGAAAGAGGATAACAGCGTCGTGATGAAAATACGAGAAGAAGATGGCACGACGAGGCTGACAGTTCACTTGGCTGTGGATGAGCTGAAGAAAATTAGGGCTTTATGGTGATGTCTGTGTCCGAGGACGAGATCGAGAAGCTGCTCCAGTCGCTGGAAAAGGTTGTCGGGAAGGTTAAGGATAGCGTCGAGGTTTGCGTGCGGGCGGGGTACATTTTGCGGGAGTTCGAGCGGGCGCTGGCGCACACGCTCTGCGAGCGGTTGGGCGACGAGGGCGTGAGGGCGCTGGGCGAGCTCTCCGTGGAGACGGAGAAGGTCAGGCTCACGGTGACGGGGTACATGGGGAGGCTCACGGTGACCTTTTCGGCGACGCCTGGAATGAAGGAAGACGCCGAAAGGCTCGCCGCCAGACTGGGACTGTATTTCCGCAGGACAAGCTACCCGACGGTAAGGGGCATCCGCGAGGACGACTTCCAGAACTACGACTCGCCCGTGATAGCGCCGCTGATACTCAAGCACCTCGCCGAGGGCGGCGCCGAGCGGCTCGCCGAAGTCTTGAAAAACAAGGCTGCAGAGATCGAAGGTGAAAATGCGCTGCTGGGAGCAGCCATCAGAACTGTCGAGAAGGCGATATCCCCACTGGTGCTGGCGAGCAAGCTCTGATTTTTTCCTTGGGGGATGAAGATGGGCGCAATTTTAGAAAGAATGAAGGAGCTAGAACCAGCCGCAAGGAGGCTAAAACAACTGAAGGAAGAGTGCCGCATGGATTTGTGGAGTACGGCAAAACTCGTTGAAGATCTCTTTTCCACGCTGAAACCATTTTGCATGCGCAAGGTGTGCGTTAATGTTGTAGATGATGGAGACCCTATCACGTACGAAATAGGCAGAAAATACATACGGGAGAGAGGGTCTTGGGAGCACGCTCTCCACACAGTGAAGTTTGTGAACGCTATCAGAAAGCATGGCGAAAAAATAGCAGCGGTCGTTAGAAAAGCGATAGCCAAAGAGTTCAAGGAACTGGCGGAACTAACAAAAGAACTCATTTGGGCAGAGGGAGGATATTTTGTGGTTGTTAGAGATGACACATTCGAAGTGTTAAGGTCTTACAATGTGCCATGCGAACTAGCCACATACAGCCACGCTTGCATAACTTCGGGATCACCGTGGAAAATAACTTTCTACAACCAGAAACCAGAAGAGTCCAATTCGACAGAAATGAGCATCAATAGTGTGTTCGTTCTCGACCACTACTACGATCTCGTCGAAGATATGCTGCTAGAGCTTCGAAAGAAGGTTGCTGAAGCGAAGGAGAAGAACGAAGAGGTTCTGAAGAAGATGCGGGAAGCCGTGGCGCCGTATGCTATTGCTGCGGCTTGCGATTCTTGATTTTTCCTTGGGGGATAAAATGGGCGTAATCACAAAAAGAATTAAGGAGCTGACGCCCGTGGTGAAAGAACTAGACGCTCTGGCGGAGCGCTGCCACTCGCTCTACAAAGAAGTGCTAAATAAGGCGAACGAGGTTGAGAAGTGCTTTTTGTTGCTAGCGCCCTTCAGCCCGCGTAGGGATGTCGTCGTAGTTCCCAAAAATGCGAGAAGCATCAAGGCTGTTGAGTACGTAGTCGGGAGAAGAAGGATGTACAGAGTTTATGTATACGACGATGGATACACCTCCGACCAAATACTGCTAGTAGGACTGGACTTCGTGGAAGCGATCAAGGCAGATGGCAACAAAATAGCGAGAGTCGTCAGAGAAAAGATAGCCGACGACTTCAGGGAGCTCGTGTCGATAACCAAGGAGTTCACCTGGGAATTCGAAGTGACGAGAGAAGGAGAGTTCGAGGTCCTGGTACAGGATTTGGACAGGCTCTACGTAACTGTGCCAGAGTTCGCAACGTACAGTCGCATCAGGATAACTTCTGGAGCACTAGGAGCACGCAAAGTGTGTTTCGAGGAGCCCAAAGACGAGCCCAAAAGTATGAGCGAAATCCTTGCGGCGCGCCGAGCTGTATTCCTTTCGCAGGTCTACATCCTCGACGAGTACTACGGCCTCATCAAAGAGATGCTCAAAGAACTGCACGAGAAGCTTTCCGCCGCTTGTAAGAGCGGCGAAAAGGTCCTTAAAAGGATGAGAGAGGTCGTCGCACCTTACGCCCTTGCGAGGGCTTGCGCCTAATTTTTTCCTTTGGGGGTAAAAATGGGTATAATTAGGAAGAGAATAGAGGAGTTGAAGCCACGGGTGGAGCGGTTAAAAGCCCTGGCATGGGAATGCCGCTACGACTGGTGGGAGCTAGCCTGCGAGGTCGAAACGATATTCTCCGTGCTGAAGCCGTTCAACACGCGCAGAAACAGCATCAGAATTCCTATAGACAAAGAGAATGTTCTGGAGTACGAGGTTGGACGGGAAAACGTACGCAGAAAGATGCTTTACATTTATTCTGGAAACGCTTACGTGGTAAATAGCAAGACGCTGAAGAACATCGAATTCGTGGATGCAATCAGGGAGCACGGTGAGGAGATAGCATCTCTCGTCAGGAAGAAAATAGCCGACGAGTTTGCAAAGCTGGTGGCGTTGACGAAGGAGCTTGCGTGGACGGATATCAAGGTTGTCAGAAAAGGTGTGTTTACGTTCATGCTTGGCATTCAGGAAGCAGGACCATTTCGGTATGTTTGCATAACTGCCGACTACCCCGACCAAGTGCTCTTCTACGATGAAGACCCGAACATCAGCAAGAAGGCTCGAGGGAGCGTCTTCATTGAGGATGTCGTAGCCCTCGAAGACCTCTACGACCTCATCGAGGACATGCTGCTGGAGCTCCGCAAGAAGGTCTCGGAGGCGAAGAAGAGGAATGAGGAAATATTGAGAAAGATGAAGGAAGTCGTGGCGCCGTATGCCGTTGCAAGGGCGTGCGCCCTCTGATTTTTGGGGGTCGAAATGCGGATGTTCCAGCTTCTCTCCATAGGGAACAAGCACTTAGGTCTGATACCGCACTTCAGCCTGCCGAGGGGCGTGACGTGCCCTGGCATGAGCGAGTGGTGCAGACAGAACTGCTACTGCAGACGCGGGCGTCAGGTGGCGTTTCAGCGGGTGAAAGATCACTACTGGCGGAACTACGAGGTGTCGCAGTCCGACGACTTCGTGGAGCTGATGTGCGAGGACTTGAAAAAGGTGCCGAAGTTCGTCCGCCTGCACACCTCTGGTGACTTCTACTCGGCTGAGTACATACGCTCTTGGTACGAGATTGCCAAGAAGAACCGCCGCATAACGTTTCTCGCGTACACGAAGTCGTGGCGCGTCCCGGAGCTAGCCAACGAGCTCCGTGAGCTTGCGAAGCTCAAGAACTTTGTGGTCTATGCCTCGACGGATGAAACGACGGGTCCGCCGCCCGAAGACATGCTCGAGGCGGGCGTTAAGAAGACATACAAGAAGCCCGCGAAGGCGTGCGTCAAGAGGAAGGCAATATGCTCGTCGTGCTTGTACTGCTTCAAGGGCAAGGGCAACGTGGCGTTCGTGTTTTGATTTTTTCCTTGGGGGTGTGTCATGAAAAAATATCTTGTCCGCTGGCTTGAGGAGCGTGAGGTTGAGGTTTTTGCGGAGGACGAGGAAGAAGCTCGCGAGCTTGCGGTGGAGCTCGCGGATAAGGGCGAGGACTGCCTGCTCGAACGCTTCGACTTCAGGGTTTACGAGGACGAGGAATAACCTATTTTTTCCTTTGGGGGTGATGAGCATGAAGAAGATAAGCTACAAGGAGTTTGAAAAAATGCTGGACAAGTACAGCAGTTACTTCGATTTCTGCAAAGCCAACCCAGACTGGTTCCAGCGGGTGCTGCACGTTGACAAGAGCGTTTTCGTTGAAGACGAGCACACCGACGATGTTTATGAACTAGTCTTCAGCGGCGAGAGAGAGGCAGAAGCGTTCTACAATGTTCTGAAGTTCCTCAGCGATGTCCTCGGGAACGACAAAACGCTCGACGCAGACCTGCTGAAGTTGCTGTACGAGAACGCAGATATAGCGGAAGACGCTGTATACCTGCTGAAACTTTTCGTAGACGAGCTCAAGAAGCGCTGCAACGCAGAGACTCTCACAGACTTGTACAATTATATCGAGCTGCACGGACTTGACAGCGACACGCTCAACTACGCAGAAGAAACCGCAATTCAGCGGGCACGCCGCAATCCTGCGTTCTTCGACCACGAAAGCGTCTACGAGCTCTTCAGCGAACTCAAATACCTCATATTTTGAGGAGGTAGATGAGATGGAGAGGTGTAGTTGCTGCGGTCGTCCAATAACGTGGGCATTCTGCCCGAAGTGCGGAAACGAGCAAGAAGATGGTGCCCTGCCGCCGATCACGGTGTGCCCGATATGCGGGGTTGAGATGGTGCCATTCTGCGCCTACTGCACCTACGCATGCGAAAAGTGCAACCGTGAAGTTTCAGCCAGGAGCCGGTGCAACTCTGGCGGCGCCCGTCCGCAATGAAAGCCCCGCGCCCCCGGCGAGGCGGGAGCGCAAACAGGAGGTAGGAGGTGAGAAAAGTGGAGGGTATTATAAAACCGCGTCCGTATGAAGAGCACTTCAACTGGGCGGAGTGCAGAGAATGCGGCGAGCTGCTTTTCACGTACTATGACTTCGTTGAGCACATAAACAAACAGAGACACAACAAGTATGTAGTACTCATGCGAGCACGCAGAGAAAAGCTTGACAGCAAAATTTCAAATCTAGACTACGCTGCTGCTTACGAAGAGATGCTCATCGAATACGACGAAAGAAAGAACACATCGAAAATACTCAGCCACAAAATAGTGTTCATTCCGTGCGGCAACTACGCTTATTGCCGTCCTCTTCCCAAACCCATAACTCTTTAATTTTTTAATCAGACCGCAACGGAATCGATCCCATCCAGCGCCCCCGCTGGACAGGTGATGAGCGAAAAGGAGGGTGGGGGTGAGAAAATGGTAGGAACGGCAGGAGAAGACTGCTGGAAGTGTCTCTTCTTTCACGAGTGCAAAGTTAGAGAATCTTTCAGTGCGCAGAAGATGAAATGCGAGAGATTTCAGCCCGTGCCATATTATTACGGCAGTCCGGTTTTATCAGCGGAGCGCTGGCGAAAACTAGGGCTGCTTAGAGATCTTCCAGACGATTAGACCTCCTTTCCCTATTTTTCGAGAAAATCAGACCGCTGCGGGATTGAGGGGCGCTCCCGCCCTCGGGGAGCGTTCCGATGAGTGAACAGGGGGTGGGGGGTGAAGAGATGACGACTGTAAGAGAAATAGCAGAGCACGACGCAAGAAAGCTCGCAGAAAAATACAATGCGCAAGTAGTGTATGACATCAACGAGCTGCCGCTCTGCTGCAGCGACGCCTTCGTTTGCGCTTACATCAGAAAAGAGCGAGATGGTGAGCTGTTCTGGGGCAGCTGGACGCTGTACAGGTGCCCCCGCTGCGGACAAAGGTACATAATGTATCAGGTCACGGATAGCCCATCTAGAACCGTTTGACTTTCCCTTTTCTTTTTTTGGGGGTGAAAAGATGGACATGAAAAAGGTTGGAGAAATCTTCGAATTCGAGGTTGAGACGTACCACCTACCAGAAGCTGTTGTCAGAGAGGCGTTGAGCAGGACGCTCGAAGCTGTCGGCAAAGAGCTCAGCACGCACATCAAGGTCGAGGCGGATTGGATAAGCTTCACGGAGAGGAAGAAGGAATCCAAGACCTATGCTGTTTGCAGGTTGCTGGTTTACGACGATTCTCACCGAGGATTTCTTCCGAGCGGGGGCGATGTCGAGATAATTTCGGCAGCGCTGGCGCAGCTCGAAGCCGAGTTTCGGGAGCTAGCGGCGTTGCGTCGCCGCCTCGATGTTCTGCGGCTCGGCGGCGGCGAGGCTCCCGAGAGCGGCGAAGGTGCGGCGGGGCAGAGCCTGCTCGAAGAGCTGGGCTTGGATGTCCTCTTCCGAAAGTGACTTCAGGCGGGAGGTGTGATTTTCCGTGATGTTCGGGAGAAGGAAAAAGAAGGAAGAGGAAAAGGACGTGCTTGAGGAGTGGGCGGCGACGACGAAGCTCAAGTTCATGCGCGTTGGCGAGCTCGCTTATGCCCTCATTTTCAAGATGAACGACGACACGGTGGTGCCCGTGCAGGTTGCGTACAACAACCAGCTTCGCGGGTGGATCGTGCTGCGTGCGTTGGTTGTGGAGGATGCGTCGCCGCTCCCGTCGCTCCTCGAAAAAATCAACGAGTATAACAACGACGTTTGCGGCGCGAAGCTCGTGTACAACAGTCTGACGGGCACCATTGATGCGATCTACGAGTTTCCTGCGAAGTTCGCGACGCCGCGGCTCATCGACGCCATGATCGTCGACGCCGTGATGACCGCCGTGAAAAACCGCAAGATCGTCGAGAGCTTCAGGGCGGAGTCGCCAGAGTTCGTCTAGGAGACGCCGCCGAGACCCACGAGGACGCCGCCGACGCCCAGAAGCAGTGAGAATATCTTCATGAGCACCATGTAAATAGGCTCACGCTTTTTCCATTCCATATACGCACTCGTCAGGCTTCCAACCCCGGATATTGCGATCAGCAGCCAGCCGAAATAAAAGATCATCGGCTGCATCATCTCTCTTATTTTTCCAACTTGTTTAAAAGGTTGGGGGGTCGAAATGAGGCGCCGATATTTAGCCATCCCGATCGCGTTGTTGCTCGCAGCGACATTGGCGGTGGCGGCACACGCAGTCTTTCCAGGGCCAGGAGTCGTCACGGAGCCGTGCCTGACAGTCTACAAGGTCGTCGATGGCGACATCGAGAAGTTAGTGCACGTCCGCGGCGAGGCGTCGGTGCACCGCGACATCTTCGGAAATCTGATCATCAGACCGAAGGAAAACGTCACGGTGACCTTCTATGGCAGTAAGATCAAAGAAATGCGGGGTTCAACCCACGTAGGCTTAGGTAAACCCACGTAGGCTTTCATCCCCCGGTCTTAGCGGGTGCCGCCTTACCTCGCAGCTTTTCTCTGTTTTCTCATGAGGGCGCTGCTCGCCACGAGTTCGGCGACATCCCGCCGCACGCCAGTTCATCGGGCTCTCCCCTCATCGCCCTCTTCACAACTTGTTAGGCATAAGTATTTAAATACTTTTGCCCCATTGTATATCATGGGCTGGATAAGGGTGCGGTTGAGCGACGAGGTGGAGCGTCGGTTTAGGGTGAAGGTGGCTGAGCTTGGGGGGAAGAAGGGCGACCTTTCTCGATACTTCGAGGAGGCTGTGAAGGAATGGCTAGAGAAGAGGGAAGAGCGACGATAAAAGGAAAGCTGGAGCTGGGAGCGCTGGAGCGGGCGAAGCTGCTGTACACGATGCGGCTGTTCAGGGAAGCCGTTGAGAAGGCTCATCACATGATAAAGAAGGGTGTGGCGGAGGAAGAAATAAGGAAGGCTCTGTACTGGACGATACCAAATGCGCACTACTGCGACTCGGCGTACAAAAGAGCGTTGTTATATGCGAATCAGGAGCACCTGAAGTTGCGGAAACCCTTGCTGTTCAGCGTAGGAAAGGGGGCGAAGAGGGAAAACGGAAACAGAAACATCCAGATAGATGGAGAACGGATAAGAATAAAGATACCACGGGCGGACGGGAAGCATGAGTGGATAGAAGGGAAAATAAAAACATCGAAGAAGTACTTGCCGATATTGAAAGAACTGAAGAATTACAGCTACTCGGCTGGCATCTCCCTGAGAGATGGCAAATACTATGTGTACCTGAGCGTCCCGATGGAGCTGTATGCGAGGGTTGGAGAAAAAGAGAAAGTTCGGGAGGATGCAGAGCACATCGCCTCCTTCGACATCAATTCGGACAGGATAAACTGCGTATTGCTGAGGAAAAACGGAGAACTCATAGAGGTGAGAAACCATCATTTCCCAGAAGTGAACAGTCCAGGTTATCCCAAGGAAAAGGCGAGAGACACGAGGTTGAAAGCGCTGGCGGAACTGATAGACTATGCGGCGGCGCACGGAGCAAAGACGTTTGTGTTCGAGCGGCTGAGCAGGAAAAATAAGAAGGATACGGGCAGCAAGACGGGAAACAGAAAACTATCAAGGTTTGCGCTGAGGGAGCTGCTATCTCATGCGGAGGTGATGGTGAGAAAGAGAGGAGGAGAGTTCAAACAGGTGAGTGCGGCGTACTGCTCGAAAATCGCAAATGTGATACACCACAACCTAGGAATGGATGTGCACACCGCATCCGCGCTGGTGCTGGGACTAAGATACTTACGAGCGCTCAACTAGATGTATGAACGCCTATCTAAATTGTAACTGTTTCAGAAGGCGAAAAGCGTTAATTTTCCCACTTCCTATTTTTTCTCGATGAGGATTAGGATCAGGCTGCCAGGGCTGATAAGGTCGCTGCTCGCGAGGGAGGAGAGGTTTGCGGAGTTGCCGATGTTCATGGAGCTGCCGAGGCGGGTCGACCACTTCATAAACGTTGTGACGCGCCCCATCGAGTACTGCTCGCTGTTCTACGGGCTGAACTACCTCGTCGACGTGAAGGGCGTGGAGGAATTTACAGACATTTACAGAATGGTCGTCGACGACCTCTACACGGCGTTCTACGACTTCGGCGTCTTCATCGTGGGTGAGGAGCTTTGGGACATGCACTTTGCGTTCTGCGCGGCGCCGCCGCGCGCCGATGGTCTGCCGAGGGATCCGGGCACTTCCGAGGTCGCCATTTTCCATGAACTACTGGTGAAGGGGAACCCTGAGAAGCTGAGGATGTACGCTATGCGTGCGGTCAGGAACGCTTATCCTGAGCTTCCGTACGGCGAGCAGCGAGCGCTCGCGTGGATGATCGAGCGGTTTATAACGCTGGCGGTTGAGAGAGAGCTCGTGAAGCCCGATGTTGAGGCAGTCTGGGAAGACCGTAAAACTTCGACAGAAGCCGAAAGCGAGGTTCTCGACTTCTGCATGAAGCTGGAGGAGCACTTCTCGGCGTTCTCGCGCCCTGAGACTTTTCTCAGGCGGGCGAAGCTCATCTTCGAGATCACCCCGCAGGCGTGCGACTGCGTGGGCTGGCACCCGTTCTACGGGGGCGAGCGCTGGGCTCGGCTGACGGACACGCTCCTGCTGCGCGGCAGGCTTCCGAAGGTTGCGTGGATCGACGCGTGCTGGGGCGCCGAACACCAGACCGGCAACTTCGTGGCGTACCAGCTCTGGGTCGCTGGAAGCGACAAATGGCTGGTGAGAGAGGTTGAGGGGGAGCTTCTAGGAGACGAATACATCTACGCGGAGGTTTTGCCTCGCCTGTTAGATGCAAAACGCGAGGGTGACATGAAGGTCGTCCTTGCGTACTGTCTGCTCCCGCTGAGAGATAGATTAAAAGAGGTGCTGAGATCATGAAGAGCAGGTTGTTGTCTCTTGATACGAAAAGAGCGCTGAAGTTTTTGGAAGAGAGGGGCTTCTTCAGGATGTCGGAGGAGGAGCGTCGCCGCCTCGAAGAAACGACGCCCTTCACCTCGCGGCTGACCGAGGAGGATGTCCGCAGCGGCGTCTGGTATCGTCTGGCAAAGAGGAAGTTCGAGGAGCTGCTGCGTCGCGGCTACGATTCGAGGACTGCAGCCGAGATTGCTAAACGGTACGCCGACGAGCACGTCGACGAGGTGCTGCGGAGGATCGAGAGCCGCTGATTTGGGGGATGCGTATGGAGGTAGATGAAATATACGACAAGAGGACCGCGCAGGCTCTGAAGGCGGCGGGCTTGAACACCGTTGAGTCGATAGTGCTTCTGCGCAGGTACGAGCTACCGTTCCAGACGAAGAAGGCGGACGCCGTGATGAACGCGGCGGTGAGCGCCATCATCAGTCGGCGTGTTGACGAGATCGAGGTGGCGAACGGTGAGGTCGTCGTGAGGTGCGTCGACGCCTCGCTGATTGACGAGCCGCTGCTCGCGGCGCTCAAGCGTGCGTTGCTCTGCGAGTACATGAACGTCGGAGTCGACGGCGACCGCGTCGTGATCACGAAGCGCGTCCACGGGGTGCCCTCTTGGATAAAGCCCGACGAGGACTGGGAGCGTGTGAAAAGGGCGGCGGCGAGGTGGCGTTCCGTCCTGATGGCGCAGAAGGCTGAGGAGTTGCGTCGCAGGACGGGCGTCGCAGTCTCTCCGGAAGAGGTGAAGAAGCTCGCCGAGGATCTGGGCTTCGACGGCTTTTGCAAAGAGTTCTTCGCCGACATAAAGGGCAACGAG
>Ga0180300_10001417_pt1 | contig 11100 bp, 12 predicted proteins | sample GuaBasSediGuay15_FD_121798 | JGI IMG/M metagenome (GOLD analysis project Ga0180300, IMG submission 121798) | Subseafloor sediment microbial communities from Guaymas Basin, Gulf of California, Mexico - Guay15, Core 4569-2, 21-24 cm | ecosystem: Environmental > Aquatic > Marine > Hydrothermal... | reverse complement strand
GTGGTCCCAGGGATTATCCCGACAGCTTCGTCGTGAAGACGAAGGCCGGGAACCTCCTGGTCATGGGACGCCAGACGGGGGCGAAGGGGGCGGTTCCTCTCTTTGTCCTGAAGCGCCAGGTGGTCGTTCCGGCGAGGGTGCATCCAGAGGACGTGGAGGAGGTCTTCAGACCCCGCATTCTCAAGGACATCCGGACGGAGTTTGAGAGGTTGATCGGTGGCTGAGACGATCCGACAGAAGATCCTGCAGAGGGTGGCCCAGGACCTTCTGGCCCTTAACTCAATAAAGAGTGCCGAGGTGGAGCGGTTGAGCCCCCTGGACCTCGACACCCTACCCCTGCCTTCGGTCTTCGTCTACCCGGGCAGGGAGGTCAGGGAGACCGAGACCATGGGCCATGAGACCTGGAGGCTTGAAGTGCAGGTCGAAGCTTGGGCGAAGGAAGAGCAGCTCGAGGGTCTCCTGGGGGAGATTCACCAGGCCCTCTATCAGGACAGACGGCTTGGGGGGCTGGCCCTCTCGCTGGTGCGGGCGGGAAGCGACATGTATGTGGTCGATCCCTCCAGGGCCCTTGGAGGCATGCTCATAACCTTCGAGGTCCTCTACCGACACGCGGTGGGGGATCCCTATAACGTTTAGGAGGTGAGGAGAGATGCCACTTTTGTCGAGAAACTACGTGCTGCTTGCGAAGCTTGAGACGACCTACGGGCAGGATGCGAATCCCACGGACAGCGATGCCATTCTCGTGGAGAACCTCGAGATCAGGCCGGTCTATGACGTGATCGAGAGGGACAACGTGGCCGTGTCGGGACTCTCCAAGATCAAGCACCTGATAGGCAGGCGGCATATCGAGATAAGCTTTGACGTGGAGCTCAGGGGAGCGGGAACCGGTGATGGGGACACTCCTCCGGATTTCGCACCGCTTCTCAAGGCGTGCAAGATGGCAGAGACCATCGCGGGAGACCCCGATTACTATGTGGAGTACAAGCCCACAAGTGATGCCGATCCCTCGGTGACCATCTATGCCTACAAGGATGGCATCGTCCACAAGGCCGTGGGATGCGTAGGAAGCTGGAGCCTCGAGGGTGAAGTGGGTCAGCCCTGCAGGTTCCGTTTCACCTTCCAGGGCAAGCTGGCCGGGATCGAGGACAGTAGCCAACCCGAGCCCACCTTTCAGAATCTGGTTCCCCCTGTACTCCTGGGGGCGACCTTCAGCTATGGCACCTGGCAGGGTGTGATATCGCGGTTCTCCCTCAACCTGAACAACACCATAGCCCCGCGGCTCGATGTGACCGAGCAGAGCGGTATCAAGGGGTTCTGGGTCTCGGATCGCAAGCCAGAGGGGTCGATTGACCCCGAGGCTGTAACCATCTCGGAGCGCAACGTCTGGCAGAACTTGCAGAACGTGAGCGAGGCCCAGCTCCAGCTCGTCATTGGGTCCGATACCGCCAACAAGTGCACCATCACCTGCCCGAAGTGTGCGAAGAAGGAGATCTCCTGGGGCGACAGGGACGGGATCGCAATCTATGAGATTACCTTTGGCATTTACCGAAACACGGGCGATGACGAGATAACCCTCAGATTTGAATAAAGGAGGGGCTGATGGCCATCAAGGCATTGAGGCTTGGGGAGACGTGGGAATATGTGAGCAAGTTCGACCCTGACAAGGAAAACCCCACTGTGTGGATCCTGGGTACACTGGACTCCGAAGTCTACAGTCTCCTGATGGATGAGCTGGCGGTCTACAGGGTCGAAGGCGGGCAGCCCGAGCCAGACATGAAGCTCAATTACTTCGAGCGCAACCTGAGGACTGTGCAGTACGGCCTGAAGGGCTGGAAGAACTTCAAGGATGAGAAGGGTAAGGAGATCCCCTTCGAGACCGAACGCAGGGGCAAGCACGAGGTGGTTCGGGCTGATCTGGTGCGAAGGATTCCCTTCCCGGTGATCCAGGAGCTGGCCGAGGAGATCCTCAAGGCCAACACCCTCACGGAGGAAGAGGCAAAAAACTCCGAATAGCCGCCCTGGTGGCCTGCCACAGCGAGGACTTTGACTGCAGCAGGTGCACCGAGGCGGCCAAGAAGGAACGCGGATGTCACGAGCCGGCCAAGAGACCGGTGGTGAGCATCGGAGGCGAGAAGTACTACCGATGTCCCGTGAAGCTGATCAGACCGTGGGCAAAGTGGGTGCTCGGGCTCTACAGACATTACCGGGATGGGCACCTGCCCTATTCGGGCGGCGTGATGGATCAGCCGGCAAAGCTGATGGAAGCCTTCCTGGTTGTGGCCTCAGCGATCGAGGAGGAGACAGGTGACAAAGTCCGAAATCCTCATAGTGCTCAAGGCCAAAGATGAGGCCAGGAGAGTCTTTCGGCAGGTCGGAAAAGAGCTCGATCAGGTCCGGGCACGGCTCTTCAACTTCAAGACTGCCATCGCCGCGGCAGTCGGGGGATATGGCCTGCAGAGGTTGACCAGAGAGGTGCTCCAGACTGCCGATAACTTCCGCCGCTACCAGCTTCAGCTTGAGGTCCTGACGGGCAGCCACAGGAAGGCCGTCGAGACCTGGCAGCAGATGCTCACCTTCGCCGAGAAGACCCCCTTCACCATCAAGGAGGTGATGGACACCTACACCCTGCTCAAGGCCTACGGGGTGGAGCCTACGGTGGAGATGATGACCCATTTCGGTAACGTCGCCTCTGTGATGGGCAGGGAGGTCCTCCCCAGGCTCGCCTACGCCATAGGCCAGATCTCCGCCCAGGGCAAGGTATATGCCCAGGACCTCAGACAGTTGGCCAATGCGGGCATCAACGTGAACCAGATCCTCGCCCAGTTCGGGCTGACCCTTCACGATGTCGGCGAATCGGGGCTTGATGCCCAAACCTTCCTCAAGGCCCTTTGGGCGTATCTTGACCGCACCTATGGCGGGATGATGCTGGAGGTGATGAAGACCCTCACCGGTCAGCTCGATGAGCTCAAGTCTAAGTGGGAGGTCTTCCTCGACACCGTGGGCAAAAGCGGGCCATATCAGGCGGCAGTACAGGCCCTGAAGACCATCAACCGGGAGGTAGATCGGCTCAGGAGGGAGGGGAAGCTGGACGAGTGGGCAAAGGAGATTGCTGAGGTATTTGAGGCAAGCGTCCACGGTATGGGCAGACTCCTGGGTTTTTCGGCGAAGGTGTTGGATTTCATCGGGCAGCACCCCCAGATGGCGGAGATGGGCCTGGTGGGAACCATCCTCTTCGGGAGATGGGGGCTGGCCGTTGGCATGGCTGCCGGAAAAGTCCTCGAGGAATCGGGCATCACCAGCTGGGAGGCTTTCAAGAGGAAAGTCGAGGAGCTCTTCACCTTCACGGTAGAAAGGCAGAACTTTGAGGAGTTTCGCGAGGGAATAAAGAGGGGATTAAGGGACCTCTCAAGTGGTGGAGCCTTCAAGATCGACATCATGCGCATGGAGGATGTGAGGGAAACCGAGAGCGCATTCTCCGGTTTAGCGAAGGTCCTCGAGGGCTTAGCCAAGGAATTGAAGAATTTCAAGATCGATGCGGCAGGTGCTGCCGATGCCAACAAACGGCTCGAGGAGAGCCATCGGAGGGCGGGAGATGCTGCTGGGGACCAGGGGGAGCAGCTCAAGAAGCTGATTACCGGGGTCGATGCCTACAGCAAGAGGGCCCTGGATGCCTACGATCAGCTCCGGAAATACCAGAAGTCCGAGCACGACAGATACGTGGAGATGATGCGGGAGGTCCAGCAGTATCTGCGAAAGGAGGAGCTGGGCGAGTACGGATATCGCCTCGAGAAGCTCAGAGAGTGGTATGCCGAGGCCCTGAGGCTCGCGGACAAATTCGGCGGTGATCAGGCGGCGATAACGGAATACTACCTGCGCAAGTGTCGGGAGATCTACGATCAGTGGGGTGAACACCTGTGGAATGAGTACGACATGCTGCAGCAGAAGCACATGGAGACGATGGGCCTTCTCAAGCAGGCTGTCACCGACGTGGCCCACGAGATGAGATATGCCCTTTCGGACTTCTTCTTCAAAGCGGCCAAAGGGGAGTTCGATGACTTTGCGGATGTCTGGAATTCCTTCTGCGACTCGCTCCTTCGCATTTGGTCCGACTACATGGCGCAGATGGCCATGAACTTTCTGTTCGGACCCCAGTTCATGGGCGGGGGGGGCATGGGAGGTCTCTTTGGAGGACTGCTCGGTGGACTTTTTGGTGGAGGAGGGGGCTACTACGAGTATCAGGTCGGCTATTTTGCAAAAGGCGGGATCCTGCCCGGCGGCTTCAAGCCCCTTCAGCATGGAGGGATCATCACCAAGCCCACCCTGGGGCTGATAGGCGAGGGGCCCTACCCCGAGGCGGTTGTGCCCCTGCCCGGTGACAGGAAGATCCCCGTGAGGTTCGAGGGGGGGAGGCCCGGGCAGACCGTGATCATCAACATCAATGCCGTGGATGCCCGGAGCTTCGAGGAGCTCTGCCGCCGCAATCCAGGGGCCATCGTTCAGCCCGTGCTTGAGAACATCAACCGGGCCGGGATCCTGAGGGCGGCCATAAGGGAGACGACCTGATGGAGGTCTTTCCACAGAACATAATCTACCCCTATCCGATCGAAGTCGAAGAGATCTGGAAGACCCTGATCACGGACTTCGAAAGCGGCAAAGAACAACGTCGCAGGCGCTGGGCCTTCCCCAAACGGAAGGTGAGGATAAAGTTTTCACCGCTTCAGGAGACCGAGGCCAGGACCCTGTGGGAGTTCTACCACGCAAGACAGGGGGCTTTTGAAGCCTTCTGGTTCGTCTGGCCCTATGCAGACAGGTGGACAGACGAATACGTGGGGACCGGAGACGGTTCGACCACGACCTGGGATCTGCCCTCGGTGGATACGGATCCAGACACCGTGCAGGTCTATGTGGATGGCCTATCGGTGAGCTTCACCTTCCTGGAGGGGGGAGGACAGGCGGGGGCCGATAGGGTGCAGCTTGCCGTGGCTCCCGAGGAAGGGGAGGTCGTAACGGCTGACTTTGAGGGGAAGCTCAGGATCAAGGCGAGATTTGCCGCCGACAACCTCACCAAGGAGCTTTTCAAGTACGCGGCCTGGACCATAGGGGTCGAGATCCTGGAGGTGAAGCCGTGAGGTCGGTTCCCATCGAGCTCCATAGCGAGCTGATCCGCGAAGCCAACGCCCTGTGCCATCTGGTGGACCTGTATTTCGAGAGCACCGTCAGGCTCACGGATTTCGACGTGGACCTCTACTGGAATGGCAACACCTACCAGGCGAAGGGGCTTTCCTTTGGTGGGGCCGAATTCTCCATCACCCCCCAGATCGACAAGGTCACCCTGGAGGTGGACAACGTCTCTCTGGACTTCACGGCCTTTGTGCTCAACCAAGAGGTGAGGGGCAAGAAGTGCGAGATCCGCCTGGCGGCCCTCGATCAGGCCGCTGTCGATCGGGTTCCGAAGGCAAGGATCCTGGCTGTGTCACTGATATTCTCGGGGCTCATAGATTCCTGCACCATTGATCAGCAGCGTGCCCGTTTCGAGATCTTCAGCCCCTTTGTGCTCTGGAAGCGGAGGGTCCCCAGGAGGATCCATCAGGCCTCCTGTCCGTGGAGCTTCAAGAGCTCACAGTGCGGCTATACGGGGGCCGAGGATTGGTGTGACAAGACCTACGAGCGTTGCCAGCAACTGAACAATACCGCCAACTTCGGCGGATTTCGGTTTCTGCCATCCCTTCAGAACAAGCAGATATGGTGGGGGAGGGCTCCGAGGTGATCGAGAGGAAGAGACTTGTCGAAACGGTGAAGCAGATGCTCGGTGCCCCCTACAGGTTTGACGGCGAAGACCCAAAGAGCGGATTCAACTGCCTGAGTTATCTCTACTGGTTCTATCGCTCCCTGGGGGTGGAGGTCCCGGATCGCTTCCGGAGTCTCTCCCGAGAGAACTATCTGGCCTATTACCGGGAGGCCCCCGGGCGCGCCAAGCTAACGATGCTCAGGTACCTCATGGGTCTGGGGAAGAGGTCGGATCCGGAGCACAAACGACCCGGGGACCTGGTGCTGATGGAGGGCGATGAGGTATTCAATGCCATCTACCTCGGGGGAGGCAAGTATCTGACTTGTGACACACGGGTGGGGATCGTGGTGGTCCCCCAGAAGGGACTCACGGCAAAGAGACAGGTGGTGATCAGGCTATGCCCCAGCTAATTCCGATAGCTGCAACTGCCATTGCCATTGCCGCTGAGCTTCCAAAAGGCGTTATCCTCGCCATAGGGCTTGCTTCCTCCCTTGTGGCGGGGGCCCTATCCCAGGCCCTTGCCCCCAAGCCGAGGGTTCCTAAGTCTCTACAGCAAAGTGGGCATCTGATCAACACACGCAACGTCCAGGATCCCCTGCCCGTGGTCTACGGCGAGGTCAAGGTCGGCGGAACCCATGTCTTTCTCGGGACCACGGGAAGTAACAACGAGTATATCCACATTGTTCAGACCCTGAGCGAGGGAGAGATCGATTCTGTGGTCGATATCTATCTCGATGACAAGAGCATTTCCGAGTTCGGGGGCTATGCCTACTGGGAGTTCTTCAGCGGGAGCGCAACTCAAGATGTCTGCAGCACCTTGCGAGATGCCCTGCCCCAATGGAACGATCCCCTGAAGAACACGGCTTATCTCTATCTTCGTCTCAAGTTCTCTCAGGACAAGTTTGCGAGCTTCCCCACGATCACGGCAACGATCAAAGGGCGCAAGGTCTACGACCCCAGGACGGGCAACACCACATGGTCGGACAACCCCGCCCTCTGCCTCTATGACTTCGTGACAAACACCCGCTATGGCGTCGGGATCCCCGCAGAGTTCTGGGATGAGGAATCGATCAAGGATGCCGCAAACTGGTGTGAAGAGAAGGGCTATAGCTTCAACGCCGTAGTGGCGGAGCAGGAGACGGCCCTCGATGTAGTCGAAAAGATGCTCGCTTCCTTCAGGGGCGCCATCGTCTGGTCTGAGGGGAAGTTCAAGCTGATCGCCTTGGATTACGATGCCCCCGTCATGCACCTGACCGAAGACGACATAAAAGCCGACAGCTTCCAGATCTCCGTGCCGGGAATCTACGACACACCCAACGCCCTGAGGGTGAAGTTCCTCGACAAGGATGCCAATTATGTGCTGAACGACTTCGTCCTGACGGACGACGAGGCGGTTGATCTGGACGGTGAGATCAGGGACCGTGAGGTGCACCTGCTGGGGGTGACCGACCATGAGCAGGCCGAAAAGATGGCCCTGTATCAGTTGGAACGTCAGAGGCTCAACAAGACATATTCCTTCGTTGCGGGCCCCAAGGCCATCCCCCTGGAGCCCGGCGATCTGATCACCGTCACCCATTCCCTGCCGGGCTGGGATCAGAAGCTGGTCAGGGTCCAGTCCTGCGTGATCACCGGGGAGAATGAGGTAGCCCTGACGGTGGTGGAGGAAACGGAACTGCTCTACGACGATACCCTGAACGTTTCGACCCGCACCTGGCACTCCTCTGACCTGCCCGATCCCCTTTCGACGCCTCCCGCTGTGAGCAATGTGACCTTTGAGGAGGAGGTCTACACCATCAAAAACAACTCCTACGTCAGGGTGATCATCTCATGGGATCCCCCCGCAAATTACCCCTGGCTCGACTATGTCGAGGTCTGGCTCTCGAGGGACGGTACCAACTGGACGCACGAAACCGATGCCTCCGGGAGCATGACCATCGAACCCGTAAGCGAGGGCGATGTGCTGTATGTGAAGCTGTTGTCGGTCAACATCTACGGGGTGAAGATGTCCCTTTCGGATGCTACGACCTACACCCATGAGGTGACCGGCAAGACCGAGCTCCCGGCCGATGTCCAGAACTTCCGGGCCCTGGCTGCGGGCGATTCGGTTTACCTGAGCTGGTCTCCCGTGGATCTCGAGGACCTTGTGGGCTACGAAATCCGCTACGGCTCGGCCTGGTCCACGGGGTTGCCTTTGGCCTTTGTGAATGGTGAGGGATTCGTCTTAAGCGGCGTGAAGCCGGGAACCCATAGCTTCGCCATCAAGGCGAAGGACAGCCTCGGGCACTATTCGGAGAATGCCGCCATCGTGACGGTGACGGTTTTCGATCCTCCCGGGTATTCTGAACACCACTCCTGGTATAACGACTTCTCCTCCGGGACCTTCGACAACACCGAGGCGGTCGACGATCCCACCTATGGGCGGATCCTCCGGGGCAACCACTCCGGGGGGCTTTCGGGAAGTTACACTTCACGCGTCTAGGACATGGGTTCCATCAAGACAGAAAGGCACTGGCTCGAGTACGAAACTGTTGTCATCGCCGCCGGAAGTGCCTGGGAGGACCAGTTTGGGTCGGACGACCTCTGGACCGATGTCCTCGAGGCGGGTGAGACCTGGATTCAGCAGTTTGGCAATGTAGCTGCGGGAACCCTGCGGATGAAGCTGCTTTACAGTGAGGACAACTCCAATTGGTACGAGGTGGAAAGGCTCGAGATCCTCGGGGCGGAGGTCAAAGCTCGCTATGTGAAGCACAAGGTGGAGATAGAGGACAATTCGCCAGAGTCCTACGTCTATGTGAAGCCCATAACCCACAAGGCGGCATACTGGCAATAAGGAGGTGTGAAGGATGGCCTATGATCCCAATTCTCCGGCAAAAGACCATGACGCCTTAGCCGACATAGACAAGATCAGGGAGAACACCAACCAGCTCAGGAAATTCGAGGCTTCCGATACAGAGCCCTCAAGCCCCGTGGCGGGCATGTTTTGGCTCTACACCCCTGGCAGCGGCAATTGGGTCTTGAAGCAGAGGAACCCGGACAACTCGGGATGGGTCAACCTTTGGGAGATGGATCCATCCACGGGAGCGATAAAGAACATCTTCGCCTCGGTGAAGATGGAGGAGGTGGGAGATTTCCCGGCTTACAGCGGCAATGCCGACAAGTTCCTGAAGCTCAATTCGAGCCTGCAACCCGTATGGGAGGAAGTAAGCACAGAAATCCCAGATAGTTCTGTGACGCGGGCGAAGCTGAAGACGTCATCAGGGGCAGTGTCATCAAGTCTTGGTTCGGGAGTAGTCAAACAGATGACTCTGCCAGGTGGAGAGTATGGTTTTTACCCTCGTGTTAAGTGTTCAAGCTCCGGTTCATGTGTCCATATCTTATATGGCGGTGGTCCGATATCATCATATGTAACGAATGTAACACTGCGCACATTATCAGGTTATACTTCGACCATTTATGTATGGCAGCGATACGTTACATCATCAGGTGAAGTTTTTTGGATCTTCTTACTCAGGGAGAAGGAGACGGGAAAGATCATAGGGGGTTACCAAGCCCCGGATCACCCTTGCTTCGGGAACGGGAACGATCCCATTCTTGTGCCCCATCCCTTTGGGGATTATGACCCCGAAAAGCATGAAATTATTGTCATCAACCCTTCCCCAGAGCAGCTTAAAGAGATGAAGGCCCTTTGTCGCCCCCAGCGAATGGGGCAGCCCAGGAGAGATTTGCTTGAGCTGTTTCACGGCTGGCGGGAGGAAGATAAGGACATTGGCCCCCTGTACGAGCCTGATGACAGTGTGGAGCTCGAATACCCGAAAAGAGAGATCACCGTGGGCATAGTCGAGGATGAGGACGATAAACCCCTGTGGCTCAAAGAAGAGGCCCGGATCATCAAGGTGGACATCAGCAAGTACCAGCCTGATTGCGTCAGGGTGCGGCCCCTCAAGCGGGTAAACCGCACGATCCTGGGAGGTGTGTGAGATGGCTAACAGGGTATTCTTTGCAAGTGACAAATCCCTGGCCCTGGCGGTGGACCACACCGTCTACCGCTATGGGACCACGCTTGAATATGTCGATGCATCGCACATCAAGGTCAAGGGCAATCAGTACATCCGCATCGATCAGGCCCTCGTGGTGATCGACACCGACACCACGATCGGCTGGGAGTGCCTGGATACGGGTTCGCCCGAGGCCTCTAAGACCTACCACGTTTATGTCTGCATCCAGAGCGGCAACAACGAGCCCATCTTCAGGATAAGCCTGAGCGACTCGGCTCCCTCTGGGTTCGACACCACCACTTCGAGGGAGATAGGGACGTTCCAGACCGATTCCAGCGGAGACATCGATCCCAACTCGATCACCGGGCCATCTGGGGGGTGGACACCGAAGGTTCACGGCAACGAGACCCACACCCCCGACATGCTCCCCCTGGACACCTCAAGCGCCATCAACGCCTACATGTCCGGCAACAAGTGGCTCTCTGTGGCGACCTCGGGGATTGTAGGGTTGCCGAAGCAGAGTGTTTCCTATTTTAGGTTGGGGACAGAGCAATCGATATCGGACAGTACATGGACCAAAGTTGCCCTTGATACGGTTATCATAGATCGTCAATCTGAGGTTGATACTACCAACAACCGATGGACAGCAACCGAGGATGGAACATATTTTATGTACGGGATACTTAGATGGAAGGCCACTACTGTGGTTGGGGGAAAGACCTATCAAATTGCCATCTACAAAAACGGAGTGAATGTGATGTCGGCTCTCTTTGTGGCTCCTACTTCTGGGGCAGGCGTATCGTCATTGGTCTGTCTTGTTCAGGATCTTTCAGCAGGGGACTATGTTGAACTTTGGGCGTGGCATAACTCTGGGGCGGCGGCCTCGCTTGTTGCTCATGCGGGAACAAGTTTGAGTGTCATAAAAGTGGCATAAAGGAGGGGAAGTGTTATGCTTACCATCACCATAGGCCAAAAATCCTTCACCCTCACCGACGAGGAGGAAAAGGCCCTTTTGACGGACATGGAGGACATCTTCCTGTGGGTTAAAAACCTTGTGGAGAACAAGGTGCGGCAGGTCATGGACAGGATCATAGAGGAGCACACGGAATACAACCCCAGGCGGCTTGATCGAGAACGCAAGCGGCAGATTGTGGGGGGCCTCAAGCTCAAGACGGCCGTGGAGCGGATGGCGGAGGAAGAGGCAAGGTTGAGAGAGGAAATGAAGCTGGAAGAAGGGCTTACGAGTGTTAAGGGAGGGTGATGTAAAGGTGCTGATAATGCTGGTAAGGGCCTTCATCAAGCAGGCCGAGCGGTATG
>Ga0180300_10001416_pt1 | contig 11103 bp, 11 predicted proteins | sample GuaBasSediGuay15_FD_121798 | JGI IMG/M metagenome (GOLD analysis project Ga0180300, IMG submission 121798) | Subseafloor sediment microbial communities from Guaymas Basin, Gulf of California, Mexico - Guay15, Core 4569-2, 21-24 cm | ecosystem: Environmental > Aquatic > Marine > Hydrothermal... | reverse complement strand
TAGGGCAGCGGCAGGATGATAGGTGAGTAAGACTTTTATCTCTCCCCACATGGTCCCGATCCTGAAGACCTCACCATGCATCCTCTCCATGGAGGTGAATCTCATGTTGTATCTGTCTAAGATGTAAGAAGCAGCGGTGTTTCCGAGAGCCACTATGACTTTTGGTCTAATGATGGAGATCTGCTTATCCAAGTAGACCGAACACGCCCTCATCTCTCGCTTGGTGGGTTGTCTGTTTCCAGGGGGCCTACACTTAACAACGTTAGTTATGTAAACTTCCTCCCTATCTATCCCTATCTCGGAAAAGATCCCATCCAGCAACCTCCCTGCTGCCCCAACGAAAGGCCTCCCCAACTTGTCTTCCTCCCTTCCCGGAGCTTCCCCGATGAACATAATCTCCGCCTTAGGGTTTCCTTCTCCAAGAACGGGGCGATTCCTTGTTTTCCAGAGCTCACACTTCTTGCAATTCTCGACTTGATACCTAAGATCCTCTAAGTTCATCACTCCTTCACGCTTTCTAAAACAATAGAAGTGACCGTTTTTTCGATACCCTTTATAGTTCTCAACTTTCCTGCCACGAACTGTCCTAACTCGAACACGCTTTTTGCTCTCACCTTTAAGATTATATCACACTCCCCAGCAACTATATGCACCTCCTCCACAATTGCTTCCTTCGCCAGCTCCCTGGCCACATTTTTTATCACTACCTTTCCCTTGCCACCAGTCTTCTCTCTCAAGTATATGTGGATGAAAGCTAAGACGGGTCCGGTCTCTTTCAGAGAACCTAACTTCTTGAACTTCTCAATCCTCTCGTATATCGGAAAGATTATGGCCTCCTCCATGAGAGTTATGTCAAAATGGTGACATAAAAACCTTTCCATGGTTTCTCCCGTTCACTTCTTAGGTTGTACGCTTCAGTGGCTTCTTCCTGTTGAAAAGAGCAAAGTATCACCCAAAACCTTATTAAAAGATGCGTGACTGTATTCCCCTATGAGGAAGGCAATGCTCTTACTACTCTTCATGGCTTTCAGCGTTGCAAAGGCGGAGAGCGTGATCTTAGTGTCGGGGGTGAACTACCCAGACGCGTTGATAGCTGACGTGGTCGCAAACAGAATAGGGGCAGAGGTCTTGATAGTAGAACCAGATGAGATCCCAAACGAAACACTCGCAGAGATTCAAAACCTCACACCTACAGATATATACATTTTCGGGGGGCCTGTGGTGATAAGCGAGGATGTGGAGGCACAATTGAACACCACTTACAACGTCACACGTATATTCGGGATCACGAGGGTGGGAACTGCTGCAGAAGTGGCCCTTTTCTTCTGGCAAGACGGGAGTGTGAGGGCTGTCTTAGTCGTCGACAAAGTTGGTGCACCGGAAGGTGGAGACCCAGACCTAGTTGCCCAGGCTAAGGAACTAGCAAAAGCTGAGGACATCCCCGTTTTCATCATTCCATCAGACCAACTGCCAGACGTGGTCAGTGAGGTGCTCCAACAGTTGGGAGTTAACAATGTGACGGTCATAGGGAACGTTCAGTCAGGAGTCTTAGGTGAATTAAGCAATCTCGGGATCTCTTATGAGCAAATTACGGGGGAAGCCAGGGAAATCAAAGAAGAGGTTGAAAAGAGGGTTGAAAGGAAAATTAAAGAGAGATGGGGAGAAAACGTGCCTCTGGTGATCATAGCAGTGGGTAATTGGACGGACCACGTGAAAGCTCCTGCTGTGCCTAGGGGAAGAGTCATCCTAGTGTGGAGTGCGGACGAAATAGACAGCGTCGTCCAGAAGGTGAAGAACGCGACTTACAGCAGGCTTTTCGTGCTTGGAAAGCCTGACCTAGCTAGGCAGATAGCTGACGCTTTGGAGGCAGAGGGAATAGAGGTGGACCACGTCACGGGGATCCCAGCCAGAATAGCGAGGGAGATACAAAGGAGATTCAGACAACATTTGAAGGAGGCAGAAGGCAATTGGACGATAAGGCTACAGCAAGTGAAACAAAGGATAAGGGAGAGGTGGGACCGCATAGTGGATAGGTGCAACCTAACCATCCACCAGTTCAGGGCTTTGGAGAGAGCAGGAATACCCGTCCCTAGAGCAGAGATAAGCGAAACCATCCAAGCCTACAGGGAAGGAAAATACTGGGAGGCTTTCAAGAGGTGCGAGAAACTCATACACTTGAAGAGGAGGATAGAGTGGAAGTTCAGGCACTTGCTGACAAGGGATTTGGTGAACGAGGAAGTGAGGAAGAGCACGGAGGACATCCCGAGTAGCATCCAACAGCTTCAGGCCCTGCCGACCAGGTCCGAGGCGTGTCGGACCGCCATAGAAGCTGCCCAGAGACTCCTCAGTCAAGGAAGGATATTCCTCGCGAGACAAGCGCTGAAGGCCGCAGAAGAACTCTGCCGATAAAACCTTTTCTTTTTCTCTTCATATCGCACTAGGCTCTTCTCCCCCGTGCCACGTATACTTAGGCCTTATCTGAATGGGGTAAACTCTCTCTTGCTTATCATCAAGAGTTATGGCTGCCCCCCTTAACTTCGGGAGCTCATCTAAGTATCTCGTAAGGGAGTAAGGCATGTAGGACTGCATGATATCGCTCAAGGCCTTCACGTCCATGCTGGAGGTGACCCTGTGGGATATGATCAAATCGCATTGAGTCATGACATCAGTATGTATCTTTCCTGGCTGTTGGGTAGCCAGGACGAGGGAGATCCCAGGTTGCCTCCCTTCCCTTATGATCTGGATCAAAGGGCCTGTCGCGATGGTCTCCCCGGTCCTTGGGAGGAACTCGTGCGCCTCGTCTATGAATATCCAGACCAAGGGTATCTGCTCCTGTTTCTTTTCCTTATAGTCTACTTTGAAATAGCTCCACCCCCTTTGGATGCTCGCCAACTCTTCTATCTTCCTGGCCGTCATCCTCTCCTTCAGGATCTTCCTCGCTAGTAGGGCTATGACCAAAGCCCTTATGCTGAATCCCCTACTAGCGTGACTGTAGTAAGAAACGTCTAAGACGCTCACCTTGCCCCTCCTTAGCAATTCTTTAGTAGTTGTCCCCTCCTTGTCAAATATGCCCCATCCCTCAGCCATCTTGAATCTGGCGATGGCTGCCTCCTTCGTATCCTTGTCTGCCCTCTCATCGCTTTCTATCTCACCCACGATGTCACTTATATCAAAAGGTTTCCCTTTCTTCCTCAACCTGTTTATCACCCTCAGGATCAGGACGCCCAGAGGCTCGTTTATGCTCAGGTCAAAAGTGGAACACCAATCCATCCCGTCTAGATCACTTACCCTCAAGGAGAATGGTTCATCCACAGGGATCCCCTTCTCCTTCATCTCCTCGAACACCCCTTTCGGAACGAAGACAATTATCCTATCACTGAAGTCTTTGGGTTCTATCCTCCATTCGTCCAGCAACTCCCTTTGCCTGTAATTTGGGTACTTCATACTCCAGAATATCCCCATTGTGTCGAAGAAGAGACAGGAAAGGTTGTTCTTCACCTCCTCGGGCATTTCGGCCACGCCCTCAGCTATAACGGACATGGTGTAACTCTTCCCGCTTCCTCTCTTTCCAGATATGAGGATGACATGTGGCTTGGCCACGTCCAGATATACTTCATTTGCCATGCTCGTGGTCTTCCCCATGGTCACGTATTGCTTCCCTATGAAGACTGCCCCTTTCGTCCCCAGTTCTTCCCTCTCATCCTTGCTTCTCCCGAGGATGATCTGATAGGGCATGAAAAATAGAAGATGAAGGATGATTAAATAAGTTGCTCTTTTATCTCTCGTCTAGGTATGCCATTAGAAATAATGAGGGGTAGATAAGTTGGGATCACCAAACCCTTCCTGACACACTTTTGCTCTTTTTGTTCCTTCAGTAACTCTAGGAAAGAGATGACCTCAAATCCGTCTCTCCCCAAGAATTCCTTCAGGAAAGACGCCGTCTCTGGGAAAACTGTAAGGCAGATGGCTAAACCAGGCTCTTCCAACTGCTCGATGGCACGAATGATAGTGTGTGAGCTCATGTGATCCACCACATTGGACAGGTACATGAGGGCATACTTCTCCCCGTCATCGTCTCTCACGTCCTTTATCTTCACGCTCACCTTGTCCAATACTTTCTTCGTTATGGGATATTGGTCTTCAGAGTAGAGAGGATAGGCCTCGAAGACCGATGGGATGTGCTTTCCACAATCCCACTCGCACCCCTTACACCCGTAGAGCACATCGCTCCTCATTCTCTTCACGTAGAGAGGAAAGAACTCCTTTCCCAGTAGGGAGAAAGCTTTCCTCACGATTTTGGGATCACGCTTCTCCCCATCGAAACCCCCTGACTCGAGGGAGATGAGTTCTTCCAGGTTCTTCGACCCCTTTATCAACCTCCTGGACACTTCGAAGTTAGCCACTTGGACAGGATTTATGTCCACTGCCTCGCAACGTTCCATCTCCTCGTGGAGGATGGAAAGGAGAGTGGTGCCTCCCCCAATTATAGCCTTACAAGGTCCAGGGTGTTCCTCGAGATAGTTTTGAGTTATCTTCCTGACAAAACGCACCACGTTGTGTTCGTTGGAATATGGGAACACGAGGCGCATGTCTTTTCTTTTCCACATCTCTAATTAAAAAGTTTACCACTCTCTAATAAACAATAACACGCTTAAATGAACATTCACCTATTTCCCTATGGAGACCCTGGAGGCCATAAGGAAGAGGAAGAGCGTCAGGAAATACCAGCAAAGGCCTGTTGAGAAGGAGAAGTTGTTGAAGATTCTCGAAGCAGCGAGGTTGGCCCCTTCCGCTAAGAACTTACAGCCTTGGCACTTCGTGGTCGTGACTGACCAGAAAGTGAGGGAGGGGATCGCGAGGGGCACCATATACGCCAGGTTCATCAAGGATGCTCCTGTCCTGATAGTTGGATGTGGCGATCCTCGTTCGAAGTTCTACCAGATAGATGTTGCTATCGCACTCCAGAACCTCGTCCTGGCAGCCACTGATCTGGGATTGGGGACGTGTTGGATAGGAGATTTCAGGGAGGAGAAGGTAAAGAGGTTACTAGGGATCCCGGATCGTCTGAGAGTGGTTGCTTTGGTCACAGTCGGTTATGAGAAAGAAGGTTTGGACATCTCTAGGAAAGTCCTGCATACTTTCAGGAAGAGGAAACCTTTAGAAGAGATGGTTCACTGGGAAAGGTTCTGAGCAAAGGTATTTATTTAGAAGCAAGAGAGAAAGGAGTATGGGAATGAGGGCCTTCTCAGTGGGCCTCCTCGGCATGATATATTTGCTGGTCTGGGCTTTCTTGAGCTTCTCGGTGGTTTACCTCTTCCTCAACTTTTCCCTTTCCATTCAGTGGTTCCCCCTTAAGATCCTCACGGCTTTCTTTTCTCTCTTCCTTTTCATCCCCCTCGTCGTCCTCCTTTTCTCTTCCCTCTTTTACAGGGCTTGGCCCTTCGTGTACGAGGAAGGGACGTTCGAGGCTAGCTTGAGAAATGAGAGATTTCTGAGCTGGATGCTCAGGGGCTTCATTTACATCCTCTGTTTCGAGTTCTTGCGGATTACTCCCATCTTTCCCTGGCTTCCGAAGCTGTTTGGAGCGAAGTGTGGGAAAGAGGTCTTCATAGCAGGAAAGATCACTGAACCTCCCTTGACAGAAATAGGTGAAGGGAGCATCATAGGAGGGGAAGCTAAGTTGCTCAATCACGTTTATGAAGGGAAGAAAATCATCCTGAGGAAGATAAGGGTAGGGAAGAATTGTTTGGTAGGGGACAGCGCCATAATCCTGCCAGGGGTGGAGATAGGGGACAACGTCATCATCGGGGCAGGTTCTCTGATCCCAAAGAACAAGAAAATCCCCTCAAACACTGTCTGGGGAGGCAATCCTGTGAAACTGTTGAAGAAAGCTTTTTAACGAACCTTAAACTCTTTCTCTTGTGCCCGGGTAGCCTAGCCAGGTAAGGCGCCTGCCTCGAGAGCAGGTGGGCTCACGCCCTCGCAGGTTCAAATCCTGCCCCGGGCGTTTTCTCCGCCGTTAAATGCCCTTTAAATACCCCTTAATTGCTCAAACTCATCAGGTACTTAGCCCCTCATTAAACTTCGGAATCCCACTGACCCCAAGAAAAACCACACATTTTCCCATGTTAGCATCACTTTTAAGTGGTATTTAAACTTTGTAGGGTAAACTCTAAATAGGGGTATCGCTCTCTTGAGGATAGATGGTCTGGGAGGTTCAAAACAATGATGTGATGATCAAGAAGCTGAAAGAGGTAGTCATTGACCATCGTTCTCGGGCATGGTGCAGACTACCATACCCAGGACATCCTAAAGGTTGCCCAAACTATGGGAAGGACGAGACATGTCCCCCTAAAGCTCCCTTACTAGAAGAAATTGCTGAGCCTCCTTTCGTCTTAGTTGCGGTTAAGTTTGACCTCGAGGAGCACGTCAAGAGGATGAAGGAAAGACATCCGAATTGGAGCGACAGGAAAGCGAGATGTTTATTGTATTGGCAGAAGAAGGTGGACAAACGCTTGAGAGAAATCTGCGAGAAAGTGGCTTCTGACATGCCGAATGCCTTGATCCTTTACAAACCAGAAGCGCATGGTGTCCATGTCTTCGAGACCTGTAGGAGAGCAGGATTAACGTTGGAAAGAAACCCGAAGAAGGTCGTGTGGAAAGTAGCCATCATAGGTACCAAAAGGAATAGCTCATATCAACCCAAATAACATCCCGATCCCGAGGAACAAGATGATGAGGCCTGCTACCAAGTGGAGCCTCTGGATGTTTTTCCTCCTCCAGCCGGAGATGTCCTCCACCTTAGCTATCCCACCGTAAACTAACAAAGTTATCCCTATCATGGGCGAAACGAAGATGAGGTTGTAGAACAGGAGCCAAGGAAGAGTCTCCATCAACTTCAAGAAGGAAAGGATGCCGCCAGCAATGACATAAGGTCCAATGGTGCAGGGAAGGAGGAAAATAGTCACGAAGGCCCCGACTAAGAAAGCTCCTTTTGGGGATGTGACACCAGAGAGGAGTTTTCGAACCCTTGGCCTCCAACTCATGGGCATCTCCGTGAGGAGGCCTCCCGGCTTATACCAGATGAAGTCTTTTATCTGGAGGATGCCCAAGAGGATGGCTGCAATCCCCAGCACCTTGTAGAGGAACAAACGGACGGAAGTGAGGAATTGGATGAGCTGGAAGAACCTTATGATGACCAAACCGTAAAGGAGGTAAATGACATAGACAGAAGAGGTGAAAGCTAGTCCCGCTAATAACACGTTTTTCTTCTTTTTCGGGTCATAAGTCAGAATACTCACCAAGATGAGGGTCAAGACCGCGAGGGCACAGGGGTTCACAGCGTCCACCGCTGCAAGGGACGCTATCTTGGCCAAGGTGAGCGTCTGATTTCCTCGCTCCGTTCCTTGTTGGCTCGTTCCCTCTTCACTCGTCTCCTCTTTCCATTCCAGTAACCACCCACCTACTTCAACAGCATTGTTGAAATAAAGGTAGCGACCTGAGAGGGGAACGGGCTCTGGCTCCACGACCTCGTATCGCGGTAAGGAAGAAAGGACATCTTGGGAGAAAAGGGCCTCGTTCAGGGACTCCCTGCTCTCATTTATCGGGATGAGGACCCTCCCATTCGCCCAGATCTTCGGCTTTCCTGGGAGGGAGCTCAAATTCAACTCCTCAAAACTCACCGACCCTGAGAGGAGAGGGCAGGGGTTCTCGCTCATTCCCTGAATGACCCCCTCCACGTTCTCAAGGATGGGGGTATCTCCCCTAATATAATTCCCTTCCCCGAAGATGAGGAGGGGAATCCCCAAACCAGAACCGTAGTAAGAATCATAAGCGTAGATGAGGGGGGCGTTCTCGGGCTGTTGGTAAATTTCATATTCTATGATAACTAAATTCTGATACTCAAGAGGGAGGGATCCTAGAACTACGGGGTCGGTCTTGGCGCAGTGAGGACAACCTATCCCCGTGAAGTAAACGGCACATACGTAGTCCGCCCTACTCGCGGGGAGGGAGAGGAGTAGGATGAGTATCATTACGCAATGCCTCGCGCGAAGCATGGATAAATGAAGATTGAAACAATATTTAAACTTTAGTTTCACTTCTTGAAACCAAGACTTTCGGCATTTCTCCTAAGAATTCTGCGGCCGTGAGTAACCTTTTACCACCTTTCTCGGCGACCTCCCACACCTCTCTTGTGTTTTCCTTGAATCTGGCCTCCCTAGGCAAATGATGATCGTAGACTATGAGCCTCGTGTCCGTTTCTTCCACGATCCTCACTGCATTCTCTATTGCCCTCCTCAAGTTGGTCTTGTTCAGCAAGTATCCCAGCATGTAGGTCATGGGGCCATCTAGGATGAGGACATCAGGATTTTCCTTGATGATCAATTCTGCGTAATCCTCTATGATGGGTCCATTCACGTCGCTCGAGTGCATCAGCTTCTCTCCGCCGTGTTCGATTATGGTGGCGAAGATCCACCCAACTCTTGAGAATTCTATGCCGTGGAAGAGGGGTTTAGTGAACCTCAACTTGGTCTTCCCAAAGCGAAAGTTCTTCCCCTCTGGATATCTCACTTCTATCCCATCAAACTTCAGCTCGGGTATCTCTGAATTACCATTCCAATTCTCGACCCTCCTCCTGAACCACTTCATCCCTTTCTCGAGCAACTCTCTTCTCCTCTCGTTATAGTCACCGAAGTCCTTATTCCTAGCGATGGGCAAGTCTCTCATAGGATCACCATATCTTTTCTTCCTTCTCTTCTTTAGCAGGGACTCCAACTCCACCTTCCCAAAGTGTTCACAGATCTTGGAGTAAAAATCAAGAGCTCTAGCTCGTTGGGAGTCATTTATGAACTCATTAGGATTTTTAGCGAGCAGGAGCTTACCCGAATAGAATCCGATATCTCTGGGGAAGTAATGGTCATAGTGGTAGTGAGAAATGACTATGATGTCAGCCCTCCTACCAGCCTCTTTTATAGCGCTCCTCGCTTGGGCCACCCAGTAAAGCTTTTCTGGAAGGCTGGCAGGAAAGCTCGGTTGCATGATGGCCACTCCAGGGTCTATTAAGATGGAGATGTCTGGTGTCTTCACTAAAGTACACGAGCTCTTGGCACCTAAAGAGTCAAACCACACGAGTTCGAAGGAGACGCCCATGTTGGAAAGGGCCCTTCGTTAGGTTTATATCTTTCGGGGGAGGAGTAAAAAGCATGTTGCTTTATGTGTTGCTGGCCACCTTCTTGGACGGCTTGATATCCCTAGTGGGAATTTTCTCCCTTTGGGTGAGGGAGAAGACCTTAGACAAGCTCGTATTCGTCCTGGTCTCCTTTTCAACAGGAGCCCTTTTAGGGGGCGCTTTCTTCCACTTGCTCGAGGAATCCTTGGAGAACTTAGAACCGAGGATGAGCTTCTCCATGTTGATCACAGGATTCTCCCTTTTCTTCGTGTTAGAGAGAGTGATAAAATGGCACCATTGTCATCAAGGGAGATGCGATGTCCATCCCTTCACTTACATGATCCTCCTAGGAGATGGGATCCATAACTTCATCGATGGCCTCATAATCGCTGCCGCCTTCTCCTTCAACCTAGGTTTGGGAGTGGTCACTACTCTTGCCATAATCTCTCACGAGATTCCCCAGGAATTGGGGGACTTCAGCGTGTTGATATTTGGAGGGATGGAAAAGAAGAGGGCGTTGTTCTACAACTTCCTTTCCCAACTAACCTGTGTGCTCGGTGGACTTGGAGGATACATGCTCTCCGGGCTTTCCGATTACTTCTCCTCCCTCATGCTCCCGTTCGCTGCTGGGGGCTTCATTTACATCTCAGCCTCCGATCTCATTCCCGAATTGCACAAACAAGTAGACCTGAAAAGGAGCCTTTTCTCCTACCTCTTCTTCCTCTTAGGACTGTCACTGCTCTACCTCCTTTAGGGTGCACTCCTTCGGGAGTTTATCGTACCTAAGCCTCACGAAGCTCGGCGCCCTCAACTTGTCCTTCATTTCCAAGTACTTGACCTCGCAGACGAGCTTGGGTTTTATCCAGATGACCTCCAAGTGCTCATCGTACTCCTCCACCTCATACCTCCTGGTCCTGAGCTTATCCATCTCTTTCTTCAACTTCTCCATGTCCTCTCGACTCCAACCCGTCCCCACCCTACCGAGGTAGTGTAATTTCTTCTCATCATAAGCCCCTAACAACAAAGCTCCGAACAATCCCTTTCTTTTTCCTTTTCCCGGTGTGTACCCCAGGATCACGCAGTCGATGGTCTTCAGCGCCTTTATCTTGAGCCAGAACTTGCTCCTCTTCTGGACGTATGGAGAGTCCTTTTTCTTGGCCACAATACCCTCTATCCCCAGCTTCCTCACTTCCTCGAAGAACTTCTTCCCATAAGTATCCACGTAATCGAGGATCATGAGGTGAGAGACCTCCTTCACGTTCTCCTTAAGGATTTTGATCCTTTCCATGAGGGGTTTTTGGCTCAAGTCCTCCCCGTTCAGGGAGATGATGTCGAATAAGACGTAGGTGGCGGGCATCTGTTTGGAAAGGAGCTCTATCCTGAACTTATTACCGACATGCTCCCTCGTCTGAAGCTTGGAGAAGTCCGGCAACCCTTCTTCGTTAAAGATGACTATCTCTCCGTCCAAGATCCCACTTCTTCCCTTGAATCCTTCTTTCACCGCTTTTGTTATCTCAGGGTACCTGTAAGTGAAGTCCACCATCCTGCGATTGATCAGTTTTATCTCATGATTGACGTAACAAATCGTCCTCGTCCCATCGAGCTTGAGCTGAAATATCCACTCCTCATCATCAAAGGGTTCGCTCGAGAAACAGAGCATGGGCTTTATCATCTCTTCTTCAAGCTCCTTTTTAGAGCGTCCACTAAGCTCTTCGCCTTGGCCTCCCTCTCCTCTACCTTAACCTCTATCTTCTCTCCCTTAAGCTTCTTCTTTATCATCTCCTTGAAAGCCTCAGCGTATTCATCCTTGAACTTACTCATGTCGAGTTTCATGCTCATCTTCTTTATCAGCTCCTTTGCCAGTTCTAATTCCTCCCGACTCACTTTTGCCTCCTCTATCTCCGGCATACCTCTTATTTCGTAAGCGTAGTGTA
>Ga0180300_10001415_pt1 | contig 11105 bp, 13 predicted proteins | sample GuaBasSediGuay15_FD_121798 | JGI IMG/M metagenome (GOLD analysis project Ga0180300, IMG submission 121798) | Subseafloor sediment microbial communities from Guaymas Basin, Gulf of California, Mexico - Guay15, Core 4569-2, 21-24 cm | ecosystem: Environmental > Aquatic > Marine > Hydrothermal... | reverse complement strand
GTTCTCTTTCTCTATCCGTTTCTGTGCGCTTTCCTCGGAGTGGTTCTTTCATGATGCGTCGCACCGGCTTGAAGTTGTGCTTCGTATTCCATGATGGTGTTTAGAAACCACGTCAGAATCTGTCTTATTCCCTCTTCGTTATCCTGGAGAAACCGGAGTATAATTTCTCCAGGAAGATGAAGATGTTTTTTCATGGTCCTGTATCCCTCCTTTGGTGTGGTGTGTTTTTCCTATTTTACAGGGATACAGGGCCTTTTCCCGTTTTTACAGCAATCATTGTACACTACCTTGAAAGCTGCTCCATATAGGTGAAAAAGCAGTAGAAATGCTCGCGAAGATGATCAAGGGGGAGAACATTGAATCACCACATATCTAACTGAAGCCATAGCTTATGCGCAGATCAACCGCTTGATCTCATCAATCACGATGCCTTTCCACATAGGCTTTCGCAGCCGTGTAGATCTCCTTTGCTTGAGAAAGATACCGTTGATGATGGTATTCCAACATAAAAACCCCTTCATAGTTCTTGAGAAGCTCGAAAGCTTCATCTAACGGAACTTCTCCCCAGCCAGGAGGAAGATGAAGATCTCCCTTTCCCAACGATAAAAGTCTTCGGTATGGGATTAACTTGTACTCGTCGTATCCTGTTAAACGCTTTCGCTCGAAGATACCAAAGTTGTCCTGTACGTGTATGTGCCTAACGTAAGGCGCTGCCTTTCTTACCGCCTCGAAGAACTCGAAACCAAAATGATTTGCTGACAGATAGGCGTGACCCAAATCTAAAGTCATCCAAACTGCTGGGTGTTTCAGCTCTTTGACGAATTCCACAACGTGATCCACGGTGTCTATCTCTATGTTCTCCACACAGATCAGAACCTCTTTCCGAGCAGCGTAGTCTGCTATTTCTACCATCGTTTCCTTCATTTTGTCTTCCACATTGGGATCGTTGGTTCTCTTGCCGTAGTGGTACACAAAGATCTGCGCACCTATCTCTTTGGTGAAGTCTACACAGGACCTGAAAAGTTCTCTTTGAATCTCGATATTCTCCAGATCCCTCAAATCAAGGGCATTGGGCGCATGAACAGTGTATTTCAGTTTGAACCTTTCCAGTATTCGCTTCAAAGTTCTCAACTGTCCCGTATGTATCCTTCCCCTGTAGATCACGTCAACGGCGTCCACCGGTATCTCCACGTAATCGTACCCAATGGTTTGAAAGAAAGTCAGCTCTCTCACAAGTTCCTCGAACCTTCCATCCGTTCTCGCCGGATGCGCGTTTATTCCTATGCCGTGGATCTTCAACTTCTACGCCTCCTTGTAAAGTGATTTGCCCGTTTCCTTATCAAATAGATGAACCCTTTCAACTGAGAAGGAGAATTCAATCTTATCGTTCAGTCCGATCCTCAAGCGAGATGGTACGAGAGCCTTCAACCTCATATCCCCCGCCTCCAGCGTGACCAGCTCATCTCTTCCCAATGGTTCAACTACGTAGACCAAGCCTCTAATGTTACCTTCACCTATGATCAGATCCTCTGGTCTAATGCCAAGCACCACTCCGTGTGAAGGGATATATTTTATTTTAGCTACTATCTCTTTGGGCAGAGAGAAGCTGAAATGGGATGTTTTCACTCGGTAGTCTCCTTTTCCCACCTCAATCTCAGCATCCAAAAGGTTCATAGGAGGCGTTCCTATGAAACTGGCCACAAAGACATTGGCAGGAGAGTCATAAAGTTCATCCGGAGTTCCAACTTGCTGCAGACGTCCTTCTCTAAGTACCACTATGCGATCCGCCATGGTCATGGCCTCAATTTGATCGTGTGTCACGAAGATGGTAGTTATACCGAGTTCTTTTTGAAGCCGTTTCAACTCTGCTCTCATGAATATCCTGAGTTTGGCGTCAAGATTGGAGAGCGGCTCGTCCAAGAGTAAGAGTTTCGGGTTTCTTACAAGTGCCCTTGCCAAAGCGACGCGCTGTTGTTGACCACCGGAAAGTTGTCCTGGCTTTCTATCCAGTAGATCTGCTATTTCCAGCAGTTTGGCTATTTCTATGGCACGCGCCTTCCACTCTGATTTTGGAACCTTTTGCAGCTTTAGCGGAAAGGCTATGTTGTCAAGGACATTCATATGCGGATATAGCGCATAAGATTGAAATACCATTCCGATATTCCTGAGTCTTGGAGGAAGGTCGTTAACCAACTGCTCGTCAAAATAGATCTCACCTTGGTCTGGTTTGTAAAAGCCTGCAATGGTCAACAGGGTGGTGGTCTTACCACAGCCGGAGGGTCCAAGCAAGGCCAAGAATTCTCCCGCTGCGATTTCGAGGTTCAGGCCGTCCACCGCTTTGATTTGCTGAAAATACTTGCAAAGGTTTCTCAATGTCACTTTCATCATATGCCTTTCCCTCCAAATATGGGCACCTTTAAGAGCGCCCGCTGGAGCAAAACGAAAAGCGTCAGTGGAGGCAGCATGTACAGCAAGGACATCGCTGCCAAATAACCATAATCTATGACTTCCGTGGCTAAAAGACTTTGGATCAAGGTGGACATGAGTTTCGCCGTTCCCGGCAACAGAGTGTAAACGTATATGAAGTCATGCCAAGCGAAGAGAAAACCCCAGATAAAAACAGCGGCAACACCTGGCTTTACCAAAGGCAGAAAGATCTTATACCACACCTGCAGTCTCGTACACCCATCGATCATCGCGGCGCGTTCCACGTCCCAGGGGATCGCGTCGAAAAACCCCTTGGTCATCCAAACACCCAATGGAATTTCCAAAGACGCTCTTGCCAGCGCGATCCCGGGAATTTTGTGTAACAGATGGAGATAATAAAGGAGAAAGAATATGGCGATCAACAAGATTTGTCCGGGCACCGCATGAAGGAACAACTGAAGTACCAAGAACGTATTCTTACCTTTGAACTCTATTCGAGAAACCGCGTATCCGGCAAGCATGCAAACGACTGTCACGACTGCCCCCGAAACACTGGCGAAAAGGATCGTGTTTGCCAGTGCGACCCAAATCGTTGTTTCAGCCAATCCCCACGTTATAGGCTCCCAGAGAAAGGAGAAATTCGAAAGACCGAAACGTTCCGGAAAGATGCCGAGTTGTGGTCCTTCTCCGAAAGCTCGAAGGAAAAATCCTACGTACATGGTGATGAACGGAGCCGCCACTAGCACGAGGAGAACGTAAGGAAAAGCAGCACCAGTCTTTTTTGTCATCACTCACACCTCGATCTTGCCACGGCCAATCATGCGTCGTAAACCGAAGGTACGCAAAACGACCAGTAGCAGTACAATATTCACCACGATCAAGATCGTCGTGAGACTTGCACCATAGCCATATCTATAACGGTTGAAGGCCGTGTGATAAGCGTAGAGACTCCACACTTCGGTACGATAATAGGGCCCCCCTCCAGTTATCAGCATGATGTAAACATATGAGTTCACAAAAGACATGAGATGCCAAGCTGTCATCGTCAAAATTGGCCACTTCAACAGTGGAATGATGATGTACCGTGTGGTCTGCCATCTGGTGGCTCCGTCGATTTCGGCAGCTCTTGTGAGATCAGTGGGAATGCTGGCTATTGCGGAGCTGAAAACAAGCATGGAGAGAGAAATACCAAGGAAACCATTAGCCAGAATGACGATGACCATGGGGTATTTGATCAACCAGTGGATTACAGGTAGACCAAGCATTGATCTTATCCCGTTGAAGAGGCCATAACGAGTGCCTTCAAACGACCAAGCCCAGAGGAATCCCCAAACAACCGGGGGAATCGCCCTCGGAATGAAAAATATCGATCGGAAGAAAAGTCCCATTCCTCGACGAAGTCGCATAGAGAGAATCGAAAGAAACAAGCCCCCAAAAATGGTGAGAGGAAGGGTCCCAGCGACGTAAATCACGGTGTTTCGTATTATCCTTGGTACGAAGGGATCTCTCGAACTCACGCCAAACAAGCGCAGGAAATTATCCAAACCGATGAAACGCCACTGTAGAGTTCGGTCCATGTCTGTAAACGCGATCAAAAGCGTTAGCAACACGGGAATAAAGTAGAACAGCGTTATTAAGAAGATGCTGGGACCCGTAAAAACACTTACAGCCAAGACTTTTGTGGTTGAGGTACGTCGTTTTTTCAGAGCGATCAGCTCCTATGTATCAGTTGGTCATTTCCCCGACTTTCAGTTTCAGAGCAGTCTACCGTTTTCCACTTCGGCAAGGAACCACATTTTCAGGTCTTCCACAGCCTGCTCTGGATTCACCACACCAGCTTCAACGCCCTTCAACGCTTCGAAAACTCTGTCCATATAGTCCCAAAACTTCGGATGAACAGGAACCGGGCGAACACTCTCAACAGATGCTGCCGTTTTTTGAATGTACTCCACATCGGAAAGCAGGTACATAGCAGACCTTCGATAAGGTGGTCTCAACGTGTAACGCGAGTGGATCGCGCAGGCTTCGGAACTCGTAGCAAACATGATGAGCAGTTTTGCCAATTCAGGATGTTTTGATTGACTGGTCACAAAGTAGAGAGGGAAGTCATGAACAGATGAAGGCTTAACACCCCGCTTCTTGGCATTTTCCGTAGGTGGAAACGGCATGAATCCGAGATCGTGGTAGAGAGATTCATCTGTGAGCCCGTATTTCGCCTTCCACTCCGCCGGTGTACCGATGTGGCTTGCCAGTGTGGCGAAGGTCTTCCCCGCAACAAAAGTGCTGTGAATGGTGGACCAGCTTGGAGGTTCAGGTGGAATCACCCCCGCTTCAACCATGCTCTTATGCCATCGGTAGAAGTTCAAAAGCGCCGACTCGTTGAAAACCAGAGTGTCTGCCGAGGGATCGTAACACTCAGCACCGAAGGCCAGTAACATGTTGTATATACCCGGGCCTTTGCTGGGACGGTGCAGAATACCGTATTCAACCAGTCCCGCTTTAACAGCTTCCTGAGCAAGTCTTGCAAGGGTTTCAAGGGTTGTATCACCGTCTGGAGGCAAGAGGCGATCGATTTCTTCATCAGAGTAGCCCAGTTTTCTGAGAACATCCCTACGGTACCACACCCCCGTCGGTGAAATGTCATGTGGGATGCCCCATATCTTTCCATTCCACGTTGCTCCTTCCCACAGATTTGGATAGAAGTCGAAGTAGTTCATCGCCCAGAACTGTTCCACGTGCTCGTCCATAGGAACAATAAAGCCGCCCTTCGCCAGCTCCGCAGTCTCGCGGAGGGTGACGATGTCCGGTGCCTTACCAGCTGCGAAATCTAGATAGAACTTATCCGCAAATGGGCTCCACTTCAACTCGGAAAAGTTGACGTCTACCTGTACGCGAATTTCTGAGCCGATAGCTTCGAGCATCTGGTTCAACCGTTGAGCCGCCAATTCCAGGTTCGTAGCCTTTTTGATCCCCATGGGGCCTGGACCTATGACGTAAGCCCTCAACGTGATGTTCTCGACAGCCAAAACCAAGCTTCCCCAAACCAAGAACAGAACCAAAACTGAGAGAGCGCGCTTCCAACCTTTCATCTAACACACCTCCCTTGGAAACCGCACGGACTACTTTAAGTGATCGATCACATGATAAACCTTGTGAATTGCTATAACTTTTAGCTTTAGTTACATATTATTGTATTATGTCGATCTGAACGTGCTTAATGGTTATATAATGCATATTATAGAAATATATTGATTTAATCGTTTGCATATCTTTATTATAACTATGGAGTTGCATGATGTGCACATCCAGCGGTGTCAAAATCTCACCCTTTCCAAAAAAATTCCTTCCCCATTTGAAGAAGTGCATCCAGTCCCACTTCCAATCATACGGCGCAGTTCTCAGTTTTATGAGGCGCTGAGCGAGTGCTTGAGCAAATGGTCACCGAGGCACACGGGTGCGGCAGGCGAAAAGCTGAAACAGGATGTTGAATCTTCTCGGAAGTGATCGTTTGCAAGCACAAGCGAAGATAAAAAACGGAGCACAACTTGGAAACGGGGTTGTGTGACTTTTCTTCCTTCCTCGCGTGAACCTATAAAAGTGCGCTCTCTTGGCAAGGTTAGCATAAGACGGTATTCCCAAACAGAAAGTGTGTTCGATCAGTTTGTGGTTTCTGACTGTCATAAGCGTTATACTTATGACGAGGAAGGCAGCGTTCAAAGAGGAGGGGTAGGTTCGCTTTCAAAAGTACTCTTTTTCTGGCATTTTGTGGTCCGAAGATTCTTTCATCTCATTTAGAAGTTGGATCATCACCTCAGTCACTTTCGGATCAAATTGCTTTCCAGCGTTTTCCAACAGTTCACGTATCGCCTCTTGTTTGTTTAGTGCCCTTTTGTACGGTCTCTCCGTGGTCATGGCATCGAAGCTATCAACTACTGCGAGAATTCTCGATAAAAGGGGAATTGCCTCACCGGCAAGTCCATCCGGATATCCTCCACCATCCCATCGTTCATGGTGGTGCCGCACCCAAAGAGCGATGTCCTCCATCCCTTCTATCTCTCTTATCAACTCTTCGCTCTTGACAGGATGGATTTTCACCAGCTTGTACTCATCATCTTCTAATTTACTTGGTTTGTTGAGCACGGCTTGGGGTACGAAGATTTTACCGATGTCGTGCAAAAGTGCTGCCCAATAGAGACGCCTTATCAGCTCGCGGGGAAGCTTCATCTTATCTGCAACCAACGTTGCATAGCGTGCAACCCTTTCAGAATGTCCCCGTGTATACGTGTCGTAGTACTCTAAAGCCTTCACTATTGTAAGGGCAACCTTTCGATGGAACTGTCCTTCACGCCTGGAATACTCTCTCAGCATGTGAAAAGAGCTGGCCATTTTTGCAAACCGCTGCGCCAACTTAAGATCTTCGTTGCTAAAATGATGCGGGCTTTCGTAGGAGATGTCGAGATTCATCACACCGAAGACCTTCTCACCTTCTTTCAGCGGTACAACGAGTGTCTCACGGATGTCTCCCAGGAACTCGGTCCAAGTGGAGAAATCAGCGGGAGAATCATGTGCTCGGTGCCACTCTTTCAGGTGCTTTGTAATCAGCGCTTTTGAGGGCACGAAAAAGTTTTCGACTGTCAAATGCATCTGCGCGATCCTTTCGATATCGTGGCCAACAGCAGTGACGATCCGCCATTTGTCACCACTTCTGAGAAAAATAGATCCCTTATCGGCCGACGAGATGATCTCTATAGCAAAGGTCAAAACGTTGGCAAAGTAAGATTTCGCACTGATATTTGGGTCTGACAGTTGGTAGAGCAATTCGAGGGCTTTTGAAAGCCTTTTATCGGCGATTTCGAGTTGCTTGTTCAAACGCTTGAGCTCTTCGAAATTGGCTTCCATTTCTCGATTTATCGATTCGAGCCTTTTCCTTTGTTCAAGAAGCTCCCTATTAGCCTGTTCCAATGCTGCGGTTCTCTTCCTCGCAGCTTTGGCAAAAAGGAGCTTGTTCACCAAACAAACAATTAACAGGGCACCAGATATTACCATCCAGAGAACTGTGTTCTCAAACCAACCGAGATTGTTCACATCGAGCATCTCCTTTAGGCATCTTTGTTAGTTTTGTTTGTGAAACTATTCCGCATCTGCACACGCTTTACGAAAACGTTACCGTCTTCACAGCCGGCGCCTTTGAACGGTTGTATGGCTGAGGGGAATACCGAAGAGGTCCAAAATGAAACTCACCTCTCTGGTAGAAAAGCGCCTTGAAAGTTTATCTATCGTTTTAGAAAGCTTTGGCGAGCAACTTTGTCCATATGCGACGTTTAGCCTCTCAAGTAACGGCGCCATCGCTTTATCAGGTTCTTCCTTCGGTGCCAAAACTCGGTAGCTAAACTCTATTTGACCACTCATGGTCTTGAGCTTTCTTCGTTTGGTTCTCAGAACAACGTGCGGGGGGTCTCTGTAGCCCTCAAGAATATGGTCTTCTGCCACCTTCAGAAACTGGCACAAACACTCTTGCTTCAGCTCCCAAAAGGCACCCAAGGGATCTCGTACCAAGCGTTCCTTCGAAATCTCCAAAACGATAGTGATTTTCACCTTGTCACTACCATCCATATTTGCTTCAACTAACTTCCTCCTTTTTTTCTCGCTCTATAGAGATGCTTGAAGCTTTGATTGATCACGCATAAGTGCAGAAACGCACATATAAAAGGTATTATTGTGAAGCACTATGCATTTTAACATATAGATCGAAGTTTTATCAATGATTTAGTTCAAACTTTTATTTATCCAATCCAAATTTAAAAAGTGTCAAATACAAATGAAACGCGATGTAACATATTAGAGCGTCAGAATTAGTATCGAAATAAAATTCTATTCCAATTACTTTTGTTCGTGGCGGTTTATTCACACTCTCCGTTACCTTTTCCACTTTATCCTCCTCAGAAATGACAGCACAGATAGCTCTTTTTCACCACGAAAAGTGGAATGGAACGGAGTGTCTGCGCGGACTCAAGGGATATGCGTTCCATTGAGAAAATCTGTGGGAGAGTATTGCTGTCACAAAAATCTCTTTGAGGGAGGTTAAACTATGATCAAAAGTCCCTGGATTTGGCGCCGTTTGCACCTTAGGATCGTCATGCGGGATCTTTTGCGTAATCAACCGACTTCCATTTCTGAAATAGCACACAGGCTTGGCACCAGCACCCCCACGATATCACAGATCATGAGGCGTCCGATTGAGTGTGGACTAATCGTCAGCACCGGCCAGAAGAAGGGTCGAGGAGGAAGACCAAAAAATTTGCTCCGTGTCAAACCGAGCGCGGTGTATGCTCTCGTTATCAATGTTTCCAGTCAGTTCATCTCTATCGCGTTGGTTGATGCATCGCTCGAAGTGGTCATGAAGAAGTATCGAGAGGCAGAAAACCACACTTTTGATGTCATCGAATCGATTTTAGAAAGTTTCGAAGAGCTGACCTCAAGTGTGGAAAGCAACAAGTTGGCGGGCGTGTCGGTGATCCTTCCGAGTGCTTTGGAGTACCTAACGGAGAGAGCGGTTTCAAACACACTTTCGACACTCCGTGGGGTGAAGTGGCGAGAACTCTTAGAGAAGAAACTTCAAACAAAGGTTGTGATTTTGAGCGATGTGAAAGCGTACGCTATTGGTGAATGGTTGAGGTTACGCCATATTCCGTGGTATTACTTCTACTTGCACCTTGGGAAAACCCTGGACGGTGTTTTGATATCCAACGGGCACGTTTGCGAAGTAAACGAGAGGCCCGTGGGAAAAGTAGGAGGGATAGTCTACGCGGCTGATTTGGGGAACGATTTGAGAATTACTCGTTTGAGTGAAGCATACGAAAGAACGCTGCATTACATCGAAAACAGAAAAAGTGAAGGCAAGACGCGGATGGTGTATCTCTTATCCATAGCTGTGACGAACGTGGTTGCACTCATGGGTGTAAAACACGTTATTTTGGGAGGGCCTTATAGTGAGCTACTTGAGTTGAACGATCTGCTCGAAATAGAGCAGAGAGTGTGGAAAAACTGTCATAAACATGACGTAACGATAGAAAAGAGCTCAGCAAAAGATGAAGCACCCTTCGTCGGGGGAGCCATGCACCTTTTCGAAGAGGTATTCCTACCGCTTGAGGAGTAAAAAGCACTCGTTTCTATAATATTTGACTCAATACAATTTTGGTGATATAATTTAAAACGTTTTTAGGTTCAAACGGAGGTGATCTTATGAGGAAAATGACCAGGAAGTTTTTAAACGATGCCTTCGCTGGTGAAAGTATGGCACACATGAAGTACGCCATCTTCGCAGAAGAAGCGGAAAAGAGAGGGAAGAAAAACCTTGCAAAACTCTTCAGGGCGATCTCCTATGCTGAATTCGTCCACGCTCGAAACCACTACCGCGAGCTGGGTATGATTGGCGATGATGCCTTCAACATCGAACAGTGCATCGATGGAGAGAAGTTCGAAGTCAACGAGATGTATCCCGTGTACAACGAGACCGCCAAGCTACAAGGTGAAAAAGGAGCGCAGATTTCCACCCATTACGCTCTTGAGGCCGAGAAAATCCATGAACAGATGTATCGTAAGGCCAAGGAACTCGTCGAAAAAGGAGAAGATTATCCCGATGTGAAGATCTACATTTGTAGCGTCTGCGGCCATACGGTGGAAGGCGAGGCTCCTGACAGATGTCCTATCTGTAGAGTCTCCGAAGACAAATTTGTGGAGTTCAAATAAGGAGGTAGTAATATGAAACTAGGTGAACTGATCCGTACAGAGGATTTCAGATCAGAAAAGCACGTTCCTTTCATCGGTACTCCAACGGTTGTCAAGAAAGGGAAGAAGTTCGAGGTCGAGGTAACGGTCGGAAAAGAGATACCACATCCCAACACGGCGGAGCATCACATCAAGTGGATCGACCTCTATGCCAAGTTCAAAGGTAAGCCGGTGATCCAAATAAGCCACTTCGATTTCGCCCCTACTTATGATGAACCTTCTGTGAAGTCTACTATCTCGTTACCTGAATCTGCCACACTCATCGCCGTGATATACTGTAGCATCCACGGTCTTTGGGAAAACTCCGTAGATGTCGAGGCGCAATAACGAGAGGGATTGGAGATGAAAAGGTATCGTTGTATGGTCTGCGGTTACATTTACGATCCTGAAGCGGGAGATCCTGACAACGGTGTCGAGCCTGGAACGGCTTTTGAAGACATCCCTAACGATTGGGTCTGTCCTGTTTGCGGTGCTTCTAAGGAGGACTTCGAACCTGTCGAGTGATCTCGTAGCATGGTAGAAAGCTCGAAGGGCCTAAGCAGTTAGGCCCTTCGGGCTTTTATCTGATCATATGTAGGATGTCACGAAAAAAGTGAGCCTCCCACATTTAATGACGGTACCATTGAAATACCTCAAAACAAGAAAGAAAGCACCAAAGAATGGCGCCACAAGAACTTTCAAAAAGCGATATTGTAAAGATCTTTGAGCGGTTGGACAAGCTTTTGCCTTCTAACCCCGTTAACAAACAAGGCAGAGGTAGAAGAAAGGCTTATTACGACAAGGGCAACTTGAAATCTTCCATCTTATTGAAGCTACGCAGCATTTTGTATCGATTCAGAATTAGATGGCAACAACAGCCGCTGTAGACAATTCAACAATGGCAGTGGATG
>Ga0180300_10001414_pt1 | contig 11106 bp, 7 predicted proteins | sample GuaBasSediGuay15_FD_121798 | JGI IMG/M metagenome (GOLD analysis project Ga0180300, IMG submission 121798) | Subseafloor sediment microbial communities from Guaymas Basin, Gulf of California, Mexico - Guay15, Core 4569-2, 21-24 cm | ecosystem: Environmental > Aquatic > Marine > Hydrothermal... | reverse complement strand
TGGGGCTCAACCCTGTGGTTTGAAAATGACAGATGTCTTCCTAAACGGGCGTTTCATCGGAACCGTAGACAACATAACTCAGTTTGTGGAGGATATCATAAACGAGAGGCGTAAGGGCGGGCTCAGTAAGAATGTGAGTGTGAATTACATAGAGGGCTTGGATGAGGTACACATTGAGAACCTCAGTGGGAGGTTGAGGCGCCCACTGATTGTGGTGAAGCAAGGTAAGCCACTGCTTACTGAAGAGCACATTGAGCAGCTTTTGAAGGGCAAGATAACATGGTCTGATTTGGTTGAACAGGGTGTGATTGAGTATCTGGATGCTGGAGAAGAGGAGAACGCCCTCGTGGCATTTTATGAGGATGAGATTACAGAGGAAACAACCCACCTAGCCATCCACCCAATGGATATGTTCGGATTAACAACAGCTCTGGTGCCCTACTCAAATTTCTCAACCACCCAAAAGGTCAACACTGGCTCAAAGAACCAGAAGCAAGCCCTTGGGTTTTATGCTGAGAATTTCCTCATAAGAATGGACATGGACACTAATCTTTTGCACACACCCCAACGCCCGATTGTTAAGTCAATAATGCACGATATAATGGATTACGATAGCCACCCCTCTGGTCAGAATCTTGTTGTGGCGGTGATGAGTTACAAGGGCTATAATATGGAGGATGCCATTGTCCTCAACCAGGGCTCGATTGAGCGGGGTATGGGTCGCTCCAGTTACTATCGCCCACTGATAGCTGAGGAGCTTAGGTATGCTGGTGGGCTGCTTGATGAGATTTGCATACCTGATAAAGATGTGCGAGGTTACAAGAGTGAGGAGGACTACAGGTTGCTTGAGGAGGATGGTATAATATACCCAGAAGCTGAGGTGAACGAGGGCGAGGTGGTTATTGGTAAGACCTCTCCACCGCGATTCCTGAGCAACCTGGGAGAGTATCAACTTGCCACCACCACAAGGCGTGAGTCATCTGAGTACCTCAAGCATGGTGAGAAGGGAAAGGTGGATTTTGTTGTTCTAACAGAGAATGAGGAGGGCAACAAGCTGGTTGAGGTTAAGATAAGGGACGAAAGGATACCAGAGATTGGAGACAAATTCACCTCAAGACACGGTCAGAAGGGGGTTGTGGGGTTGATAGTGCCACACGAGGATATGCCCTTCACAGCCAGTGGTTTGGTGCCAGATCTTATCTTCTCGCCAATGGGAATACCCAGCAGGATGACAGTATCGCACCTAATAGAGATACTCGCGGGTAAGACAGGAGCATTGGCTGGGAGGTTTGTGGATGGTACTGTGTTTGACTCAGAGGAGCAGCATGACCTTAGAGAGGAGCTGAAGAGATTGGGTTTCAGAGAGAATGGGACCGAGACAATGTACGATGGTATTACTGGGCGGCAGTTCCAGGTTAAGATTTACATAGGTGAGATGTACTATCTAAAGCTTAAGCATATGGTTGCCAACAAGATTCATGCCAGGGCAAGGGGACCAATACAACTGCTTACGAGGCAACCCACAGAGGGTAGAGCAAAGGGTGGTGGTTTGAGATTGGGAGAGATGGAGAAGGACACATTCATTGCTCACGGTGCTTCACTCCTGTTGAAGGAGAGATTTGACTCTGATAAGACCCTTGTGCCTGTGTGCCAAAAGTGTGGCATGATAGGAATACATGACGCGTATAGGAATAGAAAGTATTGCCCTGTTTGTGGGGATGATGGTGAGATAGAGTTTGTGGAGATGTCTTATGCATTCAAACTCTTGCTTGATGAGTTGAAGTCATTATGCGTATACCCACAGCTGGTGTTGGGTGATAAGTACTAATGGCGAGGTAAAAATGTTCAATCCAAACATTCCGGTTTACAAGAAGATTGAGAAGATAGTATTCAAAACACTCTCGCCTCAATTGATAAAAAAGATGTCCTCTGCTAAGATTGTCACGCCTGAGCTTTATGACAAAGAGGGCTACCCTGTTGATGGTGGGCTCATGGATGTTCGCTTGGGTGTGATTGACCCAGGGCTGAGGTGCGGTACATGCGGTTCACGCCTTAAAGAGTGCCCAGGTCATTTTGGGCATATCTCTCTTGCCAGGCCTGTCATTCATGTGAAATTTGTGAGGACAATCCACAACTTCTTGCGTGGCACATGCCAAGAGTGCTCAAGGGCTTTGATTGACGACAAAAAGAAGAAGGAGTACCTCAGAGTGCTTAGGAAATGTAGGGCAGAGAAGCCAGACCTCTATTGGAACAAGGTGGCTGAGATAGTTTCAGAGATGACTAAGGTGAGCAAATGCCCGCATTGTAATGCCAAGCAGAAGGAGATATCGCTTGAGAAACCCACCACTTTTGTTGAGAAGGATACCCAAACAAGAATCTCGCCAATAGAGATAAGGAGCAGGTTTGAGAAGATACCTGATGAGGATTGTGAGCTGTTCGGCTTGAATCCAGATGCCTTGAGACCAGAGTGGATGATACTCACTATACTACCAATACCGCCTGTTACTGCTAGACCCAGCATTACACTTGAGTCTGGAGAGAGAAGCGAGGATGATTTAACGCACAAGCTTGGCGATATTGTGAGAATAAACCAGAGGTTGTTTGAGAACATCAATGCAGGTGCGCCAGAGATTATTATCGAGGACCTTTGGGATTTGTTGCAGTACCATGTGACCACCTTCTTTGACAACAATATCTCCCAAGTGCCACCAGCACGCCATCGCTCTGGGCAGCCACTAAAGACCCTTTCTGAAAGGATTAAAAGCAAGGAGGGAAGGATACGCCGGAATCTCGCTGGTAAGAGAACCAATTACTCTGCAAGGACAGTGATATCACCTGACCCTTTGCTGGAGTTGTATGAGGTTGGGGTTCCATATGACATGGCGACAGTGCTAACAGTGCCAGAGGTGGTTACAGAGTGGAACATAGATTACCTCAAGAAGTTTGTTGAGCGTGGGCCTAAGGAGTATCCTGGCGCCAACTATATCGTAAGACCTGATGGAAAAAAGAAGAAGATTACTGATGAGACAAAGGAGCAGGCATTGGAGGAGCTTGAGCCTGGTTATATTGTTGAGAGGCATGTGATGGACGGTGATATAGCCCTCTTCAATCGTCAGCCATCCCTGCACAGGATGAGCATGATGTGCCACCGCGTTAAGGTGCTTAAGTATAAAACCCTGAGGCTCAACCCTGCTGTTTGCCATCCCTACAATGCTGATTTTGATGGGGATGAGATGAACCTCCACATACCCCAAACAGAAGAGGCGAGGGCAGAGGCAGAGCTTCTTATGTCAGTCAAATACCATTTAATCTCACCCAGATATGGCTTGTCGATAATTGGGTGTGTGCAGGACGCCCTGGCGGGCAATTACCTCCTAACGAGAAAGGATACAAAGATGCCTTACCACGAGGCAGTTGACTTATTGTTTAGTGCGGGTGTGACTGATTTCTCCAGATTGCCCAAGAAGCCTGAGGTCACTGGCAAGGAGATCTTTAGTGCTTTATTGCCTAGTGATTTTGATTTTATTGGTGAGTCAAAGGCCGTTGACATTGGTGAGAAAACCCGTGAGGTAATAATCAAAAAGGGCAAACTTGTTAAGGGCATACTGGATAGCAACAACCTCGGTCAAGGGGCAGGAATGATGCTCAGAAAACTCCACGAGATGTATGGCGAGGATGCTACCATAAAACTGCTGGGTAATATATTCAAACTCGGAATCCAGTTCCTCATGAAGCGTGGCTTTACTATTGCCATATCTGACATGGATTTGCCTAAGGAGGCAAAGCAGCAAATCCAGGCGACACTGAAGCAAGCAGAGGAGGATGTTAACAAACTAATCCAGAGTTATCACAGCAAGGAATTGAGGCCATTACCAGGGCGAACCAGAGAGGATACACTTGAGATTAAGATACTTGAGCGGCTAAACCAAGCCAGGGATGAGACAGGTAGGATTGTGGCTGAGTATGCTGACCCAGACTCTCACACAATGATAATGGCAATGTCTGGTGCTAGGGGCAAACTACTCAACCTTGCTCAGATTGCTGGTTCTGTTGGTCAACAGGCATTGAGGGGGAAGAGAATAAGCGGTGGCTACAGCCATAGAACCCTCTCAAATTTCCCCAAGGATTCATTGTCACCTGCATCCAAGGGTTTCATAAAGAGCAGTTTCAGCCAGGGTATGAGACCAGATGAGTTCTTTTTCCAGGCAATAACCGGAAGGGATTCACTCATGGACACAGCCCTACGTACCCCAAAATCAGGTTATCTCTACAGGAGGTTATCAAATGCAATGCAAGACCTCAAAGTGGAGTACGATCACACTGTGAGGGATGTTTCTAAAAAGATCATACAGTTCAGATATGGTGAGGACGGTATTGATGTCTCAAAGTCCGAGGGAGGTAAACTGGACATATCACCTGTAATCGATGAGGTGCTTGGCAAGTGAAGATTCCAAAACAATACCTTGAGGTGCTTCCAAGGAGTATAATAGATGATTTGGAGGCAGACCCTAGGTTCAAGAAGCTTACCCCTGCCAAACAAAAGCTTGTTTTGGATAGGGTGCTGGCTAAATACAAAAGGATGCAGATTCATCCTGGTGAGTGTGTTGGTATTGTGTCTGCCGAGTCCATTGGAGAGCCAGGCACACAGATGACACTCAACACATTCCACTTTGCTGGTGTGGCAGAGATGAATGTTACAGTTGGGTTGCCCCGACTCATTGAAATACTTGATGGTAGAAAGGATATCTCAACTCCGAGTATGGAGATATATCTTTTACCACCCTACAACAAGGGGAAAGACATAAAGAGAATAGCCAGTGAGATAAAAGAGGTTAGAATGGAGGAGCTTATTGCTGAGATCTCCCTGAATGTTGTGGAGTCATCATTAGAGGTTTCTCTAGATAAAGAGGCACTGGAGGAGCTTAGCATCCAGCCCAAGTTTGTTAAGACAGTGCTCGAGAAGCGTTTGCACGGTAATTTCAAGTGCGAGTTGGATGAGAAGAGCAACATAATAACAATCACATTAGGTGAGAAATCCAAAGACCTAAAGGCACTCTACAGGCTCAAAGAGAGCATAAAGAGCGTTTATGTGCGTGGGGTGAAGGGTATAACCCAGGTTCTGCCCATAAAGAAGGGTGAGGAGTTCATTATTGTGACTGCTGGTAGTAATTTCAAGGCAGTGCTGAAGAAGGAGTACGTTGACCCCCAACGCACCAGGACGAATGATATATTCCAGATAGAGGAAGTGCTGGGTATAGAAGCGGCTCGGGCGGCAATTGTTGAGGAGGCATACGGGGTAATCCAAGAGCAGGGTCTGAATGTTGATATAAGGCATCTGATGCTGGTTGCAGACACAATGTGTGTGAACGGGGTTGTGAAGGGGATAACAAGGTACGGTATTATAAGAGAGAAGACCAGTGTGCTTGCTCGTGCCTCTTTTGAGACACCATTGAGGCATATATTCAACGCGGCAAAAATCGGTGAGGAGGATGTGCTCAACTCAGTGGTTGAGAATGTTATGATAAACCAACCAGTGCCTGTGGGTACTGGATTGCCAGGATTGGTTACGAAGGTGAAGTGATATGGGTGTGGTTGAAGAGATTAAGCAGGGTATAGAAAAGGGGCTGCTTGTTATTGGTAAGAACTCTGTGCTAAAGGGACTCAAGCGAGGCAAACTTGCCAAGGTTTTCATGGCAAGCAATATTCCCGAGGCAGTTGAACTTGAGGTTACCCATCTTTGCGAGATTTCTGGAGTGAAGTACAAAAAGACCAAGATTACTAACAAGGAATTGGGTGCCTTGTGTAAGAAGAGTTACAGCATATCCATACTTGGATTGATGAGTGCGAAGTAAAATTGACAAAACTAAAATTTGACTCTACGGCATTGGCATACATGTCTCTCTTTGAGAGAATGACAAAGGCAAAGCTGAAGGATTGCTTTGTGGATTCCAACGGTGTGCTGGTTTTCGTTGTACAGAATGGTGATATTGGCAAGGCATTGGGAAAGCATGGCAAGATGGCAATGAAAATCACACAAAAACTCAACAGAAAGATAAAGATAGTTGAATATAGCCAGGATTTGATTAAATTTATAAAGAACCTCATTCTCCCATATACAGTTAATGCCATTGAGCAGGAGGATGATGTGGTGATACTAAAGAGCGATGACACTAGGGTTAAGGGATTGCTCATTGGCAAGAACGGCAAAAACCTCCGCAACTATGAGAGCATAGTCCAAAGATACTTTCCGATAAAGGAGATTAAGGTTGAGTGAAATGGGACGAAAAACCTCTGGCTTAAATGCTGCCAAGAAACTAAAGAAGCGTAGAAAGAAGAGTAGATGGCTTGATGCCAAGTACAAGAGGAAGGTACTCCGCTTAAAAGAAAAATCAGACCCGCTTAGGGGTAGCTCTCAAGCCAGGGGTATAGTGCTTGAAAAGATTCAGCTGGAGGCGAAGCAGCCCAATTCTGCTATGAGAAAGTGCGTTAGAGTTCAGCTGATAAAAAACGGTAAGCAAGTCACGGCGTTCTGTCCTGGAGACGGTGCCATTAAGTTCATTGATGAACACGACGAGGTAATCATAGAATGCATTGGTGGCAACAAGGGGCGTTCCAAGGGCGATATTCCAGGAGTGAGATGGCAGGTTATAAAGGTGAATGACCAGAGTTTGGATGCTCTGCTGAAAGGTAAGATAGAGAAGGCAAGGCGCTAAGGCACATAAACGCTAATACCTTTGTTCTTTATTACCATCGCTACCCTATCTAGTTTACCCAGATATTCACCGTCTATTTGGCAGGGTAGCTGCTTGCCCTCAATAAGTGCTTCAGTGCAATGGGCGTAGTGAGCTAGGGATGTGGGCTTTCCACGACGAATCATTATTGCTGCTTTGGTTATGTCCATCCGGCCTTTCAGCTTGTAGATGGCTGTTGATAGCAACCCGTCATCGATCTTGGCATGTGGGGCTGGGTAACATGTGTTTCTGGAGGAATAGCACAGCCCATTTGCCAGTGTTACAAGTTTAGCATGCTCTTTGCTCACCACTCTTCCGTCCAATTCTATTCTCGTGAAGGCATAGCGTGGATCTTTTAGCATCTCAACCAAGGCAGCCAAGGGGTATAGTACGTCTCTACTATACCACTCTTTCCTTGTTAGTGGTTCAGGTGATACTTTGAGCATCTTGTTTCTTGTTTTGAGTACATCTGCCACTATACCGGCATCAAACATATTAACGAAATAGCGTCTATCTGGCTCAATTAGCTCTACTAGGTCTATTGGTTTTGGTCTCATTTCATCTTTAGAGTAAGCCATAAGGGTGTCCTCTGGTGTGGCATGGAGCCCAAGAGGGATTTTTATGCCATTACCTGTGCCGCACAACACGAATAGAAATGGTGGGCACTCAGAGCTTTCTGCTTCGTATTGCCTTTTCACAGTGTCCACTACACTGTTTACTGTGCCGTCACCACCCAGAATTCCAATGTTTTTACCATCTGGCTTAAACCTAGGTATCTTTACTTCACCATCTCGTGTGAGCTCTGTATAAAGAATCTTGCTTTGTTTGTTTTTGGGTTGCCTCTTATTGGCTTGAGCAACGAGGTGTTCCAACAAACTCTCTAGTTGTGGTACACCTAGAGCTGCTCTGTTCACAATAAAATTAGTGGCCTGCATAAATGTTATTACTATGCGATGATATAAATACCTTACGGCTAACTAAATGCTTAACACAAATTTGAGGGGGTGTGCAAATAAAAACTAGTGGAATAGTGTTATACAACATCAGCCCATGGAAGTAAGATTTATATACCTGCTTAGGCTTATTTAAGCTATGAGGGTTGGGGCATGTGGGATTTGTTGTGAAACCTGTGGTTTATTTACTAAAGAAATTTGTCCTGGTTGTGAAAAGACAGAGGAGCATGTTCGGTTTCTTAGGGGTATTAATGCTAATTGTCCAGTTCTTGAGTGTGCTGTAAAGAATAAGGTTGATGTTTGTTCTAGAGACTGCGATAGATTTCCGTGTGAAAAATTTAGGGGTTGGCCCTTAGTGAATGATTGGTTAGAAATGTTCAAGAATAGGTTGAAATCTAAGAAATAGATAAGCAGAAAAATTGCTTAAACCTTGCTCAGAGAAATAACTATCTTGTGTTTGTTTATGCTATGCTCCTCACTATGCTCAAGCCTCTCTTTAGAGTTAAACCCAAGCTCTACAACACCACATTTTTTGGTTATCATCTGCTTCCACTTACTCAGCATTGCCACAAGCTCACTGCTGCATGCCAGGTTGAGTTTTATCTTGTGCTGCCTCTTGAGCCCTGCCTTCTTTCTGAGGGCTTGCACACGCCGCACAATTTCTCTAGCAAACCCCTCTGCCTCTAGCTCTGGGGTTATCACAGTGCTCAGATATGCCTTGCCATAATGACACTCACCAGAAACCCATCCAGTTGGCAGTACCTCTTCCACTATTAAGTCCTCTTTGCTCAACAAATGCCTACCTATGCGTAAGCCCTTAGTGCTGAGTTGCTTGACAACCTTCTCTGGTGGTAATTTCTGGAGTTGCTTTACTATCAGCTTGGTATCTGCACCGAACCTCTTACCAAGTGTGCTGTAATTTGGCTTAACTCTATACTCCACTTCAAACTTCTGCTTGACAGCTATCCTCTTTATATTGGTGTGCTCCTTTATCAGCCCCAGCAATGGCTTTAATTTACTGCTAAAGCTCTTGTCAGAGGGCACTATGACTGCCTCTAACATGGGCCACCTCACACCTCGCCCTGCCTTCTCTCTTGCTGAGAGCAATGCCTGGATAAACCCATAAGCCAAACCCATGCTCTCCTCTAATTTCTTGTCAATTAGGGCTTTGTTGGGCTTGGGCCAACTGCACAGATGCACAGAATCTTCCTTTAGCCCCAACTTTGGCTTGAGGTTTTGGAATATCTGCTCAGCTATGAATGGTGTAACCGGAGCCAAAAGTTTAATGCAATTGAGCAACACAGTGGCAATAGTATTAACAACGAGTTGCTTTGTGGCTGGCTCATTTATCTTATCTCGTGTGAACTGTATATAGCTTCGAGAGAGCTCAAGGAAGAGCTCCTCCAATTTTGTTGGCACCTTGTCAATATTAAACCCATCAAGCAGCTTGGTTACCTCAACAATGGTTGAATTCAAGCGTGATAAGATGTACCTCTCCTCAAGCTCTAGCCCCTCTGCATTCTTTATTGTTTTTAACTCAAGCCCATCTGAGTACTCCAATAGGTAGTTGTGTATGTTCCACAGCACCACCAAGCTCCTGTATTTGGTCTTGACATCGTCCATGTTGTAGTTTAAATCCAAGCCAGCATTTGCCCCACCTATGGAATAAAGCCGGAATGTGTCAGCCCCGTACTTGTTGACAACCTCTTGTGGGGATATAACATTGCCCAAGCTTTTGGACATCTTTCTACCGGCAGCATCCTGAACAAACCCATGCATATAGCAGCGCTTGAATGCTGGCTTTCCTAGGGCTACCATAGAGGTTACCAAAAGCAGATTGAACCAGCCTCTAATCTGGTCCTTTCCCTCAAGTATGAAATCTGGTGGATAGAGCTTTTTGAACAGGGCTTTTTTCTGGGGAAAGTCCAAGCAGTTCCAGGATGATGTACCTGCATCTATCCACACATCGAGTATGTCTGGGCAGCGCTTCATAATGCCACCGCATTTGCATTTCCAAACAAGCTCATCAATCCATGGTTTGTGAAGGTTCTCTGGCAACTTGCCTGCCTTTTCCTCAAGCTCCTTTAAGCTTCCAATAACCTCATAGCTGTTGCACTTCTCGCATTGCCATACAGGCAGTGGTGTGCCCCAGTATCTCTGCCTTGTAATTGAGTTATCACGGAGCTTCTCGAGCCACGAATCAAACCAGTTCTTGCCTGCCCAGTCAGGCACCCAGTAGGTGCTCTTGTTGAGTTTTCTCATCTCAGGGATGAGGTCCTCAACCTTAAAGAACCACTGCTTTGTTGTGCGAAAGATAACTGGTTGTTTACACCTCCAGCAATGGGCATAATCGTGCTCCACTGGGGTTATAGCAATCAAAGCACCTCGCTCTTTGAGGTCCTTAATGAACTTCTCATCATCTTGCTTTGCCACCCATCCTGCAAACCTACCCATTGTTTTTGGAAACACACCCTCTTCTGACAGGTTGTTGAAGGGGGGTATGCCCTCTCTGTGCCCCACCTCATAGTCCTCTGGACCGCAACCAGGAGCCATGTGCACCAAACCAGTACCTGCTGACAAATCCACATACTCGCTACTGAGCACCACGCTATGTATCTTCTTGTTCTTGCACTCCCTAAAGTACTCTATCTCCTCAGCTTGTGGGTGCTCATACTTTAACCCAACCAGCTCTGCTCCCTTGAATTCCTCCAATACCTTGTAGGGTTTGCCTACCACACCATTCATAAAGGCCCCCACTAAACCCTTGGCCACAACCCAAACCTCACCCTCCACCTCAACCCTAACATAATCTAGCTCTGGATGCACCATCACCCCCAGGTTGAATGGGATAGTCCAGGGTGTAGTTGTCCAGATTACAAGGTACTCATTCTGCTTATGCTTTATCCTGAATTTTACAAATATTGAGTTCTCTGTTACCTTCTTGTATTCAAGTTCGTGCTTGGCGAGAGCAGTGGAGCAATACCTACACCAGTGCATTGTCTTCTCAGCTTGATAGAGACGCTTACGCTTATTTGCTTGCTTAATCAGCCACCATTCACCCTCAATGTACTCTTTTGTTATCGGCATGTATGCATTCTCAAAATCCATCCACACCCCCAGCCTCTTGAACTCCTGATTCATTACCTTCATGTTCTCTATTGCAAACCTTTGGCATTCCTCTACAAAGCGTGCAACACCAAACCTTTCTATAGCTTGCTTTGTTTCCAACTTTAGTTTTTGTTGCACCTTTCTAGCTGTGGGCAGACCATGCATGTCATACCCTGCCCTGTCCCATACATCATAGCCCCGCATCCTCAGATAGCGTAGCACACAATCCTTTAGCGATTTGTTCCAAGCAGTACCCAAATGGACATGCCCTGAAGTGTAAGGTGGTCCATCAAGAAAATAGAAGCTCTTTTTGA
>Ga0180300_10001413_pt1 | contig 11107 bp, 10 predicted proteins | sample GuaBasSediGuay15_FD_121798 | JGI IMG/M metagenome (GOLD analysis project Ga0180300, IMG submission 121798) | Subseafloor sediment microbial communities from Guaymas Basin, Gulf of California, Mexico - Guay15, Core 4569-2, 21-24 cm | ecosystem: Environmental > Aquatic > Marine > Hydrothermal... | reverse complement strand
GCTCTTACCAAGCATGGTTCCAGTGCCACCATTGCCGTCATTCCCCAGGGACCGTATGTGTTGGCTGAAGTGGAATCTGACTAATTGTGTATTAAGGTTAGATTGTGTCAACGGCATCCCCGGTCAGTTTTGACTTTCCGCTTCCTCTTCGTGCCATATTCGTAGCTTCTTCATGCGTTCTACAAAAGGTATCTTTTTAGTTGGAACTTCCAACAGGATACCGCTATCCCCAAAGAAAAGCAAATCGCCGATCATCATCCCAATGGAAGAGCGCAAGGGCTTCCAATTTTCCCGATAGGCACGATCATCCACCTCAGTGCCATGGCGATTCTTTGAAACCAGACGGACTCGTTCCGGGTGTGCACGATTGATCATAAAGGGCGAATGAGAGGTGTAGATAATCTGATAACGTTGGGAAAGGATTTCTAACAGACGCACCAAGTCTTTCTGGCCAGCAGGGTGTAAATGAATACCCGGCTCCTCAATCAAATGGACATATTGATGCCTTCCATTGTCAATAGTCTGGGTCATGAAATTAACATAAAAAGAGAGGAACCACCAGAATCCCAGGCTGCGGGACTCAGTAGTATCGAAAACGGTTGTCTCATCAGAAATATCGATATGCAATATGTCTGCATTGACATTTAGTTTGATCATAATAGAAGGGTCCTGTGTCCATATTTCGCGAATTTGCTCGGTAAGAAAACGACTTACTTCTTCACGACGACGACGGCCACGAGTAGAATCTTCAAAAATCTCCTGGTATTCTGAAACTCCCCCAATGCGTAGCATGTCTCTTGCGGCCTGGGCTGATGTGTCGGCAGCTAATAGTTCCGATAGCCGTACTGTGCTTTTAATGAGTGGAATATTGTCAAAATAAAGAGCCCGCGGAACTATGTTGAAAAACTTAACAGGGTCGGATAAGGGAACCTCCTGGTCACCAATTAATAACCAATAATCATTTGCATTTGGGCCGCATTTCTTCACCCGAAAGGATTTGGCATCTTTCAAATCAGCATGTAGAGTTGCCAATTTACCACGCAGCTTAGATTCAATATTGCTGTATTCGAGTGTAATCTCAGGATATTTATTTTGCTCGTAGTAATTGGAATACTGACAGGTCATTTCCTTAGTAAATGGCATATTTAGATTAAAGATCTCCAGAGCACGCAGAATATTGGTTTTTCCACCCTCATTTGGTCCTATTAATACAGTAATCTGGGGGTCAAAAGATACTTCTAATTCAACAATTGATTTAAATGCCTTTACGTACAATTTGGATATTATCATGGCTTCTTCCTTTATCTTACTTTCTAAAAATAAAATAAGCAAATTTTATTAAATGTCAAGGACTAAATATGGAAAATTGGATTTTTTTTTCATGCTGACAACAATTCGCACTGGATTCTATCAACCTTCTAATTTTGCCTTGACTCTGTTTTTTATTTTTTCTATTTTTTAGAAAATTCTATGATAATAATTAAAAGAGAGACACATGGAACCAAGGGATTAAACATGACAGTGCTGAACAATAGGGTTGTTCGTAAAAAAAGGTTGATCTTGTTGTTGATTTTGGTGTTGGTTCGGAGTTGGGGTGTTGGAGTGAATGCACGTGAGAACAACAGATGGGAAACTCGCGTCTATCCTGGCGTTATTGTAGTAAAATTCAAACCAGAGGTAGTGCAACTTTGGGATGGAACCCGATTGTTAAAAGCTCCTCTATTCACTGGTGTGCCTACTTTGGATCAAAGATTTGCCAGACACCGAGTGGAGCAGATAGAAAGGATGTTCCATGTACAGGCAACACTGCTGCGCAAACAAAGTACAAGCGATTTGCCAGATATTTCACGTATTTACCGATTAAACTTTAGCACGAATCAAAATCCTTACCAGGTGGCTCGTGATTTTGCCCAAGATCCGCATGTGGAATATGCCGAGCCGATGCCCATCAACTACATCGAAGCTACGCCGAATGACCCCCAGTATCCTGAACAAGAACACTTGGTACAAATCTTTGCTCCTGAGGCTTGGGATATTGCCCACGGCGACAGCAATGTGGTGATTGCCATTGTGGATAACGGTACCGGTTGGCAACATCCCGACCTGAAAAGCAACGTTTGGACTAACCAGGCAGAAGCTACCGGGCTGCCCAACGTTGACGATGATGGTAATGGTTATGTAGATGATGTTCATGGTTATGATCTGGCTGAAAAAGACGCCGATCCAACAAATGGACCTGAGGATAATGCTGGTTACTACGTTCATGGTACTCATGTTGCAGGGTTGGCAGCAGCAGTGACTGACAATGCGTTAGGAATAGCTGGAGTTAGTTGGAACTGTAAGTACATGCCAATTAAAGCCTCTTATGATAATTCTCCTCAAGATGTTTCCAAAGGCTATGAAGGAATAGTGTATGCTGCCGATAATGGTGCAGATGTGATTAACTGTAGCTGGGGACATTTGGGTGATTATTCTAACTATGAGCAGGAGGTTATTAATTACGCTTACGCTAAAGGTAGCATTATTGTGGCTGCTGCAGGTAACAAAAGTGTAGATACTCCCCATTACCCGTCTGGCTATAAACACGTAATCAGTGTAACCTCGGTTGATGATAGCGATATCAAGGTCAATTATGCCGCCTGGGGGTTATCAGTGGACATAGCTGCCCCCGGCGATGAGGTTCTCTCTACTCTGCCTGCTGGAATATATGGTAGATTGAGTGGAACTTCCATGGCATCCCCTATTGTGGCTGGAACAATAGCTCTGGTGAAATCATTTCATCCAGATTGGAATAACGAAAAGATAATAGAGCAAGCGGTGTTCAGTGCCGATAATATCGATGCTCGCAATCCTGAATATGCCTGGATGCTTGGAAATGGGCGAGTGAATCTTTATCGTGCTCTTACTGAAGAAAACCCACCGCCACCGCCGCCCAAAATCGGCTTGTTGCAGGCCGGTCCCAACGACGAACTTTACGGCAATGGAAACGGATTTTTCGAAAGCGGCGAAACAATTGTTCTCTCCTGTCGTTTTCGCAATTACTCATTAGGAACAGGGAACAATGTAAAGTTCTATTTGGATTTACTCGATAATCCATATCTAGAACCGATAACCGTTAGCTCTACTATCTCTGTAGCAGCAGATACTACTTTCGATTTGTCTTCACCATTAGTGTTTCGAGTTAAAAATAATTCTCCTGGTCACATGGCTAAAATGGCTATTGGTTATACTTGTGAACAAAGCTATTCACGTGCGGATACTATCTCTTTATTGATCGGTAAAACCTCAGTGTTAGTGGTCGATGATGATGATGGAATTAACAATGTAGAGGGATTCTATTTGGCGGCTTTGCAGGAATTAGGGGTGTCCTTTGGAATATGGGATTATCCGAAGTTGGGAACTCCCTCAGGAAAATTCTTGTCAAATTTTCCCATGGTGATCTGGTTATGTGAGTGGACTTTTCCCAGCCTGACCCCGGAAGATCAAAAAGCTTTGCAGTACTATTTGGACCATGGAGGCAACCTTTTTCTCAGCGGACAGGATATTGGCTGGGATTTGATGGATTCTGATAGTGATAATGCTACTGCTGCTGCCCAGCAGTTCTTTCGCGGCTACCTTCATGCTGAGTATCTTTCCGACGATAGCGAGGATGATCAAATTGTGGGTGTTTTGGGTGATCCTATCGGATCAGGATTATCCTTTCGTATTTTTCAACCAGGACGAGAGCTTGAGTATCAATTTCCAGATGTAATTGCACCGCTGCCGGAAGCTTATTCCATCTGGCAATATCATTTACAAGGCGGATGTGCAGGAGTACGCTACCAGGGCAATTACCGAACAGTGTATTTCGGGTTCGGCTTTGAAGCTATTGATGCGCCAGATATTGCTAATCCTTATCAAATTTCAAATAATCGCCTGGAAGTAATGAGGCGAGTGTTGGATTACCTCAGCCCGATTCGGCATCAACCTTTGAGAGACACCGACGACACTTTCAATGCTTACCCAGTTACTGTAAAGTTGGATTGGGATACTACCGATGTCAAGTCGATTAAACTTTTCTGGCGCAAAGATGCTGAATCAGAATTTCAAACAGTTACCATGGGTAAAAATGGCAGCAATTATATCGCTTTTATTCCACCACTGCCCAGTGGTAATAAAGTGGAATATTACCTAAAATTAAACACTGTCTATTACAGTTTGACTTCTCCCATTGGCGCACCACAATATTACTATCATTTTGATGTGGTTACAGATACGATACCCCCGTCGTTGTTTTACGAGCCTTTGCACTCCACCATCAATGGCAAGACCCCCATCCCCGTAACAGTGTTAGTAGAAGACAATGTGGCCGTAGATAGTCAGTCGGTTTTTTTACATTATCAAACCCCGGTGGAGAGTGATAGTGTGGCAATGGTGAAACAAGGGCAAACAGGGGTGTTTCGAGCTGATTTACCTCCAGTGGCAATTTATGGAGATACTGTGTTGTATTGGTTTTCAGCCCGGGATTGTGCTTTATCTCCTAATCGTATTACCACTCCACGCCGCCAATTTCAGGTAGGATATGAAGATTTTGAAGCTGGTTTGAACAATTGGCTGGTTAATCCGCCTGGATGGGAGCTGGACAGTTCTTCTGTTCATTCAGGCCATTTTTCTATTACCGGTAGTTCTGACAAAAGTTATGAAAACAGTGGTAACACTACAATTACTACCAACTTTGGTTTTGATCTCTCCCATACCGATAGAGCTGCGTTATCATTTTGGACAAGATATTCTCTTGAGATTGGCCATGATTATGGTTATGTGGAGGTAAGTTCGGATGCTGGCAAGACCTGGAAGCAATTAACGAGTCCCTTTAGCGGTTCGCTATTTAATTGGACAAAGAAAATTTTCCCCCTTAATTCTTACTGTGGGCCCGGGTTTAATGATGTGCGAATACGTTTTCGTATCACCACTGATTCTACTCGTAATGGGGCAGCCGGGTTTTGGTCTATTGATGACATTTTACTGAGAGAAAACTGGCGTGTTGATAGGGTAGGGCAAGCAATTCCTAATGACACTTTTATGTTACAAAGTTATCCCAATCCTACCGTGCTGGGTAGACCCGTAGCTATTCGCTATGGACTTGTGAGCAGAGCAAGAGTGAAGGTAATTATTTTTAATGTATTAGGTCAGAAAGTCCGCTGTTTGTTGGATGAAGAAATGTCAGCAGGTAATCATGTAATTTTTTGGGATGGTAGGGATGGAAATGGTAAACTTGTAGCTGCAGGGTTGTATTTCTATAGCTTTATAATCAAGTACTATTCGCTGGTAGGGAAAACGGAGGTAATAACTAAAAAATTGTTATTGTTGCGATAGGAGTAATTACCTATATTTACAATCTATTAACCACTTCTGTCCAACTTTTTTTCTTACATTTTTGTATTTTTTCATTTTTTTCTTGACAAAATAGTTTTTGTTTCTTATATTAGTCTCTAATTTAGGTTGGAAGTTGTGTGAAATAAGGAGTAAAATGAAATTGATGTATTTTGTCTTGGGAACTGAAACCAGTATTTGACTAAGCCACCAGGTAATGTTCACATGAATTACATTTCTCAAGCTAATCTTGCTAAGCTGCTTGATATCCTTCGGAAAGATTACAAAGTTTATTTACCTGTCAAAAAAGGGGAACAACGTTTTTTTAAGAAAGATGCCGATTTTACAGAGGACGTTGTAATCGGTGAAGTAAGATCATTTGAACCCCTGAAGTCCTTTTTCACACCGGCAAGAGAAATAGTTGCCGAAGATTTCAAACCCGATATTCCCCATTCTGAGGATAAGCCCTTTGCTATTGTGGGCGTGAAGGCCTGCGATTTAAAGGGTTTCAAAATTCATGACTATGTATTTAAAGACCACGATTATCAAGATCCCTTCTACATAAAGCTGCGCGAAGAAAACCTCATCATATCTGCAGACTGTACCCGCGCCATAGAGACCTGCTTTTGTCTTTCCATGGATGTTAAGCCTTACCCTCAGGAGAATTTCGATATTAATCTCTCTCAGGTGAGAGAAGGCTACGTCGTTGATGTTGGCTCTCCCAAGGGTCAGGCGCTCGTTGAGAAAAATTCTTCCCTTTTTGAAGATGCCAACGAGGAACTGATTTCTGAAAGAGAAAAGCAGAGAGCAAAGGTTGCGAGAGAAGTAGAAAAAAATATTGAAAAGAATGATATTCCCCATCAAGATGCGCTCAACGGTGTCATAGAAAAGAAATTCGAGTCTGATATTTGGAAAGATGAGGCAGAAACCTGTGTCGAATGTGGAGCGTGCAATGTTATCTGTCCTACCTGCCACTGTTTTCTTTTATATGATCAGAAGGATGAACAGCGTATGGCTCGATTGCGTATTTGGGACTCATGCATGATAAAAGATTTTGCCAGGGTTGCAGGGGGTGCCAATCCTCGGCCAGAATTGTGGATGAGATTGAGAAACAGGTTTGAGAAAAAATTCGACTTCTTTCCCAAAGTAGCTAACATATATGCCTGTACTGGTTGCGGACGCTGCATCTCGGCCTGTCCGGCAAAGATCGATATAAGAGAAGTATTGAAGAAATTAACTGAGAGACAGGTAATAGAGAGTATGGAGATAACATAAAGATGTCTATAAAAAACAGGGCTAAAAGTTTTCTTTATCTCTTTCTATTCCTGGTTTTAATATGGCTGTGCCTCACTTCGACTTTTAACAGGCAGGAGCTGTTTAGTGGTATTTTCATAAGCCTTGTTTTAGCCTTGTCGTTAAATAAATACTATCTCAAATTAGGACTTCCTCCTTTGACCTTGAAAAGGTTTGCCTTCTTGATTGTCTATGTAGTTGTCCTTTTCAAGGAAATAATAAAAGCCAACCTTGATGTGGCCTACCGGGTTCTTCATCCTAAGATGCCCATAAAACCCGGGATTGTGGTCATTAAGACTCAACTTAAGGCTGATATTGCGAAAATGATTCTAGCCAATTCTATTACTTTGACGCCGGGAACATTTACGCTGGATATTCTGGGGGATAAGCTTCTTGTGCATTGGATAAATGTAAGAACAGAAGATATAGATAAGGCTACAAAAATCATAGGGCAAAGGTTTGAAAGGTACTTAAAGGTAATCTTTGCATGACTGAGATTATTTTTCTTGCCATCATAGGGGCAGGCGTTATTTTATGCCTTTTGCGTATGTTGAAGGGACCCACCGCGCCCGATAGAGCCGTGGCCGTGGATACAATGGCTACGGTTACCACGGCGCTTTTGGTTCTTCTGGGATTTGTCTTCAAACGATACGTGTATTTAGACGTTTCGTTGGTTTATGCGGTGCTCACTTTTATAGGTTCAATAGCCATTGCCAGATTTTTGGAGAGAGGCATTTAGATGCTTACGATAGGGATCATCATTACCGGAATTGGGAGCATATTCCTTTTTTTGGGAAGCTTGGGTATATTTAGACTTCCTGATGTCTATAACCGGCTTCAGGCAGGAACAAAATGTACTACCGTTGGTGCTTTCTTCACCATTATTGGGGTGGGCCTCATGGAACCAACTTGGTTCTGGAAAACACTGGTTATTGCTTTATTTATCCTTCTTACCAATCCCATTTCCAATCATGCCTTGGGCAGAGCATCTTGTAAGAGTGGTGTTCCTCTGTGTGATAAAACTGTTGTAGATAAAACTAAGGAATTCGAGGAGTATAAACCGCTTGACGATGAGTTAGAGCAGGACGAGGAGAGACCATGATTCCGATTGTTGCTTTCCTTTTGATAATCTTGATGCTTATAGCCGCAATCGCCGCCTCTATTTTTAAGGATCTGATCAACGCTGTCATTGCTGCGGCTTTGGTTAGTTTGATAGCAGCTATCCTTTTTTATCTCCTTCAAGCACCGGATGTAGCCATGGCGGAAGCAGCTATCGGAGCCGCCTTGGTCACCGCTGTGTTTGTCGTCGCCATAAGAAGAACAAAGAGGTTCGAGGAATGAGAAAAATTATTGGTCTCCTCCTATTAGGGATAGTAGCCTGGGGAATCGCGGTTTCCCTGACCAGGATCCCTTTCGGTGCCCCTAAAACAAAAGTAGGCAGATACTACGTGGATAAAGGGGTCCCGGAAACTGGAGCGACCAACATAGTCACCTCCGTGGTGCTGAATTATCGTGGTTTTGATACCTTAGGTGAGGTTACAGTACTTTTTATCGCGACTATTGGTTTAGGTGCAGTGCTGACGACTGGCAGAAGAAAGAAATCTGAGAGAAAGATAGAGCCAGCCAGTTTAATTCTCTATACCGGTTGTAGGTTTCTGTTTCCGCTTATTCTCCTTTTTGGTACTTATATTTTTATCCACGGGCATCTTACCCCTGGGGGGGGATTTCAAGGAGGGGCAATCATTGCCTCTGCCTTTGTTTTGATTTACTTGGGTTGCCGGGGAAGAAGGATAAGTGAACTCGGGAGCAAACTCGCAGAATCTTTGGGTGGACTGATTTTTGTAATAGTGGGACTGGTTGGTTTAGCCGTGGGCGGCTATTTTTTGATAAATTTTCTCCCTAAGGGAATCCCTAATTCTCTTTTTAGTGCTGGCATTATCCCTATTATCTATATTGCTATTGGATTCAAGGTTGGTTCGGAGTTGAGTAGCATTATAGATAAGCTAGTGGAGGAAACCGAATGAGTTTTCTGAATAACTACATTTATTATATTGGCGCCTTTGGACTCATATTTATCGGACTTTATATAATTTTGGTTAAGCGTAACCTTATCAAGGTTATCATTGGTCTTAGCATTCTGGATACCGGCGTAAACCTATTCCTCATCTCCATAGGTTATGTTAAGCGAGGAACTGCTCCCATCTTTTCCAGACCCGGAATAGAAGCCGCCCGCATGGTCGATCCGGTGCCTCAGGCATTGGTGCTCACGGCTATTGTTATCGGAGTAGCTGTCTTAGCGTTGGCCCTTTCGTTGGCTATTAGATTATATCAGCATTATGGCACACTTAATCTTCGTAAGATAAAGGAACAAAGATGGTAAACCCCGTACTCTTGATTGCTGTGCCTTTAGGTCTGGCTTTTGCGATTCCTCTACTGGGGTTTATTTCGCAAAAATTAGAGAAATACATTCCCCCAGTGGCGATGTTATTCAACCTCATTGTTTCCTTATCGCTCATCCCTAAGGTATTGGAACAACCTATTGTTGTCTCCATAGGCGGCTTTCCACCTCCTTTCTGTATTAATCTGGTAGCTGGGCCTGTTGGAATTCTTTTTTCTGCTATTATTGCTTTAGTGGGCCTGTTGGTTTCTATCTATGCATTGGATTATATTCACCCCGTTAGACATTCACCCCGTATAGATACAAAGTTATCTAACGGGGTAAAAGAGGGGGCTACCGAGAAGTACCATATGCTCTATCTCTTACTTCTCACCGGAGCCACAGGGGTTGTCCTCACGGGAGATATATTCAATCTCTTTGTCTTCTTTGAAATTCTTTGCATTTCCTCCTATGCCCTGGTAGCTTATTTAGGAGATAGGGCTGGGGTTGAATCGGCAGTAAAATATCTCATTCAAGGGGCTATCGGCTCAAGTCTTGTGCTTATAGGTGTGGGTCTGCTTTACGGTCTTTTTGGGACCCTTAATATGGCGGATATCGCCAGAAATATAGATTCGGTCAGCCCGATATCGGTGTTTGTCCCTCTGGTTTTGTTAATTACTGGATTGGGGGTAGAGGCAGCTATATTCCCATTAAACGCCTGGTTGCCCGATGCTCATTCATCAGCCCCGTCCTCTATTAGCGCCATTCTCTCCGGTATAGCCATTGAAGTAGGTATCTATGCGGTAGCCAGGGTTATCTTCACCGTATTTGGTGCCTCAAGCATTTTCCTATTTCTGGTACTCTTAGGACTTTTGACCCTGCTTGTGGGGGAAATGTCCGCTTTCAGTCAAAATAATATCAAAAGACTTCTGGCTTACTCCAGTATAGGGCAGATGGGATTGATCATCTTTGCGCTGGGAATGGCCACCTCGTACGGAGTGGTGGGCGGTCTATTTCAGATCATCTCTCATTCTTTAAGTAAGGCACTCCTCTTCTTGGCGGTAGGATATATGATCTACCGCACCGGTTCTATGGAGATTTCCAGTTTCGAGGGCATGGGTAAGAGGATGCCCTTTACTTCCTTAGCCTTTACCATTGGGGCGTTCTCCCTGGTGGGACTGCCTCCTTTCGTAGGATTTCCCAGTAAATTTCTGATTGTTCGGGCGGCCCTGGCTAAGGGAGAGGCTTTGTTCATCGTGCTCATTGCCCTTGTTCTGGCAGGCACAGTCATCGAGGGAGCTTATTTCTTCCGTATAGTACAGGTTCTGTATTTCAAAGGGGGGGAGACTAACCCCAATAGAAGAGAGGAAGCCCCTATTGCCGCTTTAATCCCTGTATGTATCCTGACGATCCTAATCATCGTGATAGGGGTGTATCCCAGGTTAGTAACCGGTATCTTAAACTCGGCGGCTTCAGAGTTTTTGAATAGGGTTGAGTATATCAGGAGTGTTTTAGGATGAGCTTAGAGCTTTTACTGATAATTGCCTTTGGCGGCGCATTCCTTACGTATCTTTTGGGGAAGATCTCTTCCGGACTGCGGGATTTCTTTGCCGTTTTTATTTCGCTAACTTTGGTAGCTATTATTGCTTTCCTTTATGGTCAACCCCTGCACAAGGCTTTCTATTCTGGATTTCTTGGTCTACCCCTTGTCTTAAGACTCAACATGCTCTCCTGGTTCTTTGCTATTACCATAGCAGTTGTGGGAGCCCTTTCTATTATTTTCTCTTTAAGCTACATAAAAGGGAGAGAGAGAACCGACTTTTATTATTTGATGATGCTTCTGGTAAATGCAAGCATGTTGGGGATTGTGCTATCGGGTGATTTAGTTTCTTTCTATATCTTCTGGGAGATCATGTCCTGGAGCGCTTTCTTGCTTATAAGTTACAACCGAGGTCCTGCTTTGGCTGCTGGTATGAAATACATCATCATGTCCATTATCGGTTCTACGGCCATGCTCGTCGGGATGTTATCACTTTACGCAAGTTATGGGACGTTGAGTATCTCAGAAATTGCTCCTCAGATAGC
>Ga0180300_10001412_pt1 | contig 11109 bp, 8 predicted proteins | sample GuaBasSediGuay15_FD_121798 | JGI IMG/M metagenome (GOLD analysis project Ga0180300, IMG submission 121798) | Subseafloor sediment microbial communities from Guaymas Basin, Gulf of California, Mexico - Guay15, Core 4569-2, 21-24 cm | ecosystem: Environmental > Aquatic > Marine > Hydrothermal... | reverse complement strand
GCATGAGGAAGATTGGGGTGGTGAGGGTGTCATTCTCTATTTCAAAGCACCTGGCGATACGAACTGGCAAGTGTTTGATGTAACAAACCTCCAAGGTAAAGGAAAGCTCACAGTTTACAATCCAGCCAATAACTATAATCTTAGGCAATATGATTTCATTGTAAATGGGTTTGACCCACCTGCTCTGTTTGCAACCTCATTCGTGGACGGCTCTAGAAATCCCGGCAACCTTGCTTATACCCCCTCTCAGTTTGGTGTGGACCTAAACAGCAATGGGTGGACAATTGCAGGTTGGTTCTACCCCAATGAAGAAGCACTAAGCGAGAAGAAGTTACCCAGCCAAAGGAGCAGGATCCCCCTGCTTGAACTCGGTACTTACTACCAACCCGGCGAGACTTCAATCACTGTCTGGTCTACTGGAGGAACCAAAAGAGTTGGGGTTACTATTTATGATGACAGAACAGGGAGAGGGGTTCCCGGTAGCCATTATATGAGTGATGGCGACCTCAAGGACTGGATTTTCGTTGCATTGAGGTATGACGGAAGCAAGCTGTACCTAGACACTTGGATGAACGAGAGTGGGCATCGTTCGACAAGCAGAGACAAAACATGGGGCACACCGATCAGAGATAATATATTCATAGGCAGATATGGTTGGTCTGGAGGTGGAAGTTACTGGTACAGGAATTACTGGAACGAAAGAATCGATGAGGTTAGCATTGTATCAAAATTCTTGACTGACAGTGAGCTCAACAAGCTTTATGAATCGAGAAAAGCCAATACAGACAAGCCAGCATGGACAGATGAAACAAGAAGGGCCCAAGCGAGTGGCAAAATAGATGGCTCTGGTGTGGTTAATGGAGTTGATGATTGGATTAACACCAAGATTGATGAGAACTTCCAAACAGGGGACTTTACTGTTGAGGCATGGGTTAAGCCAAAGGGCTACTCTGGAAGGATTGTCGCGGATGATGATAACAACTTGGGCTGGGCACTCTCAAGTGGAGATCCAGGTAATGGGGCTCTACGCTTTTATGTAAGGGGCATGGACACCACTAGCTTGGATACCCCCCTTGGACTAATCAGCCCAAACAACTGGTATTATGTTAGTGGTGTTTTTGATAAGAGCAATAGCCGTAGATTAATCTATGTGAACGCTAAACAAGAGGCATTCCTTGGTTCAGACACTGGCACACCCAACTCTGATTGGGGAAAGGTTATAATAGGGGGTGAAAGCAGCAATTCACCTGAATACCCAAACACACTTTTTGATGGGGTTATTGATGAGGTGCGTTTATCAAATATAGCAAGGAGTTCTGCTTGGATAAATCTTTCTTATCTTTCGATAATAGATAACTTGGTTGCCTTTAACGGGATAAATGAGTGTGGTGAAGACCAGGGTTTCTGGACCACCTTAGGTATAGGGCTACCCCAATGTTGCCCACAGGAAGGTATGTGTGTGAATTCAAGTAACGAGTGTGTGGTTTATCAAGAGGAGGCATTACTTAATGGGAATTGTGAAGACACACTGGATAACGATTGTGATGGCGATGTTGACTCAGTGGATTCAGGCTGTCAAAACAGTCCACCATACCCACCAAAAGAGCCCATGCCAGAGGACAATGCCATTGATGTGCCTTTGGAAACAGAACTGAGTGTAAACCTAACCGACCCAGAGGGCGACAACATGAACGCTGTGTTTCATGTGGGGCATGAGTATGACTTTTCCCATGGTAAGCACCAAGCATACACCAACACTGGTGATCTGCCTGTCACTCTCTTTGGGGTGGGCGAAACACCAATCATCAACGTTACCAACCTAACCCTCTCTGATGATAAGTTCATAACTACTGAAGCAACAGGGAGCCATGTGTATCAGCACTTTGTGTTTAACATAAGTGAGGAAGAGCTAGATGTTGAAAAACTCGTGCTGCAATGGGTAGGGCATAGTGGTAGTATTGGTAGTGTTAAGGCATATGTGTGGAACTTTGCCACATCATCATGGGAGCAAGTTGCTACCCACAATAGCCAAACAAATAACTTTGTGCTTAATGTTACAATAAATGAGAGCGTTAGTAATTACATTGAAAACAACCAAGTACACCTGCTAGTGTATGACCCCAGCCAACAGAAAACACTGAGTTGTAGCAGTGCTGGTTGTACTGGCTCTGTAACCTTCTCAGACTTCATAACCCCTGGCTGTACTCTAAACTCTGCAACACTCAAAACAGAGGTTATTGAGAGTGATTATAATAGTGCTAATGAGTATGTAGAGTGGACTAAAGCAGATGGCAACCAAATCCAGGGGATGTGCAACCCAGGAGTGCAGTGTGCCTGTTCCACCTACTATACTTGCATGGACAACGGTGATGTGACAAATTATGCGGCAGACAACAACCTCCAGATAAGTATGAAAATCACCTCAGCTGTGAATTACTGTTGTACCCCCTACCTCAACGCCAGAGTGACCTTGAGTTGGACAGAGACTTGCTGTTCTCAGACAGGGGAACCATGCACATCTGATGCTGAATGCTGTTCTGGCTTGCACTGTGCCCAAGATTATGACGGAGGGGATAAGTACTGTGCTCCTATAGGGCAGTGTGTGCATGGTAGCGTAACCTCTGGATCTGGTTCACAAACCCAGTATGTATGTAGAGACAGCTGTAACGGATGTACTGCTGCTACCACATTCAGCAATTTTATACCAGCTGGAGCCACACTCACCCAAGCCACAGCAACCATAGAGTATGATGGAGATATGGGGCCAGGTGAGGGTAACTCATGGGTGGTTGCAGATGGAGATAGGTTAGGTCAGTGTGGTTCTGTTGACACAGGAGACTGCTACAGCTGCTCAGCTTGTGACCCTGCAACAGGGGTTGGGTGCCCTAATAACCCGTACGATGTAACCACCCAAGCCGCTGACAATTCTGTTACCATTGGGCTTGACAACTCTATAGATAGTGGAGCTGACACTATTGATTTAAAGATTGACTTAAGCTATTCCTATAGTGAAGGTGAGATTAACTACTATGATGAAGGATCATGCTCTCCGAATAATCAGTATGTTTGCTCCAATGGCAACTGGGTTGACCACTGCAACAATGGCATACAAGATTGCGATGAGGAAGGGGTGGATTGTGGTGGGGCATATTGCCAAGCATGCTGTGAACCCAATGGAAATCCATGCTCTACAGGCACAGATTGCTGTTCAGGGATGTGCATGAATGGGGTTTGTGCAGATCCAACAAGCTGTACCTCCTGTGGCACCCCCTGCAGCAAAGATGACTCTGCTTACAACTCACCAGTAGACCAGGTTTGTATGGGCCCAGTGAACAATGAGTGCAATGACATAATATCTGGTTACTTCACACCCGACTTCTCTGACTGTATAGGCGGCTCTGGACAAACTGCTGACTGCGATTGCGACGAGAATTGCCAAGCAGGTTACTACTGCATCCAAGGTGGAGGTAACGAACCATATATGTGGGGTAGATGCGGCGAGAGGTTTGCCAACGGACACCAGTGCTGCCAAGATGGTAGCGAAGGTGATTGCATATCAGGGCATTGCAACAATGGTTTCTGTTGCGATAGCGGAACATGCTGTAACTCAGACACTGACTGCCCCAGTGGATATTACTGCTCTGCGGATTTCAACTGCACACCCTGCCCAAGCGATGGGTGCGGCGTTGGAACGTGTGCTGCCCAACAATGGGGAGATTACAACGAGGCAGGGCATTGTGAACTCACCTGCTATGAGCCAGATGATAGCAGTGCTGCTTGCGAAAACTGTGCCAGTGCGGTATGGTCAAGCACAAGCAATGAGTGCTGTGGAGATGACGGCTCAGTGGATAACTTCTGCAACACTGGAGCTGACTCATGCGTGAATGGTGTCTACTTTAGCGACCATTGTAATGATGGCGTGCAAAACTGTGATGAAGAATATGTGGACTGCGGTGGGTCTTGCGCACCGTGTAGCTACTCTCTCTCAACCGATTATGTGAAGCTTGTAGTAACCACCAAGGAAAATGCTTCAGGTATACCCAGTGGTGATAGAGCAAGCATACTCCTGAGTGGACTAGAGCGAGACACAAAGTACTATTGGTACGTGGTTGCCACAGATATCCACTCAGCATCAACCCAATCAGAGGAATGGAGCTTTACAACAATGATGACTTGCCCTGAGAGTGGTTGTGGGGTTGGGACTTGCTCGCCTGGTCAGTACGGATACTACAACCAATCCATGCATTGTGAGTTAACATGCTTCAATCCAAGCGAGAATGAATGGGCGTGCGAGTTTTGCAACAACTCCCACTGGAGCAATGCAAGCAATGAGTGCTGTGGGGATGACGGCTCTGAAGATAATTTCTGTAACCTGGGGTATGACTCTTGTGTTAACGGTGTATACTTCATAAACCACTGCGAGGATGGAATCCAGAATTGTGACGAGTTGGATGTGGACTGTAATGGTAGCGTTTGTCCCACTTGTGGTATATACATTGAAAACAGATCAATAATAACCGAGCCACTCAAAGCCCCAGAGAGCGTGAAGGTTGTATGGAGAGTGCTTGGGCTTGGGAACAAGAATTATCTCAAAAACTACACTGTACGCATAATTCCTAAAAACCCAAATGTAAACATAATCAGCAGAGTAAGGCAGATAGTTGTGAGCTACATCAATAAGGCTTTGAAGATTGAAATCAAGAACACAGATGAGCACTAGCTCCCAAGGCATTGGCTATTCTCATATCGCTCCGAGTTACGATGAGCTCTATGGAGAAGAGCAACTTGAGAAACTCAGGCAAGTACTCAGATATATAAAGGTTGGAGGGGATTGGTTGGTTTTAGATGTGGGGTGTGGTACTGGGCTGAGCAGTTCTCTGCTAAAGTGTGAGCGAATAGGGTTGGATGCAAGCATGGATATGCTCTTAAACTCAAAGGATAAAGCCTTGCTAAGGGTTTGTGGTGAAGCAGAGCATCTACCATTTAAGAGCAATGTTTTTGACCTGGTCATTTGTCTCACTGCTGTACACAACTTCCATGACTTCGAGGCAGCGATTAAGGAAATGAGAAGGGTGAGCAAAGGAAGCATAGTAATCTCCATATTAAAAAGAGCGAAAAAATATGCCAAAATACTAGCATCAGTCAGAGGGCAACTCAAATTAATCAATGTGGTGGATAACCCAAAGGATAAAATAATAATAGCAGAGCCATGAAATATTTATTCAAATACAACAATATATAAAAACTATGTTGACTGTCAATTCTAAGCATGGAATCCGATGATGTGCTCAAACTGGCTGAAAATCTGAGGAAGAACGGCTTGGCTACCTCTCAAGAGGAAGCCATAGCCAAAGCAAAGATGATGTTGGGTATGTCCTTTGCCTCTAAACCAGAGCAAGCAAGAGAGGAACCAAAAGAGAGTGAGCAAGAAGAGGAAGATTTTGATATAACCAAAGAGAATAGGCCACTGAAAGAGATTGTGAGCGAGTTAGAGGGAGAGACCAGCAACAACCTTGAACTAAAGAGAATGCCCACCAACCAGGATGAGGAGATAAGCCAAGAAGAGACCCAGCAACCACTTAATGTTGCCATTGAGCAAGGTAACCAAGCGCATGAAGAGGAGCAATCCATTCAGCACACACAACACCCACAGAATTCTCCAGACAAGCCAGATAGTAAAAAGAAGAAATACGCTGAAGAGGACGTTGATTTAACAGAATTGTTCAAGGCATAAACAAAAATTTAATATATTAATTGTTCTAAACATTCTCTGATGCCCAACGAGCAACTAGTTGCTTATGTAAAGGATAACTTAGAGAGAGGTTTTTCTCCAGAGGAGATAAAGCGAGTGATGATTGAGTATGGTTATACTCCTGAGGAAGTGGATGAGATATTCGAATATCTTCAGATAACTCCTGAGGAAGAGGGAGCAACTGAAGGGGAGGAGGAGCTCCCAGAGTTTAAGCCCGATGAAGATGAAACTGAGTTAGAGAAAATAGACGAGGAAGTAGCCCACAAGGACTCGCTTAAGTCATCAAAACTCAAGGATTGGGCCACAGCACTATTCCAACGCTTTAAAGAGACCAAGCCAAGTGAAACTCCAGTGGATACTCTGCACCCAATAACCTACCTCGTACTCATAATTGGGTTGATGGCAATCTGCTTTGTGCTCTCATTGCCGATTGTTTTCAAATCGGGATTTGGTAAGGGAGGATGGTTCATCACCTACACAATGACACTCTTCCTCGGATTGCTTGGGGGGTATGCAATATTCAAGGTAACTTCTCTTGTAACCAAACAACCCTTGCGTCACATTTTAACAGGCGTGTTTGCTCCAATAGCAGGAGTGGCAGCAATCGTGCTTGTGTTGTACACCAAAAGAAAGATATACCTACTCTCAATGGAGCATATGGCAAAAATAGCCCCGGGGGGAATTAGCCCTATTGGCGCTACAATCGGTAGCGTACATAACCCCTTTTTGGTGAGTGCCTTTTTCTATATGCTCACCAACGCCTTTATCGTAGCGTGGTTCATAAAAGAAGAACGCTACAAAGATTTAACCTGGTATTGGATTGTTGTGCCCCTTTATTTAGTGGTTTGGTTTATTACGAGCGGGCTTGCCAATGGGTTCATCCAAAGAGTGGTCCCAATTTAATCCAAACCCAATGCCTTTCTTATTTCCTCTGCTTTATCGGTCTTCTCCCAAGTGAACTCTGGCTCGTTCCTTCCAAACGCACCATAGCATGCAGTCTTTTTATAAATTGGTCTCTGTAGTTTAAGGTGCTCTATTATCTCTTTGGGTTTGAGTGGGAATATCTTCTTCACAACCTCAAGTATCTTTTCGTCATCTACCTTGCCAGTGCCGAGGGTGTTGACATACACTGACACTGGCTCAGCCACACCTATAGCGTATGCCACTTGAACCTCGCACTTGTCTGCCACTCCTGAGGCTACTATGTTCTTGGCGATATATCTTGCAATGTAGGCACCTGAGCGATCCACCTTTGTGGGGTCTTTCCCTGAGAAGCAGCCACCACCATGATTGCTTATCCCACCATAGGTGTCGCACATGATTTTCCTACCAGTAACCCCTGTGTCTGCAGCAGGACCACCCTTAATAAACCTTCCAGTTGGATTCACATATATTTTGGTATTGGAGTCCATCCACTTGCCGCATACTGGCTTGATAACATGTTTAATTATGTCCTCCCTTATCTTTTCTTGAGTAACATCGGCACGGTGCTGGGTGCTTATTACCACGGCAGTAACCCGCTTTACCACACCATCCTCATACTCCACAGTGACCTGAGACTTGCCATCTGGTCCAAGATAGTTGAGCAGTTTTTTCTTGCGCACCTCAGCCAAGCGCTTTGTGAGTTTATGAGCAAGCACAATTGTGAGTGGCATCAGCTCAGGGGTTTCATTTGTGGCATAACCGCTCATCATGCCTTGATCGCCTGCCCCCTCTTCGTGACCTGGTTTCTCATTCACACCCATGGCTATATCAGGGGATTGCTCATGTATGCTTGTTAGCACGGCACACGCCTCGTAATCAAACCCATACACCGGGTCGTCATAACCAATCTCTTTGATGGTTTGCCTAGCAATCTTGGGTATGTCCACATAGCAATCTGTGGTTATCTCACCCGCAATCATCACTAAGCCAGTGGTACACAGAACTTCACAGGCCACTCTAGCATCTGGGTCTTTTTCAAGTATCGCATCCAGTATCGCATCTGATATTTGGTCAGCGATCTTGTCTGGGTGACCCTCTGTTACAGATTCAGATGTAAGCACATATCTCCTTGCCATATAACCTCACCCACAAGAATATTTTTACTGCTATTATATAAATCATTCGCAAAAGATTTTTAATTGTGCAGATATAGATTATTCAAGAGTGACAACTAGATGGGGGCACAACCACAAGCATATGTTTGGTTTCCTAAGACAATCACCTAGAGTTACCACTGGGTGTTTTTGCACAATATTTTTCGCAAGAAGTGGCAACAATAAACTTTTAAACAAAGCCAAATTCACTCAATTGTTTAGGGGGATTTACAATGGGATACAAAGAGATTAGCGAAGAAGAATTTGATAAAACTGTGCGGTCAGCCAGCGGTCCAGTTGTGGTGGATTTCTGGGCTCCTTGGTGCGGCCCATGCAAGCTCTTTGGACCTGTCTTTGAGGAAGTGTCAAACGAACTTGAGGGTTTTCTGTATTTAAAGGTAAACACTGACAATGCACAGGGTTTGGCAAGACGCTACAACATACGCTCAATCCCAACCATCGTGGTGCTTAGGGGTGGCATAGAACTAGAGAGGTTCACAGGGGTCTTCAACAAGGAACAGTTTATCGAGAAACTTAAGAAATTCATAGACTAATTACTCCAAATCTTTCAATCTCCCAAAGTAATAAACCTTATCCTCTACCACATACACCTCAAACTCATTTATACCATGAGTGAGGAATGGGCTTAAGAGTTTCTGCTTTCTCACATCTGAGCCAGGGGTGATTGGGTTGAATGAGGGCATAACTACTAGCTTCTTTTGTTCATACCTCCCAACAAGAAAGCATTTGAAAAGCTCAGACCTCAGGCCGTCCCTGATGCTTACAGCAGGGTGCTCATGCGCAATTATAACTGTGTTTGCTCTGTGAAAATCCACATCACTGGGCAACTTGTGCCCATGGGTTATATATACACCTTGGAACATTATGTAATCCCTTATGCTCACGTCCTTGCGCCTGGCAATTGGTTCTAGAATTGTGTCATGGTTGCCCTTTATGAGCACTAAGTGCTTTGTCTTAGACTTAAGCAAATCCAATATTTGCTGGGTCTCCTGCCATTCTTGATTGGATATTTCACCAAACTCGTGCTTAAGGTCACCGTTAATAATTATAGTGTTGTAACTTTGTTTGAGTAGGGGTTTAAGCCGAGAGAGTATATCCTGGAACGAAAACCGTGGCACAAGCACACCCTGCTTGTTTAGGGCCTCCTCATACCCAATGTGAAAATCTGCCAGTACCAAACATTGCTCCTCTTTCAAAACCAGCCCGAGGTCAACTATGTATAGCCCTTCACCAATCCCAATCTCACTGAGGCCAGCCATAGCAAGAATATGATGTGAGAAGGTTTATAAAGATTATTAGATTACCCTATTTTATGGAATCAAGTTGGAAAAAGTTTGACAAAGCTAACGACGCCCACAAGTTCATTGTTGACGCAATCGAGAAGATTGAAAAAGCAAAAACCCAGCGTATAGTGGGCAAGAAGCCAGCCCAATATGTTGTGGAGTGTGGGGTGTGTGGCAAACCAGTGCAACTTGCATTCACAGGTGTGAACATAAAGAAGAAACACTTTGTTTGCTTCAACTGCCTCGCCGAGGAGTAACTGCTTTCTTGTACCAGTTTATGATGAAATAATATGCCTCGTACTGAGCATCCACCTTTTCCCTTGGTCTTCTCTCTTTGTCATACCTCCCTGGTAGCTTGATAACATCCACTGGTATACCCAGCAGAAGAGCAACAGAGACTATGGCAAAATCCAAGCCCCATTGCTTTGAATAATTAACTATGAAAGGGTGGCTCAATACCCTACTCAATACACTATGGGAAAAGCCAAAGCAACCCGCACTTGCAGGGTCCACATCAAACCCATAAGCTGCCAATATTTGGCTCTTTAATTCCTGCCTCTTTTTGAACTCATATGGATTCATTCTTAGTAATAACTCTGGAACCCTCTTACTAACCAGTAACTGCTTGCCATTCTGGAGCAAAGGTAAGTACCTCCCCAATACATTGCCTTGATGAAAGTCAAGGTCCATGTCTGCTTTGATAATAAAACTTGGGTTTAGGGAAAGGGCAAGCTTGTAGCCCTGCTTCATCACTTCAACATACCCCAAATTCTTCTTAAAAGAAACAACCTTAGCATCCAAGCTTAGCCCCTTTGCAGTCTTTTCCAGTATTGGTGCTACTTGTAAAGGTGAGCCATCATCAAGCACAATAAATCTGCACTTGGGTTTGCACTTTACTTTGGAAAGTCTTGCGAGAGCTATCTTTGCATGCTCTACTTGCTTTTGCTCTGTGGCATACAATGGCAAAACTACTACTGCAAGCATGTAGTTTGGGATGGGAGGGGTAATTAAAAAACCTTCTGCTAGGTGAGTTGGTTAACCTCTTGGCTACTCTTGCCTATCTTGGCAAGCACCATCTGATGCATCCTTCGCAAGAACTCTATCTTATCCTCAATCCTCATTATGTCTGAATAGCCCTGGGTGGCTATGTTGAAAGCGAATGGTGAGGGCAATTGCGATTGTATTTCCTTGAGTTTTATCTTGCCCGATTCAATCTCACTCACTACAAGCTTTGCGTTTATCAGGTCCATTGCGTCCTCCAAAACCTCACGCCTGGCTTCCTTCAATAACGGAAACTCGTTCGAGATTCTCCTAACTGCATTTAATAGTATCATTGAAGATACCTGCTGCTTACCAACACGCTTCTTGTGCCCCTTGTATTTTGTGAGTATCATCAATCCACGAGCAGCCACATGCCTAAACCTCCGCCTCAGTATCTCGGTGTTTTCAATAGCGCTCTTCATTATCAGCTCAAATTTGTCAGCCCTAAGCATCTCAAGCGCCTTCTTAACATTCAGATGCTTCTTGGATTTGAGCAAGAAACCGTTGTCATTTATGCTTATCTGAATATCTGTGTTGTGTAATTTGCTTAAGAGGAATGCTACGGCTCTGCTGAGGGCATCATTAACCCTCCTACCAAAGAGTGCATGCACAACTGTATACCTCTCATCATCTGTTGTTATTTTCTCTATTAGCAATTGGTTCTCTTTAGGGACGCAAGCAAAGAGATGCTGCTCAAGGAAATACTGATAGATTGACTCGGCTGAGTTCTTATCCACGTACAAGTAGGAGTTTATGAAGTCTAATATTTCTTGCTTTTGAAAACCCTGTTCAAGCATCTCAGCCATTAGATGCCTAAAATGGGCTATTTTTTTGGCTAAATCAAAACTCAATGGTAGCATTTCAGACACCCAAGATGGGACTGTCGGCAAAGCATCATACGCTGGCTCAACCTGTGCAACCTGACCCCTTGCAT
>Ga0180300_10001410_pt1 | contig 11112 bp, 13 predicted proteins | sample GuaBasSediGuay15_FD_121798 | JGI IMG/M metagenome (GOLD analysis project Ga0180300, IMG submission 121798) | Subseafloor sediment microbial communities from Guaymas Basin, Gulf of California, Mexico - Guay15, Core 4569-2, 21-24 cm | ecosystem: Environmental > Aquatic > Marine > Hydrothermal... | reverse complement strand
ATACAGACTATCCGGGTATTACATCTTTAGACGTTCTTGTCGCATTGAATCAGGAAGCTTACGATAAGTACTTGCCTTACGTCAAGCCAAATGGGGTAGTCATCTTTGATTCTGATTTTGTAAAGCCAATTCTTGTCGAAAAAATTAACCAGCATGCTGTACCATTCACAAGAATTGCTGATGAAGTTGGGAATAAGTTGTATGCAAACAGTGTGGTTTTAGGCTATTTGATCGCTGTAACCAAATTGTTATCGAAGAACATAGTAAGGAAAGTTTTGGCTAGAAATGTACCAAAAACAACAGTTGAAGCTAACTTAAAGGCTTTTGATATTGGATACAACAGAGGAGAATGGCTGAAATAAGGATTGACAAAAAACTATGCAAAGAATGTGGAATCTGCATTGAAATTTGTCCTCAAAAGGTAATAACTTTAAATTCTTCTTTGATTATAACCGAAAATTGTAAGGGTTGCAGACTTTGTGAGTATTATTGTCCGGACTTTGCAATAGAAGTAGTTACGAGTAATAATAAACAATAAAAGTGATAAAATGAAACTAATCCAAGGCAACGAGGCTGTCGTCAAAGCAGCAATAAAGGCTGGGTGCAGGTTTTATGCTGGCTACCCTATCACACCATCATCAGAAGTCATGCATTTGATGGCTAAGGAGATACCAAAAGTTGGTGGTGTTTTTGTTCAGATGGAGGATGAGATTGCATCAATAGCAGCAGCAATTGGGGCGTCGATGGCTGGAAAAATATCGATGACAGCTACCTCAGGACCCGGATTTAGTTTGATGCAGGAAAACATCGGCTATGCTGCAATGGCGGAAATCCCAGTTGTAATTGTGAACGTTATGAGAGCTGGACCAAGCACTGGCATACCAACTGCTCCCTCCCAAGGAGACGTTATGCAAGCTATATATGGCTCTCATGGAGATTATCCGATAATTGTGCTTTGTCCAAGTGATGTGATTGACTCTTATTTGTTAACTGCAAAAGCATTCTATTTGGCTGAGAAGTATAGGAGCCCAGTTGTTGTTCTGTCAGATGAAATAGTAGGGCATATGAGAGAAGGCATAGATTTGCCAGAAGTTGAAGAGGTCAAAAAGAACATGCCAGTGGTTGGGAAAGGTAAAAAAATACACTACACTGGATTGGCAAATGAGGATGGATTTGCAATTTACGAACCAGAGAAGTATGAGAAATTGATAAAAAAGCTTTATAACAAGATTGAAGATGCAAAGGATGTTATAAGCTATAAATTGGAAAATCCAGATGCTAAAACGATAATATTTGCTTACGGTTCACCGTATAGAACGGCTAAGGCAGTTTTGAGGCTTGCTAAAAATGTCGGCATATTCAAGGCTGAGACGCTATTTCCCTTCCCGGAAAAAGCCTTGAAAAAAGTGGCAAAGAATGCTGAGAGAATAATTGTTCCAGAAATGAACGTTGGTAAAATCGTTAAAGAAGTTGAAAGGGTCGTTGGTAATTCGTGTGAGGTAATATCTGTTACAAAATTAGCCCAATCCATTGACCCATATACGATTCTTAGGGTGATTGAAAATGAGTGATGCAATAAAGGAATATCTAATTAATCTACCACACACTTGGTGTCCTGGGTGTGGAAATGGAATCGTTCTTGGTGCTTTTATTAGGGCTTTTAAGGAGTCAGGAATTGATGAGGATAAATTGGTTGTTGTAAGTGGGATTGGTTGCAGTGGCAGAGTTACACAATACCTAAACTTCGATGCAATCCACACAACCCATGGCAGAGCATTAGCCTTTGCTACTGGTATAAAACTGGCAAATCCTGAGTTAAAGGTCGTAGTTATGATGGGCGATGGAGATGCTTTGGCTATTGGAGGCAATCATTTCATTCATGCTGCAAGAAGAAACATTGATCTAACAGCAATAATATTCAACAACTCTGTCTACGGTATGACTGGCGGTCAATTATCACCAACAACTCCTATCAACACTAAAACCACCACTACACCTTACGGAAACTTTGAAAATCCATTTAACATTGTAGAATTGGCAATTGCTGCTGGAACAAGTTATGTTGCAAGGTGGACAACTTATCATGTAAGACAATTGAAAAAATCGATTAAAGAAGCATTACTCCACAAGGGTTTTAGCGTTGTTGAAGCGGTTACTGGCTGCCCAACTCAACAAAAAGTTAAGCCTACTGAAATTCTAAAGTTTCAAAAAAACATAAAGCCATTAGGTGTTTTTAAGAGAGAAGAGAGAGAAGAATACGTTGAAAAGTATCTTAAATTAGTAGAAAGCTTGAGAACCGAAAAATTATAATTGTTTCAAAGGCAAATATTCCCATGGAAGTCAGAAAAATTCAGCTCATTGGAAGTTCAAGCTACATGGTAAGTTTACCAAAAAAGTGGATTACTTCTTTAGATTTAAAACAGGGTGATGAAGTTATCGTTCACGTTGAAGAAAATAGAGTAGTAGTCATACCAAAGAAACTCGATAAGGAAAAAATCGTCAGAATTGTGATGAAGGGTATTCCAAAGCTCGATGAAGACTTTTTGAGGAGATATGTTTATGCCATTTACATGCTGGGATTTGATGAGGTTGTTATTGAGGATGTTGAAATCCCCCCATCCCTTATAACCAAATTTATAGAAATAATCCACAAACTTGTTGGAATGGAGATTCTAGACGTATCATCCACGCGATTGGTCTTTAGGATCTTAGTTACGCCCGAATTAGATATTGAAAAAGTTCTCACGAGAATGACACAGATGGTAAACAGCATGTTTGAGGATGCGAAGTCTTTAATTGAGGGGGATGACAAGGGTGACAAACTCAAGAACCTTTTGATGGTTGAAGAGAATATAGATCGTTTTTACTGGCTTGCTGTTAGACTGGAGAATAGATTGACGAGAGAGAGTGCAAGTTGGAGTGAAATAAGGTTTGTTTTAGGCTCAAGGATGGTTGCAAAAATGATTGAAGATGTTGCAGATCACATAGTCCAGTTTGTTAATTACATAAACAGTGCCAAGGCTAAGGATGGAGTTGTTTCAAAGATAATTGGAGAAATTTGCCAGATGTTCAATTTAGCCTTTAACTCATTTATCAACAGAGATGTTGAGGAGTCTGACGAGGTTGTAAAAGAGGTTGAAAAGATGCAGAGTAAGATTATGAACGCCATAAAAAATACAGATGATGTTGGTTATGCCTTATCTCTACAAACCCTGATTGAGATCTTATGGGAAATAAGGTCGATTGGTGAGATTGCTATAAATAGGGCTGTTAGGGAAAAAGCTGAAGAGACAAAAACATAAAACTGTTTTATTTGATTTTTTTGTTTTTTGTGTCTTTTGCATTTAATTAAGTTGCATTTTCAACTTCTACAACATTTCTATACAATTTTAGGCTAACCGAAAAATTCAAATACATATTGAATATATATTCATATTGTGAGAAAGCGACACAGAAGAAGATGTAGAAGAGGACGGAATATTGGATTTGGAGTGAACTATCTGCTTTCAAAATACAACAAATCAATTTCACAAACAAGTTTAGATGGTAAAGTTGGGAAAATCTACGATGTACTTCCAAGACTAGATTGTGGAAGTTGTGGTTATGAGAGTTGCTTGGATATGGCTAAGGCAATAGCAGATGGTAAAGAAAATTCCAATGCATGTGTTGTGGCTGGAGATGAATTGGCTCCTAAAATTGAGAGAATATTAGGAGGTGATGTGTGATGTGGGGAGGTAGAGGTTGGAGAAGGTATCCCGGTTTCGGACCTTGGAGTCATTTACCTCCATGGGAGAGGCCAGGATGGAAGTTTGGTAGAAGTTGGTGTTGGTGGTATTTGGGATATCCATATGAAGTGCCAGAAGTTTCAAAAGAAGACGAAATAAAAATGTTAGAGGAGGAGGCAAGATTTTTAGAAGATAGACTCAATGAAATAAAAAGAAGGCTTGAAGAGCTAAGAGGCTAACATTTTTCCATTTTTTATAAGTTTCAGCAAAAAGCAAAAATATTGTGGAGATTTAAGTTAATTCAATGGATGTTATTGTAAAAAAGAGTGAAATTGTAGGAGTTGTTAGCCCACCACCATCTAAGAGTTACACCCATAGGGCTTTTTTAGCCGCTTCTATATCTCCCAAATGCAAAATTTACAATCCATTAATTGCTGAAGATACTTTGGCAACCTTAAATGTATGCAAATTGTTGGGTTCAAGATATATTAGGCAAAATTTTTTCGAGTTTTGGGGTTATGATCTAAGAAAATCCAAAGCAAATTACTTTTACTTGGCAAATTCTGGAACCACTCTAAGGTTTCTCATAGGTTTGATATCCCAAATATACGATAGGAAATATTCTGTGTTGGATGGTGACAGTTCTTTGAGGAACAGACCAAACAAAGAACTCGTTGTAGCTTTAAAATCCTTAGGTGCAGAAATAAAAGGTAGCAATGATTTCAAACCACCCTTGTTTGTTAAAGGAGTTGCTAAAGGAGGTGAAGTTAGAATTAAAGCGACAAGCTCCCAATTTATTTCATCTTTGCTATTTTCACTTCCAAATGCAATTGGAGATTCTATAGTAATCGTGGAGGGGATGAAATCAAAACCGTACGTTGATGTAACCTTACATGTGTTAAAGGAGGCTAAAGTGAAAATAGATGTTGAAAATGAAAATTACTATATTCAAGGGGAGCAGGATTTTAAACTTAGAAAATTTGATGTTCCGTCTGATTTTTCATCGGCAAGCTATTTAATTGCTGCTGGTTTGTTAGCTGGCAAATTAAAGATTAGGAACATGTTCGATTCGATGCAGGGCGATAAACAGATTGTAGAAATTGCAAACCAAATGGGTGGAAAAATAAAGTGGGATAAAAAAGATGGTGCAATAGTTGTTGAAAAATCTGAATTGGAAGGAGTGGAAATTGATGCTTCAAACATTCCTGATTTAGTGCCTACAATCTCTGTATTAGCTTCGATTGCTAAAGGTAAAACGATAATATACAATGCCGAACATTTAAGATTTAAAGAAATTGACAGAATAGAAGGGATTTACCATAATTTAAAATCAGTTGGGATTGATGTTAAGAAAACAGAGGATGGGGTTATAATTAAAGGTGGTAAAATCAAAGGAGGAGTCGTGAACTCATTTGGGGACCACAGAATGGCTTTAGCTTTTTCTTTACTCGGTTTAGTGGCTGAAAATGACGTTATTGTTAAAAATGCTGAAGTAGTTTCCGTCTCTTTCCCAAATTACTTTGAAATTATCGAAAAAATTGGTGGTAATATTGAAAAATTGTAGGTTGAAATGTAATTAGAAATAATTAAAATAGATTAGATTATACAAAAATAGACAAAATTTATATAGTAAAACTTATTACTTTAGCTATGGATAGGCCATTAGGCTAACAATATTGTCAATATTAGGGTTTATAGAGTATTTTAACAATAATCGGCGGAATTGCAATGTTTATTCTAGGCCCAATAATGGTTCGTACGGTTTTGAAGGCTTACGCAAACATGCCAATGTTTACAACAGTCTTGGGGATGGCATCCGTATTCTTCATAATTATAGGCATCGTAGGACTTATAGTAGCCTATGGACTTTGGACTGGAAAGACACGGGCTTGGTGGGTATATCTAATTTTGCTCGTGTTGGGCATACTTTCTGGCTTGGCATCCCTTCCACATGGTATATTGGGCATTGCAATAAATGGAACCATAATCTATTACGTGACAAGGCAACACGTTAAGGCGTACTTTGGCATAGCGTAACCGTGAACCATGATCAAAGAAACCATAGTAAACGGGTTTGAGGTATGGAAGAACAATTTATTACTTGGAGTGCCTTATTTAGTTGAAAATGCAATCACATCTCTTATTTTTTTAATTTGTGTAATGGTGGTTGTTTTCCAAATTACCCCCAGTGTGACTCAAGAGCTGGACAAAATTCAGAATCTTATGGATGAATCCAATCTTACAAAGGAGGTAAAACAGAAAGAGTACGAGAAATTTAAGGAGATACTGATTAAAATACTAAACGAAGTTGATGAGAACCTTAACATCATAATCGGCACAGCAATAGTTAGTTTTTTAGCCACTTATGCTGTTGTAGCTTATTTTAGATGCGTCCAGATAAAATACTGTCTTGATGCAGTTAAATCCGCTAAAAACTTAAAAAAGGCATTTTTAGAGGTAAAAAATAAATGGTTGCGTGTTTATGCATATTATCTGGTAATGTATGGGTCAATTTTTTGTATTACCGCTATTACTTTTCTGTTTATTGTTCTCCCAAATTACAAAGGACTTAATTTTTTTGAATACACTAAAAATGAGGCAATTTCAATTTTTTCTTTCGGATTGTTTTCACTTTTACCTATTGCGGTTGCTAATGCTACACTTCCAACTACAACAAATGCCAGCAGCAATGCCGTAATTTTATTCATCTTCTACCTCCTACATTTTTTGATTATGTTATCGATTTAATTTATAAAAAACCACTGATTTTGTTAGAAGCTCATCTAACATTTTCGTAAGGTTTAAAAACGGATTATTAACCTAAGGTTAGTACTATTATAACATAACAATCGTTATGAATAAATGGATCCTACTATAAACTGATTTTGGTCTCTCAACTACTATCCGAATAATGAAAGTAATTCAAAGATTAGAGAATCAAACAATTTACGAAACACCAATACTAATCTATAGTAGCATGCGGTCATAAAAGCTTCATTATTTTGTTGGAACTTCAACTTTTTCAGAATTTTGTTTGCCCAAAACATCAAATTCTTTCGATTAAGTTAAGACCACAAAACTAATTGCAGAATCGCCAACATTTTATAGCCATCTATGGAAGTATACTACGTGGAATTTTGCCAGAAGTGCTTTGAAAGAGTTGGAGAAGAGTTAGAAGAGAAGGGAGTTGATGTAAAAATCGTAGAAGTTGAGAAATGTTTGATTTGTTCGGGAATACTTTACAAAATCGATGAAATTGCTAATGATATTATTAACGCATTAAACGAGTACGAATTTAACACTTTTTTGGTTGGTTGCAAGCTTGAAGGAAGTATTAAAGTTTTAGAAGAATATTTAATAGATGAATACGACATTGATGAGAGAAAGAGTATCAAATTTCAGTTTAACAGGGAGTTGGTAAATTGCTTGACGAAATTTGGAAGATTTCCATCAAAAAACCCAGATGTAACAATTTTATACAATCTTGAGCGACAAGATTTTGAGGTAAAAATTCATCCGATTTATTTATATGGTAGATACATAAAAAGGGTTAGAGGTTTATCGCAAACAAGATGGTTGTGTAATTGTAAAACAGGGTGTAGGGAATGTAATTACACAGGAAGGCGATATTTAAGCGTTGAAGAACTAATTGGTGAGCCGTGTATAGATATTTTCAAGGCCAAAGATGCGGTTTTACATGGTGCTGGGAGAGAAGACGTTGATGCAAGAATGCTTGGGAGTGGAAGACCGTTTGTCTTGGAAATAGTAGAACCAAAAAAAAGGAATATCGATTTAAGTGAAGTTGAAAAAGCTATTAACGATTACACAAATAAGGTACGAGTAAAAGATTTAAAATTTGTAAATTCTAAGGTCATTGAATTTCTTAAAGATGCAAAGTTCAAAAAAACCTATCGAGCCAAAGTTATATTTGAAAAAGACGTTTCTGCTGATGAATTGTTTAATGCAATAGAGAAGCTAAAAAACGTTGAAATAACGCAAAGAACGCCTAAGAGAGTAGAACATAGAAGAGCTGACCTAATCAGAAAAAGAAAGGTGTATGATATGCGAATTTTGCAGCAAAAAAACAACATAGCAGTATTGGAGATAGAGGCTGAAAGTGGGTTGTATATCAAAGAACTCATTAGTGGGGATGATGGGAGAACAAAACCAAGTTTGAGTGAAGTTGTTGGGATTGATGCGATTGTTGAGAAGTTAGACGTCATTAATGTTGAAGGTGGTTTAGAGGAGGAAGCCTTAAATACCTAACAATACCATGGCTTTTGCTTACAGGAGGTTTTAAATATGGGTTGGAAATCTCATGGTTTTCGTTTTAGATCAGGAAGAAAGTTAAGAAAGAGAGTAAGAGAGAAAGGAATTAGGATTAGAAGAGTCTTACAAACTTTCGATGTTGGGCAGTCAGTTCACATCGACATTGAGCCTGCAGTGCATAAGGGTATGCCCCATCCAAGGTTTCAGGGAAGAACGGGCGTAGTAATTGGACAGAGAGGTAAGGCTTATCTTGTAAAGATAAGGGATGGTGGGAAGTACAAAACTTTGATTGTTCGCCCTGAACACTTAAGACTTCAGGGATAGTATGTTTAAGGAAATTAAGGAGTTTGATTACATCACAATTTCAGAGGCTAAGAAGATAATGGAAGAAATAGCAAAGAAAAGACAGGAAAAAGCAGAGTTGCTTTTTGAAACAAGAAGGGCTTTAAAACATTTAAGAAGCTTTTCAAAATTACCGCCAGAAAAAGCTAAGGAGTTGGTTGAGGAGTTAGCCAAGTTACCGCAAATACAAAGAAAGGATATTGCAGTAAAGCTTGCCGATTTAATGCCGAGAATTCCCGATGAGGTTAGGATTGTTTATGCAAAGGAGAGATTTACAATAACTCCGGAGCAAATAGAGGAGATTCTCGAGATAATAGATAAGTATAGGATTTAAAGAAAAAAATAAATAGTTTTTTAGCAATTTTATCCTTAGGAGCGATTACCATGGATAGAAAAAGGAGAGAAAAGAGAGAAATTGATAGAGATAAAATGGAAGATTACGGCTATATTCTCGATTTTATGCCTTATGGTCATCCTGATGATAAAAGACCCATTCACAGGAGAGAACCAATAGCCCAAATAGTGGGCGAGAAATTTTTTACTTTGTTAGAAGTTAGCATAAAAAAGGGTTTAACGCCTTTAGTAATGGATAAGGTTTACATTGGAAAAGAAGAGAGAGATGTCGTTAACAAGATAAAAAAAAGGTTAAGATATGAACAATTAACTCCAGCTGCAAAATCTGAATTGCCCTACGTTTTAGAACATATTGTGAAGACTTATGCTGATAGATTTGTCGAATTTTTTAATAAAGCAGAACCAATCACGACAAGATTGCATCAGCTTGAGTTGCTACCTGGAGTTGGCAAAAAAACGATGTGGGCAATAATTGATGAAAGGAAAAAAGAGCCTTTTAAGGGTTTTGATGATATTGCAGACAGGGTTAAAGGTCTACAACATCCTGAAAAGTTAATTGTTAATAGAATTATTTACGAATTGAAAAATCCAAATGTGAAGTACAAGATTTTCACAGCCTAATTTTAAAACAATTTAACATTCAAACTAATTTTAGCTTGTAAATCGGCATTGAGAACAATTATCACGATAAATCGAAAAGGTTATAACCAAATTTTAAAGATATTTTAAAGGTGATGATATGGAGGATGTGCTGAAGTATGTAGTGGCAAAGGAGACTTGGCCCGAGATAATAATGCCAGACGAGATGAAAGACTACATTGGAGATAGAACTGAATTGAACTTGGCTGAAGAGATTCTCGACAGAAATGTTGAGCTTGGAAGAGCAAGAAAAGTAGCAATATACTTTGAAGATAGGAGAGTTACTTACAGAGATTTGTACAGGTTGAGCAATAAAGTTGCAAACTTTTTGAAGAACATTGGCATTGAGAAGTACGACAGGGTTGGATTTAGAGTAAGAAACATGCCTGAAGCAATAGCAATAAACTTTGGTATAATGAAAGCTGGAGCAGTTCCAGTACCGCTAAACCCCATGTGGGCTAAAAAGGAGATAGTACATGTCTCTAACAATGCCGAAGTAAAGGCAATATTTGTTACTGGAGATGATAAAACCTTTGGAGCTGTAAAAGAATCGATCCCTGAATTACAAACAGCTAAAAAGATAATTGTGACTGAGAGAGAAGACTTAGAAGATCCATGTGTGCCATTCGATGACGTTTACAAAGAAAGTGCAAGTTTTGAACCCGAAAGACTTGAAGTTGGTAAACCAGCAGTTATTTTGTACACCTCAGGAACAACGGGATTGCCAAAGGGTTGTGTGCATTTCGTTGAGAACGTTTTATCAGCTGTATATTTGGTTGGTAAATACGTATGGAAGTTGACAGAAAACGATGTTGTTGGTGGCCCTGCTCCTGTCAGCTTTGCGATGGGTTATGGAAATGGATGTCTGGTGCCTTACTTCCATGGAGCTGCCACATCAATTTGGCCAGGATTTACTGTTGATAACTTCTTCAGGTTTGTTGAAGAACATGGCATAACAGTATTCTCTTCACTACCAACTGCCTATAGAATTATACTTGCTAATCCAAAGTTGCAGGAATACAAGGAGAAGTACGATTTGTCTTCATTGAGGCTGTGTACAGGTGGTGGAGAAGCTTTGGGTGCTGAGACAGCAAAGAGATGGCAGGAAGAATTTGGAATGCCAATCTACGAATCTTTGGGAGCCACAGAAATGGTTCACATTTGTATATCAAACACATGTGCTCCATATCCAGTGGCTGGGAGCATTGGTTGGCCCGTTCCAGGGTTTGTGGCTAGGATAATTGATCCTGAGACTAAAGAAGAGTGTAAGCCAGGAGAGGTTGGCAATTTGTACATTAAGGGACCAACTGGTATTAGATATTGGAACCATCCAACAAGACCATTGGATGAAAAGCAGAAAAAGAGTGTCATTGACGGATGGAATGTGTTGGGAGATTTCGTAAGAAAGGATGAAAATGGATACATCTACTTCGTTTCAAGAGATGATGACTTAATCAAGTCATCCGGATATAGAATTGGTCCTGATGAGATTGAACAACCATTGAGTCAACACCCTGCCGTTGAAGAATGTGGTGTCATAGGTGTACCAGACCCAGAGGGTATAAGGGGACAGGTCGTTAAGGCGGTGATAAGACTCAAAGCTGGTTATGAAGCAAGTGATGAGTTAAAGAAAGACATTCTCGCATTCTTAGAAAAGCACATCGCAAAGTACAAGTTGCCAAGAATTATTGAGTTTAGAGAGGAGCCATTGCCAAGAACTGCAACTGGAAAATTGCTAAGGAGATTCCTTAAGGAAGAATAATTTTTATTTTTTTGTTTTTTT
>Ga0180300_10001409_pt1 | contig 11117 bp, 18 predicted proteins | sample GuaBasSediGuay15_FD_121798 | JGI IMG/M metagenome (GOLD analysis project Ga0180300, IMG submission 121798) | Subseafloor sediment microbial communities from Guaymas Basin, Gulf of California, Mexico - Guay15, Core 4569-2, 21-24 cm | ecosystem: Environmental > Aquatic > Marine > Hydrothermal... | reverse complement strand
TCTCTATTCTCCATCTCTAGAAATTCCAAACGATATATTGTTCTCACACGTAAAACACGCTTTACGGAAGATCTCACAGGTGGGCGTTGATAAATTGGGCCCTCAAAAAGACTAAAAACTTGTTTTACTTTTTCTTCGGGGACATCCCCGTGTAGGTGCATAATTCCCACATACTCTTTTCCAGCGGTAAGAAGGGATTGTAAAACTTTCGTAGCATCCTCGAGTGCGACAGGTAAAACACCAGTAACAGCAGGATCGAGAGTACCAGGATGCCCTGCTTTTTCTATTTCAAGAATCTTTTTTACCCAAGCAACAACCTCATGACTCGTAGGCCCAGCAGGTTTGTCGAGATTTATAAAGCCTTTCTTGATTAGTTCAGGAACGCTTCTCTCAGACGGCTTTTTTCCGTATTTTGGGTCTGTAACGTCCTTTGCTTTTTCAAACATCACAAACTTTCTTTCAAAAGGCGGCTTTATTTTCTCGGTCATATTTATCTCTTCCAAAATAAAAAGGTAAAGGGGTTATTCATTAATGTTTTCCTTTTTGTGCAGGTTTTTCTTAAATTTTTATTCTTTCTCGCATCCAGTCCAGTTTGTTGGCTGCCTCCAAAGCCTTTATCACTTCGTCGTCACTCGCACCTCTTTGAATTTCAAGAATCTCAGGTGTCGGTTCAAGGTGTTTTACATTGGCTCGTCTTCGTCTCACACCAGTAATATTCTTAGGACCAGTCACTAATACGAATTTTTCATCAATTACATCGACAATAACGCATTTTCTTCCAGCTTCTCTACCTAATGTTTTCACACAAATTCTTCCTATGTCAAATATCATTCAGTTCTACCTCCATTCTCACGTTGTCCCCACTTGAGTCGCCTCAAGTGATTCATTCTTCAGTGGAGGAGGCTAATAATTCCTCCACAGCAACACTAAGAATTTTTACACATGATTCTTTTGAATACTTTGCAGTATTCAAGACGATATCATATATGCTGATATCGTCAACATCAATCTTATATAAACTTAAATATCTTTTTCTCTCACTTTCTTCGCGGGATATAGTCTCTCTGTATGCTTGTTCATAGTCCTTATTATCTCTTAGTGCGATTCGTTTTATTCTAACCTCTACAGGTGCAGTCAATAGAATTTTTAAATCCGCATCATTTGCCATCCATGCAGATAACCTACCATCAATCACTACATTGCCTTTCTTCGCTTCTTCCTTGGTTATCTTATCTATGGCTAAATCGATATCAGGATTCTGTTCAGTAAAGAGATTAAAGTTTTTCAAGTTCATACCCTGTTGCTCCGCCAGTCTCCGGAATAAAGCACCAGCGGAAATATAACGAAGATTAAATTTTTTGGCAATTTCTTTGGCAATAGTGGATTTCCCAGTACCATGAGGTCCACTTAATGTTATCACTATTCCTCGATTTTTCTTTGTCATTGATATGCGCTCCAGACGGCTGATTTTATTTGCTTAGTAAGACAGTTAGGACAAAGATTCCCGCCATATGGTCTGCTAACACGTTTTGCAGAATGCGACTTGTTTTGCCATTTGGCAACAGTATATCGACCAAACCCTGCAAGAGGTGCTCCACAAATCCTACATCGGGGTACAGAAGTGGGTGGCCTTTTGTAATGTATATTTACTTTACCGCCGGGAGCTTTTCTTTTTATTTTTCTGAATGAGTGAGTTCGATATCTCGGCGCAGGCATCATTTATCACCCAGCATAATGTTGGTCGATTTACCTTTTTATAGTTAAAAGAAACTAAAAGTGCTTAAAAGATTTTTGCATTAAAGGTGAGTTGAGGACTGCAATTACAAAAATCAACAAAACAAAAAAAGAGCAATTGTTTTACACAAAAATAAATAAAAAAAGAGTTTAAGTTAGTCCAATTAATTTGTTCATCATGCCACCAACAACGATTGCTGCAAGAAAATAGAACGCATAGAATGACAAACCAAAGAGACCATTAGGATACATTTGACCCAACCAGCTACCAACAAGAGGTATGTAAGTGGCTAAGTCTACAGGTATATAAGCAACAGGTCCGGCGCTGTAGAAACGCCGAAGTATCTCGAAAATTGCTAGAAATGGGATGAAGTACACCAACATTGGTTTAAACTGCATACTCATAAGTTCCGCTTGTTTTTTATCCATTGCTGGTTTCAGTCTTTTCACTTTTGCCATTAGTTTTTCGTTATTCTCTCTCATTGCCTTAATTCTAAGCTTGTTGTACTCAGACAATTCGGTTCTATAGCGTCTCATTTTTGGTATATCAAGTAAGAATTTATTCGTTATCGTTGAAATAGCAACTATTATGATAGCAACACTAAAAACGAAAAGAGCTGAGTTTGGTGGATTTCTGTAAGGTGCCATGATTGGGTTTAGAAACTCGATTATTGGATTAAAAATAAAATCAAGAAATTGCATTTTTTTCACCTCGTTTATTTAACACCAAGCAGACCTCTTAGTGATGGATGCATCTCAGATAGTTGTTCTTGAGCAAGTATTTGATAGTACTGATAGATAATGTCAACTGTTAGAAGAACACCAATTCCACTTCCTATGGCGCCTAAGAAATCAGCGAACCCTGCTAATATTCCAATTAAAAGACCACCAAATATAGCTAGTGGAGGAATGTATCTATTTAATACATTCTCAAGAATCTTTATTGATGGTCTGTATCCTGGTATCATCACTTGTGCATCAAGTAATTGTTTGGCGACATCTCTAGGAGCCAGTCCTGCAACCTCAATCCAAAGTAAACTGAAAGCCCCACACAAAACCGTTAGCACAATAACATATATTGCTGCTCTGACAGGATCCTGCATAACAGCATCAAGACCCTGTGGTGGGGAAAGATAATACACTAAGCCACCAATAGGTTCCATTCGTCCTTCTTCCAATTTGAAGTTACCTAGCAATACTTGAACCCAGAAGTTGTTAGGATTCCAGCGCCACATCAATTGTGCTAGTAGTAAAACATTTGCATATAATGCTTGAACAAGAATTACAGGAATATTTGAGGTGTATAGTAGCTTGATTGGATATTTTCCTTTGAAGCCTCTGTATTTCGTATGAACTACAGGAAGTTCTACACGCATGGATTCTACATATACTACACCAAGAAACACGATAATGGTAGCGAGAAGTCCAGTCATATCAGGTAGATACCCCGGTCTGAAAAATGCTTTGTTGAGATTTTCAACCCAAGCTCCAGTAGATGATGCTTCAACCATTAACTGTATAAATGCTATAACAGCTCCACGGTATAAATTGTCGCCATTGGGTGGATTTCCTGTCGGAAATGGTGAGAAAGATCCCCAGAAGATGGCTGTTGAAACATTTGCAGCAATGAACAGACTAACACCACTGCCTAAGCCCCAGCCTTTTTGAATCATTTCATCTAGGAGCAAAAGAATTATGCTTGCAGCAAATAACTGTAGAAACACAATCACAGCGTCACCCGTCGACAGAGTTCCGTAAGTTCCACTAACAATATATCCAGCGGATTGAAATAGAATAATCAAGACAGCAAGGACTTTTTGACTACCAGTAAATAATGCTCTATCTCTAGGATCTGAATAATCTACATGTATTATTTGAGAACCTACAAGGAGTTGCATTATCAGGCCAGCAGTAACAATGGGGCCAATACCAAGTTCCATAAGAGTTCCTCTATTAGATGCAAGAATGGCTCTCAAGTAGAAAAGGAAATCATACCCCTCTTGGCCTCGTGGGATACCATATAATGGTATCTGGGCCATGATAAGATACAGTATGAGAGCCATTATAGTCCAGAATGCCTTTTCTTTAAAACTTACCTTTCTATCTGGATTCTTGACTTCTGGCATTATTTTCATCAATGGTTGCATAATTTCAATGAATCGGACCATAGAATCACCTTTCAATAACAATTACTACGTGAACATATTCTACAGATTTTATTCAAAGATTGCATATATCACTGTATATAAGGCCATGATTTTTTGAGTATAAACAATTATCATTGATATAAAAATATTAGCTATTAAAAGATAATGCTTTATCTGAAAAGGGGTTATTCACATACAAATCAAAATGTTAAAAGACCAGCGAGGATTGGTAGCATTACACATAAATTAGGATAAAAAAGGTGTTATTCGCCCTCTTCAGAGGATAATAATTCGACGACACCACCTATACTTGATACTTTCTCTTGTGCCCTCTCAGTAGCATAATCTACGACTATATGTAGTTTTGTGTAAAGTTTTCCGCTCCCTAGAAGTTTGTCAAATCCTAGTGATTTTAGGTCAAGCAAAGGTAGTCCCTTATCGTCCTTAGAGAGGAGATTATTTTTGAGCAAATAGTTTGCTAAGTCGTCCAATTCGCCAACATTAATAGTTTTGGGAACTTTTACAATGCTCTGTGGTCGCTTAAATCCGTGTTTTCCGAAATAATCTGGTTCCTTTGTTACTACATAACTCCATAAATGTTTGCCATGTCCTGCCTTGCCAACGCCACCTTTCTGACCAGATTTTCTGTGTTGCGCTATTCGCCCGTAACCATGTGTTCGACTTCCACGTCTCTTTCTTATTTTTTTTCGTCTGTGTATCATCATTCTCACCTCAATATAGCAAAAGCAATATGATTACATAACATATCAAATCATCCTCAAGATTAACTCGTTAATTGCCTCACCACGATAACCTAACTCACCTTTAGTCTTGAACGATCTCTTAATACTTCCCTTAAAACCGCCAGAGGGAGGAGTTAATCTGAAAATGGGTTTCATAAATTTTAAGTGTTTCAGTTCTACTTTTCCGTTGTATATCATTTCTGCAAGTTCTTTCACACTCTTAAAGGGTGTGCTTTCTTTTAAGTACTCATTTGTTAATCTTTTATTTCCCACTAATAATCCTCTCTTTTCCAAAACACGCTCTAGGGTTTCTATGGAAATCTCACCCCATGTAACAAAGTCTTTCACCTTTTGAAGCATACCGCGAGTACTAGGTGTTTCTCGAACCAATGTCATATGATTTTTTCGCGTTAGTCTCAATAATTCTAATGTTCTTTCTATATCAGGAGATAGTGATGTTCGCCCTCTAATCCGAATGACTGCAAACAATTTTGATTTCTTTTCACTTTCACTCATTGTAATCACCATTTTTAAACAGTATCGTAAGGAGTAATGAAGGAATACGTGTTGCGTAATGCCTCATAAGCGGCCTTTACAAAGTTGGCCGTAGTCTTTGTATGACCTCTTGTAAAAGATCTTATATCTTTAACACCAGCAAGGGATAAAACAACTTTTATAGTATTAGCAACCACAAGACCTGTTCCTCTCGGAGCAGGTATCAATGTTACTTCAACACTTCCTGTTTTGCCAGTGACCTTAAACGGAAGTGAATGAGGCGTCCCACAACCACACTCCCAAGATCCACATCCAAGCCTTACAGGCACTATATTCAACTTTGCGTCCCGAATGGCATCGCGTATTGCAGGACCTATTTCACTACGCTTTCCTTCACCTATTCCGACATATCCATTTTCATTGCCTACAACAACGGTTACCTTAAATCGAGAGATTTCACCGGCATCTGTCTGTTTCTGAACCAAGTTTATATCAACAACTTCCTCTCTAAGGTTTGGTAAGAGCATATCAATTATTTCTGGTTCACGTATAGGTACCGCTTGCTGAAATATTTCTTCTAAAGAGGTAATATGACCTTCTTTTACTAATCTGCCAAGTCTTGTTTTTGGCACCCATTCTTCAAGTGATGTTCTAGCGCTCATGTTTATCCCTCATACTTACTTATTATCTTCTCCTTTATTTCTGCAAAGTGGCTTGGTAAATCTTGGGGTTTTAAATTCCTGCGTATGTAGTGAGAGAAGCGTTTTTTAAATAGTTCGGGATTTTCAGATTCTAAAAGTTCTGCATAGTTTGCAATATGTTCTCCTTGAATTCTTTCTTCACTAGGAACTTTTTCCTCACCCAAATTAAAGGATAAACCGCCATCAGAGGCACCCTTTAAAGCAGCGAATATTTTTGCACCTTGTGTAGTAGTATGCAATCCGACATCGGGCACGACCTCTGTAATACCTTTTTTAAGTGCTTTCTTTGCAATTAGTAATCCTGTTAAGTATGCTGCAGGTGTGTTCTTTGAACTGGCTTTCCAACCAAAGTCACTTAACTCACTAGAGTGAGCGTGAATCAATATTTTATCCCCAATAGGTGTAGCTTCAGCTATTTGAGCAATTATATAGTTATTTGTCTTACGAATAATTAATCGGGGTAAATTGGAGAGTAGTAATCGTTTTCTTCGATAATAGTTTGTTTTCCCTTCACGTCGTCTTCTAAATGGAACTCTATATCTAGGTCCTCTAGCCATTTTACTTCTGCCTCCTTGGGATTATTTCGTTATCTTCCATATACATTTTCATATGTCTTAATGAATGGAAAACTCCACTACTTGCTTTGAGATACAACATACGATATGTTCGCGGGTCAATAATATTTTCATCTCTTAATTGACGGAGATATCTCCTAAGTGTGCGAACTTTTATAATCCAAGCTTCCTTTCTGGATAAACGTGCTGTTTTCTTACCCTTTCTACTTCCATGTCCACGTCTTCGGCCTTTCTTCTTCTTTTCATGTAGAATTCTTGCACGGGCTCTGCTAGTACCTTTAATAGGTTTTATTCTAATAGCACCATCATGGACTAACTTTTTGATTTCTTCACGTCTTACTGCAAGGCTCACTTCATCTTCTCTATCTGGATCTATCCAAATTCGTTCAACGCCAACATTATATATTCTTGCAGCAAGTTTTCTCTGAACTCTTAGACTCATTCTTCATCCGCCTCCAAATTGGATATCTCTTCGCCTTCTTCCTCTGTAAGCAGAGTTTCACTTGTGGCTTCTTCTTCAGCTTCTTCTACAGGAGGTTTAACACTTTCAAGCAACTCTTTACTGACATTTAAGACTTTTATATCTAAATCCTTCGCTTTTTCGATTATATCAAGTCTTTTTCGAAAACCCACAACATGTGCAATACGAGCAACTTGGGTTTCAGGATTTATTTTTTCCAAATCTTTTGGAGAGTATACAATAACTTCTTCGTAACCTGTGGGATGTAACCCTCTCACAAGTTTCGGATTTCTATATCCGATTGATGGTAGCTTGGGGTATCCTTTCAATTTTACGCGCATCTTATTGTCGATACCTCTTGGTTTTCTCCATGAAGGAGACACCCTAACGTACCGCCAGCTCTCTTGTCTAACGAATTTTGGTCTTTTGAGGTTAAGGTATGTTTTTATACGTAATAATCTTGATTTATTAGCCTTCTTCCAATCCTTTGACAAGTTCTTTACCTCCTTTCATGTAGATATATATTCCATCCATGAAAACACGTGGATCTTTGTCTTTAATTCTTGTTGCTCTTTGAATATTTGCAGCAGTTTGACCTACTTCTTCAATATTAATACCTTCAATAATGACCGTATCATCTTTGACGGTTACTTTAACGTTTCCGAAAATTTTTGCTTTTCGTGGTGCGCGTTCACCAAGAAAGTTTTCAATAATTACTTCTTTTTTCGAGTTGTCTACCTTCACCGTAAATGGGAAGTGTGAATATACTGTTTTCATTTTATAAACAAAACCTTCAGTTACGCCTTTAATCATATTTTTGATATGAGCAGCAATAGTCCCAACTTGTGCCCTCTCCTTTTTTCTGGGCAGGTAATAATCAACAATTATCTTATTATCTTCTTTGTGAATATTAACCACACTATGACTGAAATCTTTTCTAAGTTCTCCCTTTGGACCTTTTACCGTGACTACCTTTCCATCCAGCGCTATTTCTACATTTTCGGGAATCTGTATTTCCGTCTTAGCATATGCCATTTTAACCATTTTGCTGTCCCTCCAGAATCAATAAACATACGCAATTAATCTTCCACCGATGTTCTTTTGAATTGCATCTTCATGAGTCATTATTCCTTCAGGAGTGGAAATAATTAGATAGCCAATTCCTCTGGCAGGTAAATATTCTTTTGCAATAGCATATATCTCTTTAGCTCTTACAGGATATCGCGGCTTTATTACACCACATTTATTTATACGACCCATCAATTCAACTTCTATTCTGCCACCACGGCCATCCTCTATAATCTTGAAAGATTTAACATAATTATGTTTCTTAAATTCGCGTAATACAAAACTGACTAATTTTGTTCTTGGCACTACAACTCTGTGTTTTCCTACTAATTCTGCATTCATTATCGCAGACAATGCATCTGCTAACGGATCCATCTTCGTCATTATCATCACCACAATCATTCATATTTCTTAAATCCTAATTGTTCTGCAACTTCTCTAAAGCATCTTCTACAGAGATATATACCATGACTTCTAATCAATCCTCTATGAGTCCCACATCTTCGACAAACACGTGCACCGCGTCCCATTTTTCGTTTTGTTTTTTGTTCACTCATTAGTCACACCTCAAACAAAAGTTATTCCGAATTCTTTTTCATAAAATTCTTTTGCTTCTTCCTTGGTAATAAGATGACTATGACCTATTTTTGATTTCTTAATTTTTCTTCTCTTAACATGATATCCGGGTCGTTCGATAGTCACACATACATCCATTCCAAAGGTACCCAAAGTTGGTTCATATCTAACACCGGGTATATCTATATGCTCTTTTATGCCAAATGAGAAATTACCGAGAGGATCCAGCGAACTCTCTGGAACTTTGTAGTCAACTGCACTAAGAGCTCTCTTAAGGAACTCTATTGCCTTCTCCCCTCTGAGTGTTACTTTACACGCGATAGGCTCTCTCTTATGGATTCCCCAATCTCTCACCGTTTTTTTGGCTATTGTTTTAACAGGTTTTTGGTTTGTAAGACTTTCAAGTACGGTGATTGCCTTTTCAAGTCGTTCACCCGACTTACCTACACCGATATTGACTGTTACTTTTGCTATACGAAGCCGTCTCATAGGATTTTCTTTTTGAGATGTAACCGTTTTACTCACTTGTAATCACCTCAGGTAGAGAGATTTCTGGTTTTTCATATCCTACTGGAAAAACGTATTCTGTTGTTGTTTCAAGTAATTTCCCAGAAGGTGTCTCAATAATAGCTACATTTGATACAGGACCGATAATCGTTCTTATACTTTTAATGATACCAAATCGACCCATGTTTTTTCCAAAGACAATTAATGCTTGAACTCCTTCTTTAAATTCTATATGACCTAGAAGTTTTTGATTAGGAATAGATATTTTTACAGTATCACGAGTATGATAAACATCTTCTTCAGGATTTCGTGGGTCTTTAACATGGACTATCTGATTTCGACCATCATGTAGAGCCAACTGGATGTGTCCACCTTTAATAGTAACTTTATCTTTTATAGAACACAGCTTATATGTTGCCTCTTCTTTTGAAATTGGATGTAGCATAAATCTGTAATTGGGTAAGGGTAAGACACGATAATATTCTTGCACTTTTACTAATTCAATAACATCCATCAATCCAACGGGATATCTTAAATCGCGCCTAACACGACCATCTACTTTTATTTGACCTTCAGCAACAACTCGTTTTGCCTCACGTCTATTTCTAACGAGTTTTAACATATCCTTGAGAATAATATATAGAGGTATAGACTGCTCTTTGGGATGCGGTCCTGGCATTACACGAATAGCAAATTTGTACTCCTTTCGAGCAATAGGCCAAATCTTTGGTGCTGCTACACGTTTAACTTGTAAACTACCACTTTTTCTTCCCATTATTCAACGCCTCCAGACTCAACAAGTGCCTTTTGTCGTCTTTCAATTATTCTTTTTCTCCATTTATCTTTAAGGTTTAATTTTGTAATCATCAGATTGCTGTAGTAAATAGGAAATTGAATTGTTGTACCGTCTACTTTTTCCACATTAACACCCGATATGTAAACACGGTAGGTTTTTCTATTTACTTTTTCAACTGTACCTTCAAGGCCCTTAAAATCGCCTTTTCTTATAATAACGCTATCCCCTCTCGCAATAGGGATAGATCTAAATCCGTATTTTTCTCTTAATTCAGGAGATAACTGAACACTCATAATTTTTGCTCGCCTGTGTAGAGGGGCATTATACCAGAATTTTCTTTGTTTTTTTGGTTGTTTTGATTTAGTCATTTCTATCACACACTCCTAACAAAACGGTTTATTTTTGCATTTTTGCTATCTTACTTACAAGAGGCCATCTTTCTGCAGCTTCTCGAGCAATTGGACCTTTTATTTCAGATCCCTTTGGTGAACCACTGTCATCAGTAATTACTGCAGCATTATCTTCAAACTGGATCCATGTTCCATCTCGGCGCCTATATGGTTTTCGCTGGCGAACAACAATAGCTTTCCATACCTTATTTCTCATTTCAGGTTTTCCTGTTTTAACTGTAACAACAACCATATCTCCTACAGTAGCGGTAGGATACCTATTTAATCGTGTCTTATAACCAATGACAGAGATAATTTGAAGAATTTTTGCACCACTATTATCGGCGCATTTTAATCTGGCGCCCACAGGCAATCCACGAGAAGGGACGTGTCTAATCTGCCCGCCACCACCAAAGCCTCTTTTTGACATTTCACTTTGCCTCCTCTATTTTTTCAATAACAACAAATGAGACCATTTTACTAAGAGGTCGGCATTCTGCCACCTTAACTTTGTCACCCACAGATGCATTAATACAGGGAGGGTTATGCGCAGCCAATTTTGATGTACGAGTCTCATATCTTCTATATTTTTTAGAGTACCACATATAGGTACGCTCAATAATTACTGTTCTTCTCATCTTATCGCTTTTTACAATTCCTTCGAATACACGTCCTCTCACTGGAAGATGTCCGTGATAAGGACAGTAAGGATCATCACATTCTTCTGTTGGTATGTTCTTCACAACAACACCGATATTTTTAGGCATTCACCATTTCCTCCTAATTTTTAATTTCAATCTATCTTCAGGACGATATGCAATCACTTTTCCATCAATTTCAACCACATATCCATGAGGAAGATGAACATGATATACTCCAAATTTTTTTGGTACTTTTTTAATTTTTTTGGTTTTACTATCTTCAAT
>Ga0180300_10001408_pt1 | contig 11119 bp, 16 predicted proteins | sample GuaBasSediGuay15_FD_121798 | JGI IMG/M metagenome (GOLD analysis project Ga0180300, IMG submission 121798) | Subseafloor sediment microbial communities from Guaymas Basin, Gulf of California, Mexico - Guay15, Core 4569-2, 21-24 cm | ecosystem: Environmental > Aquatic > Marine > Hydrothermal... | reverse complement strand
CTTTTCACGCTCCTCTTGACGAGACCTTCCTCCAACATCTCCTTCAGGATGGCGGAGGCTGTGAAGCTGTCAAGCCCCAACACCTTGTTCACTTGGATGGGATGTGAGGGACCGTTTTCTCTCAGGAATTCTATGATGGCCTGTTTCCTCTCCATGGAGGGGAGCAAAACTTATTATAATTAAAGCTTTTCCCAAAGGATATGGATCTGAGGGAAGGGGAGAAGCTGGTGAGGTTGGCGAGGAAGGCGATAGAATATCATTTCAAGGGAGAAGAACTGAAGGTGAAAGGGGGGGAGCCCATGGGGGTCTTCGTCACGCTCCTCAAACACGGGGAGTTGAGGGGCTGTATAGGTTTCCCTCAACCCATCCTCCCTTTGTACGAGGGGGTAGTGGAAGCAGCTAAAGCCGCGGCCTTTAAGGACCCCAGGTTCCTCCCTCTCGAGAAAGAAGAATTAGACGAAATCACTATAGAGGTCTCTGTGCTGACGAAGCCAAAGCCCATAAAGCCCGAAGAGGTGAAGGTGGGAAAGCATGGGTTGATCGTCAAGAAGGGATTCTTCTCCGGCCTCTTGCTCCCTCAAGTCCCCTTGGAGTGGGGATGGGACAGAGAGGAGTTTCTCTCCCAGACCTGCGTGAAGGCAGGCCTCTCCCCGCTCGCCTGGAGAGGGGAGGACGTGGAGCTATACGCCTTCACAGCAGAGATCTTCAAGGAAGTGAGCCCAGGGGGGAAGGTCATCAAGTTAGAGCTTGAGCCAAAAGAGCCAAAGAAGCAGGACTAGGAAGGTCATCCCGTATATCCAGAGGTAATCGTGTATCACCTGAAACTCTATGAACTGGGACAAGAGGACGGTGCTCACCAACCTCATGAGGTTGAAGATGTAGATGCTAGGTAGGGCCAGTAACACCCCCAACTTCCTCTTCTTCCAACTCACCTTCGGGACCGCCAGGATCAGGGCCACGAGGGCGAAGAAGGAACGATAACCTGTGCACGCCCCTATGATTCCTATCCCCCTCCCTTGGTACACTATGCTTGGGATGTTATTCACGTAAACCACTTCGGACTCTTGTCCGAGTAAATTTAGGATGTAACTCACCTGCTTCGCTTCTAAGTCCTGCAGGGCGAAGAGGTCCAAGCGTTCGAAAAGATATAAGGGGACGGCCAAGATGAGGAACCTCACCAAGAACCTGAGGACGAAAAACAACTTCTTGTTCCTCTCAGATAAACGCCTCTCTAATCCTCCTATAATCCTCGAGTACTTCCTTGACCATCTCCTTAACGATCTTCTCAACCAAGCGCTCGAACTCCTTGAACTCCACATACTCTATTCCATCCTCTTCCTTGATATTTAAATCGCTCCTTTTCACGGTCACGAACCCTTTTATCTCCTTCGGTTCGTCCATGATCAACACTCTCACCTTTCTCCTCTTTAGCTCCTCCAAGATCTTCTCGTCCTGGGTCTTGAGGTAGACGACATCTTTGTAAACGTCCTTCAAGTCCTTCTTCCCCTCCACCTTCAGGATGGGGATCTTACCATCTTTCAGCAACTTGTTCATCACTTTCGCCTTATCCTCTATCAAGATCCTAGGCCTCACTTCAGACACCTTGTAAACCACCCACCTCCTCTCTTTCCTCAACCTCTCATTCTCTTCCTTCAGCCTCTCCACGAGCTCGAGGAGTTCCTCAACTGACATCTTCCTCCTCTTCTTCCTCACCCTTCCCTTCCTCTCCTCCTCAACCCTCATAGCCTCCCTTATGTTCTTCGCTTCCCCTTTCAGGATCTTCTTGATGACCTCCTCATCCCCTCCCCTTCTCTTCACCCTCCTCACCAAACCCTCTATCTCCTTGAACGCCCTGAGGGCAGATGCCAACGCATCCCTCTCGTGCCTGTTCCCGAACACGAATCCTTTAGTCAACACCTCTTTTTCTTTGATCCTCATGTCCTCCTTCGGAAGGAAGAGCTTGGCCCCAAAGGAAGTGGCGAGCTCCCTCACTAACCTGGGGGGCTTGCTCACGTCCGTGGATACGATGAGGGGCTCCCCATATTTCTTCACCTCCCCTATTATCCCCCTCCCCAGTCCTTTCTTGCTCCCCAGACCTAAGAGGTTCCCACTTAGGTCAAGGATGGCCCATGCCACGTTCAATCCCGCGTCCACTCCAACGATCACATACTTATTTGTATTCAGAATCTATCACCCTCTTTATGTCTCTCACTTTCTTCTCTCCTAGTCCTTCTACCCTCTTCATCTGGGACTCGCTCGCGTTTATGAAATTCTTCACGCTCTTGAAGTGGTTGAGTATGCGCTTCGCGAGCTTCGGCCCTATGTGGGGCAATCCTTCTAGGAAATATTCTTGGAGCTGTTTTAACCCCTTTGGTTTCTTCTTCCCCCTCAAGGCCACTTCCCTCCTCTCCTTTTTCTCCCTGATAGCCAACGCCCTTATCAGGGCAGCGGTCTCCCCAGCATCGCTCGTGTTTATCACCACGATGCCAAAGTCTAAGATCAAGGAAGCTATCGCTCCCATGACCGCGTTGGGGTGGAGAGGGATGTCGTAGAAGTTGCTCCCCTCGATCACGATTATGGGCCTCTCGAATTGCTTCAACTCCTCTGCCTGCTTGAATATCCTCCCGCTCTTTATGGATTCCGCGAAATCCCTCACGCTCTTCCTCTCTATGGCGCACCTCCCAGATATGATGAAGTCTGCCACTGGAAGGGACCTTGTCTTCACCTTCAAGTCTTTTAAGTATTCCAACACCTTCCTCTCCCTGTAATCCGCTACGACCTCCACCTCCTCAAGCATCCTCTGCATAGAACTCCCATAACTTCTTCTGCTTTTTACCTTTTTTCAACTCCTCTTCAATAGTTTTCAAACCTTTCATCATCTTCCTTTCCTTCCTCCTTGAGGTCCAATAATAAACTTCATCGCTCGTCCCCTTCGTCATCAAGATGTATATCTTCCCAAACTTGGTCCTCCCCACCCTCCCTTTCCTTTGGATCATCCTCAAGGCAGATGGAACTGGCTCGAAGAAGACAGCGATGTCCACATCTGGGATGTGTAATCCTTCCTCCCCTATGCTCGTGGCTATCAGGGTCCTGAACTCTCCTCTCTCAAACCTCCTCAAGGTCTCTATCTGTTCCTTTTGCTTCATCCTGCTTTGACCTACGAAGATCTCAGCGTCCTTCAAGAACTCCTTGAGCATGTCAGCGGTGTGCTTGTATTGGGTGAATATGATCATGTTCCCCCTCTCTCTGGAACATATGAGCTTCAAGGCCCCTAGCTTTGGATGTTCTTCCACCTCCATTCCTATGACTTTTCTGAAACAATCCATACCCAGCAACCTCTTGGAAGCGAGCCTCCCATCCCTTCTCAAATTTTGGACGAAGCGCATGAAACTTGACTTCCCGTACATCTCCAACAGGTCCTTGGCGTGCCAAGCTTTTATGGCACTAGCCACTAAGGACAAGACCATCGGCTTCTTCGTCCTTTTCTGTAACTCCAAGAGGTCCCTCTTCCTCACCCTCTCTCTCACGTAACCACTCTCCTTCAACTTATCCAACAAGCGGTTCAAACAGTCCTTCAGCGAGTCCCTTGCCTCTTTCAACTTCTCGGGGAGCTCCACCTTTATCATGACCACCTCTTTTCCCATGAGATAGGGCTTCACGTCCTCATCCTCCTCGCTCCTCCACTCTATGTGCTCTATATTCAGGTTCTTACAGATCTCCCTGAGCTTTTCCTCATCCCCTGGAGAGGCAGTTAGAGCGATCACGTGTCCTCTGTATTTCCTCCCGATGTAGACATAAGCGTAGTCCCCCACCGCCCTATGCGCTTCGTCAAAGACGATCAAGGACACTTCATCCAAACTTATCCTCCCCTTCATCAAATCGTTCCTTATGGTCTGGGGCGTTGCGAAAATGAACCTATTCTCCTCCCACAACCTCCTCCTCTCCTCTGGCTTCACCTCTCCAGTTAGGGTAATCCCCTTCACCCCAAACCACTTCTCCAAGCTCCTCCTGTGTTGCTCCACCAATGGTTTGGTCGGGGCCAGAAAGAGAACTTTTCCCTTCTTTTCCAGACCTAACTTGAGAGCAATTAAGGTCTTTCCTGTTCCTGTGGGTAACACCACTAAAGTGTTCTTCTCCCTAGCCCTCTCTAATATTTTCCTCTGATACTCCCTTAAGTTCATCCCTTCTTCATCACTTCTTCGGCCAATTTATATCCACCTATGGCTTCGGGCATTATGATCACGTCCGCACCCGCATGCCTGAGCTTCGCCGCGATGTCAGCATCATCCGCCCTTGCCCCAACTGTTATGCTTGGGTTCAGGTGCTTTGCTGTTATGGTCAGGAACACGTTGCTCTCAGGCTTCCCCAAGGCACATATGATGGCCTTGGCCTTTTTGATCCCGGCCAACTTCAAGATTTTCTCCTGAAGGCAGTCGCCCTTGATCACAGGATATCCTCTTGCCTCTTTCAGGGCCTCTTCACTCACATCGATGACCAACACCTTCTTTTTCTCTTTCTTGAGCCTCTTGGCCACATGACTTCCAACCCTCCCGAAGCCACAGATTATGTAGTGGTCCCTCATGCCTTTTGCCTTCACCATGCTGGTAACACCTCCTAACTCTAACTTAACGAGTATCCTGACGATGTAATCCACGACGAACCATATGAGCATGCTGGAGAGGAACAGGAACATGGCGGACGTCAAGGACGCTTTCACATCTTCCATCCCAAATATGCGCACTAATGCGTCCCCCACAGCCTTAGATAAGCTCTCCCCAGTTATGTAGGAGTAGGTGACGGCAAATAGGAAGAGGAAGGAGACGAAGAGGAAGAGCGTGAGCAAGAACCCTTTGACATCCTCCCACTCTATCATGCTTAAGGTAAGTCGCCCACTTTTTTATAATTAATTGAAGTTCGGCGAAAATTAAGGGTCAAGGAGCAACTTTCAGGATGCGGGGGGTGGGATTTGAACCCACGCAGCCACTAAGGCAGCAGGTTCCTCATCTTTTCATCAGCGCTCAAGTCGAACTTGAGCCTGCCCCCTTTGACCTGGCTCGGGCACCCCCGCACTAAGAAAAAGGCAGAGAAAGTTTAATAAGGCTTTCTAACCTTCCAGTTCCTTCTTGAGTTTTTCCAGCTCTCCCCTGAGACTCTTTATGCTCTCCCTTAATTCATCCCTCTTCTCCTCGATCTCCTTGACCTCCTCTGGTTTTGCCATCACCTCAGGGGGTTTCTCCTCTTTGGCTTTTACCTCGACGGGTTTTACCTCCACTGGCTTGACTTCAGGCTTTGCCTCCTTAGGCCTTGCCTTCGCCTTGGGTTTCTTCGCCTTTGGCTTCTCCTCCTTGCTCAGCATCTTTTCCACCTGATTCAATGCCGCTTCCATCTTTTTGACTTCTTCCTTCACTAGGTCCTTTATGGCCTTCTTCTTGTCCTTTATGTCTCCTAGTTCTTCTGTTATGCTCCTCGCCCTCCTCAAGAGGGAAGAGAGCACGTCCATGTACTGCTTCACCTTCTCCGGTTCCTCTATCCTGACGAAGTAGTCCTCATTCATATGGGCCCGCCCGGATTCGAACCGGGGACCCCCACCGTGTGAGGGTGGTGTCATAGCCACTAGACCACGGGCCCGACTAAAAATTGAAGCAATTTCGGATTTAAAAAATATCGGAAAAGGGGAAAGGCCATCTTTCTCCATTTAAATTAAAAAGACCATCTCTATCTCGGTGGTGAGGCATGATGGGAAGGTTCCTCAACTTCGATGAGCTCATGAGGAGGCTCGACGAGAGGGAGATGAGGAGGAGGGAGCTCTTGGAGTGGTACAAAAAGAGGATAGAGCTCCTGAGCAAGAGGGCCAAGTGATGTTCCCACCCACCTCCTTTTCTTTTTTTGAAAAAACCTAAAAGTTCGGGGATTCATATCTTCCTGTGATAGGTGGGTTGGATCTGTCCGCGAGCGAGAAGAGGGTCTCAGGAGTTTGCATAATGAACGATTCCATCAAGACCCTTTCCCTCAAAGAGGATGAGGAGATCATTGAGGCCTTGAAAGATTGCGAGGTAGTGGCCATAGACGCCCCTTTGACCTTTAATTCTCCATGGAGGAAGGAGGAGGAAGAGCTCATGAAAAGGGGCTTCAAACCCCTTCCACTTTCCCTCCCTTCCATGAAGAAGTTGTATGAGAGGGCAAGGAGGCTTAAAGGAGAACTAGAAAGACATGGTGTCGAGGTGATAGAGACCTTCCCAGGAGCCTTCAGGGAAAAATTCAGGTCTTTAGGGAGAAACAAGCACGAAAGGGATGCTTACCTCTGTGCTCTTTCCGCCCTAGCTTTTAAGAAGGGTTCCTACGAGAAGTTCGGAGAGTTAGTAGTACCGAAGTGAAGATGCGCCGGCCGGGATTCGAACCCGGGTCGCTGCCTTGGGAGGGCAGTGTCCTACCACTAGACTACCGGCGCTCAAAGATAAGAGAGAAGGATGTTTTTAAAATTCTACTCCTCTGGCTCCGAGAAGATATCATCCACCACTTGCAGGTTCTGGTTTATGCTGTTCAGGACCTGTCCCAAAGTGGCTATCTTCTCCTCCTCCCTCCTAGTGCTCACAGCCATCTCGGACAACAACTGGGCCAACTTGTGCATGCTCGCCTTGATCTCCTCTATCCTCTCCATGATCTCCCTGTAAGAAGTTATCTTCACGAAGACGTGAGGCTTCACGGGCTTCACGGTCGGCTTAGGCGGTTTTATGTCCGGGATGGGTGGCTTGGGTGGCATCGGAGCTGGAGCGGTCGGTGGCGTCGGCAAGGTTGGGCGCACTGGCGGGACAGAAGGCGGTGGAGGAACCAATGGTTTCTTCTTTTCCTCGTTCATGCTTCCTTATTAACATCCTCTTATTTTAAAGTTTTCCCGAAGTTTGATAAACCCCTGAACGTCTTTTCAACCATGTTGGTGGCAGGAGTGGACATTAGTTATAAGGGAAACCCCGTGGCTTGTGCCGTCGTCATGAAAGATTTCAAGTTAGTCAAGGTGAGGAAGGTCGGAGGGGAGGTGAACTTCCCCTACATCCCTGGATTGTTGAGGTTCAGGGAGGGGCCATTGATGTTAAAAGCCCTAGCAGGGTTAGAGTTCGATGTCCTCTTCGTGGACGGGAACGGGAAGTTACACCCAGAGAGGAAGGGCCTGGCCACCTTCATAGGAGAGGTTTTAGACAAGCCCACCGTAGGGGTCGCTAAGAGCTTATTGTTCGGGGAAGTTAAAGGGAACTACGTCTACGACGGGAAGGAGAGAATAGGCGCGGTCTTAAAGACGAGCTCGAAGCCCATTTACGTGTCAGTAGGTCACAAGATCTCCTTGGAGGAAGCGGTAAGGCTCACCAAGAAATACACGAAATACAGGATCCCGGAACCCATAAGGTTAGCTCACCTCATCGGATCAGGGTGCCTCTAAAGGGTTTTCCATCCAAGACGTTCTCCAGATCCTCGGTTTCCCTCACCAAGTAGAATTTTAACCCTTTCCCATATTTACAGGCCATGGGATCGACTGGGAAGTTCAGACCAGGCCTCCACTCCCCAGCCATTTTTCCCGCCTCTTCCCAAGATATTTCTCTTACCTTCCTCCCTTTTTTGTAAATGTAACCTACTTTAGATATGTTGATCACCTTGTCAGACCCCGCCTCCTTAGCTAGCCTCACTGCCACGTAGTCCGTGGAGAAGCCAGGCTTCCAGCCTGAGAACACCAATACTTTCTCTTTATGTTTGACGTCCAAGGGATTCGTTAGGACCGGGGTCTTGACCCCTAAGAAGTTCCGCACGAGTTCCGCGTTCAGCCTGGTGGCAGCGATCCCTATCAGGTCCAGTTGGACATCATCCAATCCCAATCTCCTCCCATACCCTTGGAACTTCCTCGCCACCCACCCTCCCCCAACCACGAGATAGAACCTTTCTTTCCTCTTCCCTACGAGTTCCTTGAGTTCCTCGAGGAACTTTATGTCTAGTTCCGTTCCCTTGAACAACCTGCTCCCGCCGACGGAAATGACGACGTTCATATCCTTATTAAGAACCTCCTTATTCGCTGGATGATGCTGGGTTTTTCTATGATTTCATACCTCTCTCCAAGGAGGGCAGCAGCTATCTTCTTGTACTGGACAGCGGGGGTGGAGTTGGGATATAATAACACCAAGGGATACTTGGCAGAAAGAGCTTTAAGGAAGAGGGTGGAGTAGGGGATCACCCCCAATAAGGGGAGCTCCACGAACTCCGCCACGTTTTCCGGACTCATCTCCTCCTTCTCCCCAGCAAATTTATTAACTATCACCCCCAAAGGGGACGTCCCCAAATTTTTAGCCAACCTGGAGACCTTCAAGGCGTCGACAGCAGCGGGCAATTCGGGATTGGTGACCACAACCACCTCATTCGCCGCCTCTATGGCCAACCTCGCTTCCCTTCCCAATCCTGCTGGGACGTCTATCAGGACCCAGTCGAACCTACCGGCGATCCCGGTTATGGCTTGAGCTATGGTCTTCTTGTAGATCTTCCTCAAATTGGTCAAAGAGATCCCGGCTGGGATGACCATCAATCCGGAGGAATGAAGGTGAATGGCGTTCTCTATGCTGACCGAACCTTCCAAGACATCGTGCAAGGTAGGCTTCTCCTTAGCTATCCCCAAGTGGAGTGACAGGTTTGGGGTGGTCACGTTCCCGTCGATGATCAACACTCGCTGGCCGAAGTGGAAGAGAGCAGCACCTAAGTTTATTACGGTGGTGGTCTTCCCGACACCTCCCTTCCCAGAAGCCACGCAGAGAATCCTGGTCATGAGTTTAACATATCCCGCGAACAATAAAAATTTAGTGCTTTCCAAAACACATTTAAGTGAGAAATGTTATTACTTTTTGGGTGAAACTTAAATGAAAAAGTTATTTCTCTTCGGTTTGCTCGCAGCGACCCTATTGGTGACCGCGGGAGCAGTAGCTTTAAAGCTAACTCCAGCCGCTTACTGGGGGTCGCCTGCGAAGTGGCAGACTTGAAGTTGAGAGGAGAAGATGTGATCATAGCACAACGATGTTTGGCCTTATGCCACGTGCATAGAATCTGGAACAGCAAATGATGAAAGGGATCTTCACATTAAGGGCAACTTGCCAGAAATCATTTTGGAAAGAGAAAAAGTTAAGATCTGGTTAGTGCTGAGCAATGATGTAGATTGCGAAGGGGGAAAATTAGTGAGTTGGAACCCCACAGAATGGCTTTTCGAGTATGACGTGTTAAATAAAGCAGAAGGCCCTAAATGATTTTTTTCTTTTTTACAAAAGTCGAGGAATTATCTTACCCCTTTGGTAGGATGCAATAAGCTTTTTCCAGGTCTTCTAACACCTTTGCCTGAGTTTCATCATGGGGAGGGGGGGATTTGAACCCCCGACATCACGGGCTTCAGCTTCGCATGGGGGCGGAACCCACTAAGCATAAAAGCGCCTTTTCGCGCTTTGAAGGGTTCGAAAATCCAATCTCTTTCATCCATTTCTCCAAGTTTGTCTTCCCGTACAAAGATACCTTGTAACTCTTACACCTACTCTTCTTTGATTTATACCTCCTCAGGTTTGCCACCCTAAAACCGAAGTTGTTCAAAGCACTTCTTATTTCACATGCAAGTGTTTTGCTACTAGTTGTTATCTCGACGCTGGGATACGCCTTAGCTCTCTTCTTGTCTGAGATGAACACTGAACCATCAGTATCAGCGATGCCTCTGATCACTTTCTTCAGCGCTCCTTCGTCCCTCCACGCCATTTTCGGAATGGTGACTTTTTTGTGTTTTTCCCTTCCTTCAGGGATCCCCAACTTCTTCAATTTCTCATACACCTCCTTCGAATACACTGTTAATCTGAGGGCTCTTTGTCTCACTTTAATCCTTGCTTTTTTACCCCAACACTTTCTTATTAGTTCTTTGAGGTACTCGTAGTAATTCCTATCTTTTTTAGGGTGTCCCGTTAGGTGTACTCTGTAGTGCTTCTTGTGACTGTAGAGGTTTCCATCGCCTATCACTGCGCCGATTAGTTCCCACTCTTCTTGACGAATCGTTTCCGCCCCCATCGTGCGCTCTCCCGGGCTGAGCTACCTCCCCATCGTTGTTTTTAGTGAGGTACCCCTTAAAAGTTTTTCCACATTTTCGAAAATTATTAAAGACGCTCTACCACTATTTAACAATGGTAACAAGAGAGGAGCTTTGGAAGGAGATGAGGAGGGAGATAAGCCTCTATGATGTAGTTAACGTGTTGACTCCTTCCATCTCGGTCAGGTTCCCCGGAGGGGTTCCTGAGGAAGGGGAGGTCACCTTGGAAGATGCTCTTCGAGAGGTAGAAGACACCATGAAGAGGGACGACTTGGTGGGCATCATCTACGGCCTTAAGGGGAAAGATCCGAATAGCTTGAACATCTCCTTCTTTCAGGAGGAGATGGTCGAGGAGGTGAAGAAGGCAGCCGATTACTTGACGAAGTTCTCAGAGAAGGTCTCAAAGTTCAAGCATTCGGAGAAATATTCGTGTTGGACCAACATGCGCTTCTTCAGGGAGGATCAGGCCCCTTTCGACCCTCCTGTGATGGAAGTGGATCATTACAGATCGGAGAAGGAAGCGTATCTAAACGTGCTGAGGGTGAAGGTGTATCAGAAACGCGTCTCCGTTCCTGATGCCAAAACGATAGACCTCGGGGATTTGGTGATAAGTAAGATGACCATCCGAATGGAGGTTTCTCCCCAATTGTTTACCTTCCTTAAGTTTCCAGGGGGCGTGTGGTTCCCATCGAGAAGAGAAGAGGTAGCCTTCATGACTGGAGTGGAAGGGCTCTTCGGAGAGGAGTACATCGTCGGCATCAGCGAGCTCAGGGTGAAGGAGAAGGGAAAGGAAAAGACGGAAAAGTTCGCCTATGTCCTCAAGGATGGAGAGGTGCTCGAGAGGAAGGTAAGGGGCACGGCCAAGCACAAGTGGGCCGGAGAAAGGTCAGAAGTGAAAAAGCTAAAACTAATCATATGATCACTTGCAGAAGTGAATTATTGAACCCTGTTTCTTCGGGACCTTCAGCACCTTGAACTTCTTTCGCCTGATCTCATCGCATACTAGGTTTATGAAGGCATCCACCTCTTTCTCAT
>Ga0180300_10001406_pt1 | contig 11122 bp, 8 predicted proteins | sample GuaBasSediGuay15_FD_121798 | JGI IMG/M metagenome (GOLD analysis project Ga0180300, IMG submission 121798) | Subseafloor sediment microbial communities from Guaymas Basin, Gulf of California, Mexico - Guay15, Core 4569-2, 21-24 cm | ecosystem: Environmental > Aquatic > Marine > Hydrothermal... | reverse complement strand
TTTACAGCGGTTTATATAGTAGTTTTGATTCTGATAATAGCGCCCCTGATAGAGGAGATGGTTTTCAGAGGATTCCTGTTGAGGGTTTTTGAGTATAGGATAGGAGATGTGACGAAGGCTATTTTACTGAATGCTCTAATTTTTGCTATCTTTCATTTCAATCCATGGTGGTTTGTGCAAATATTCATATTGGGCATTTTCATGGGCTATCTGGCATGGAAGACAGATTCCATTTTGTTATCTTTCACGCTTCATTTCTGTGTGAACGGTCTTTCTGTGTTTTTTATAAATGCAGGTGAAAAGGTGAGGGAAATTTATGAGGTTAGTGGGCATGTATCGCCTGTGTTCATAGTACTGGGAATTGTTTTTTTCTACATTGGCATGAGGTACGTAACCAACAGGGTTCAATACGTTGAGAGAGTGTATCCGGCTGAAACTGAAAAAGAAAACACGGAAGAGGAGAATTAGCCAATGATAAACATGATGTTCCTGGCGGTATTTGTTTTATTCTGTGGAATTTACTTTCTGTCTCTGCTTGTCTATATAGTTGGTTCTTTCATAAGGAGGAAAGTCGGGGATGTTGCAACAAAGGAGAAGAGAGTAAGCATTGTCGTTGCTTTAAAAAATGAGGAATCGAGAGTAAATAACCTGGTAAAATGTCTTGTTGACCAAGATTATCCGTCCGAGATGTATGAGATAATCCTGGTTGACGATTCTTCTACAGACTCGACCTATACCAGACTTATCAAGTACGTGGGAATGTTTCCCAATCTCCGGGTTTTTAGTACGAGGAATGCTTCTACAAATTTAAGATTTAAAAAGGCTGCAATCGATCTTGGGATAAAGAACGCCACAGGGGAAATTATCCTGATCACTGATGCCGATTGTATTGTTGGAAGAAAATGGGTGTCCGGAATGGTGAAATATTTTCAACAGGGTGTGGGTTTCGTAATAGGATGCTCTGTATTAAAGCACTGGGAAACAGTTTTTACCAAGCTCCAGTCCCTTGACTTCATGATGCTGATGAATGCATCAAGAGCAACGGCTAATCTCGGAATACCGTGGGCGTGCAATGGGCATAATATCGGATTTAAAAGGGAGCTTTATCTTAAGATGGGAGGGTTTTCTGAGATTTCCCATCTGGTAGCCGGTGATGATTCAGTTTTTATGAACATTTTTCTTGAGAGGACTGGGACAAAGGCGGTTTTTGCTGAAAACAGGGAGACATGGGTATATAGTGAAGCTCTTGGCCATATAAAAGATTTTATACTTCAGAGAATCAGGTGGGCAGCTGATGCGAACTACATGTACAGAGTGAATGGTATTTTCTTTGTGGTAATACTATCGACTTTTCTGGTAAATCTGTTTTCTCTGATTTTGCCCGTGGCTGCTCTCTTCTGGAGTTCATTTCTTCCTTATTTAGCAATAGGTGTAACCATAAAATTCGTCCTGGAATTTTTAAACTGCGTGGCCTCTGTGAAGTTTTTCAAAGATTATAACCTTTTACGCTATTTCCCTCTATGGTTCATTTTTGAGATACCTTATATCGTTCTGATGGGAATATTAAGTTTTTGGGGAAATGGTATGAGCTGGTACAGAAATAGAAAGTAAAACTTGTTACTTCCACGAGGAGAGTTTGAAAACAGAACCAATAAACGCAGAAGTTATCATGATAACAGGATATAATACCCAGAGAATAGGATAATATTTTATCAAATCAGTAGCTTCGAAGATTCTTAATCCTCTATAAACCGGTAACAACTCAACTAAAAATTTAACAACCAAGCTGGCAACCGGTAGCATTACGCAACCTGTTAGGAAAGAAAGTAAAAGAGATAAATGGAATAAAAAAGCATTCGCCGCCAGTAAAAAATAATCTACAGGTAGATAAAAAGCTTTACTATTTCTGCGGAATTGCTGGAAAAAGTATTTTATCCCGAACCCCTCGGACTTAGTTTTTACAAATGAATCAGGGGATGTATTATAAGCAAATCCATAGTTTGTTTTTTCTAAGACACCTTTAGATAAAAAGAAATCGTCTCCTGAAGCAATATGTTTATTGTCTTCGTATCCACCAATTTCATAAAATACCTTTTTCCTGTATGCTAAATTTCTACCATTTGAGTGAAAGGGTTTATTGATATTAGCAGTGGCCAGCGCTACTGTTGACTCACATATAGCATCAAATCTTTGTATTTTATTCAAAAGCCCCTTACCTTTTTCAACAGGACTGTGACCAAGTACCATCCCAACATTCTCATCAGCAAAGAATTTTACCATACTCTGTATCCAGTCAGGTGGTACTATGCAATCTGCATCAGTGGTAAGAATTATATCTCCCTTACATTTTTCTATCCCAAAAGTTATAGCCTTCTTCTTTCCTTTTATAGATTTGTCAACGATTTGGTTTTTATAACATAACCAGTTTGCATTTTTTCCGATATATCTATTCATTATATCGAAAGTGTTGTCTTCTGATTCATCATCAATTAAGACCACTTCATATTTATCTTTTGGATAGGTGAGTCTGGTAAGACTCTCTAATAAATCTTCTATAGTATTCTGCTCGTTTTTCGCACAGATAAGCACGGAAACAAAACCATTAAATTCCCTATGAGAACTTACATCAACTCGTTTCCCTGCCAGTAAGAAAATAGCAATTAGCGTAATAAAATATATCAAGCCTGATATGACCAGAAGATAACTTATAAACATTATTAAAAATCTAAGATAAACCCCACGGAAAAATAATGGTCTGTATTAATCTTCCCTTTAAACTTAGTATTTACCCATGAATATTTGAAAAACACCAATTTCTGGTTAAAAACTTCGTAGTTATAGGTAAAGTTGAAGATATTTGTTTTTTTTAGAGGTCCCATCAACCATTTAGTCTTATAATCCAGGTCTTTATCACGAAGTTCATAATTAATCTTTGGATCACCGCCGTAATACCTATCTTCTGTATCCTCACCATGCAATACGTGAGTAAATTCCAGATAAATCTGACTTTTTGTTCCTGGCAAAATCTCAGCTCTCGAGAAGATCACTTGAGAGTTTGGCCCATAGGGAAAACCAAGACAATAGCCAGCATTGGTAAAATTCGTCGTAAGTGTTTTATGGGAATAGGTCCAGGGATGCACAACAGTGTATTCTAAGTACAGATTTACCGGAACCTGAAAAATATATAAGCTTTGAATGATTCCACCCTGAATTGCAAATTTATTTGCCCACCAATCTTTCCTCATGTAGTAAAAAGATAATTCATCAAGCAAAAAAGAAAAATAGATAACTTTACTTGGAAATGCTGTAGTTTTAATATCAAAGTAAAGAAGGGCATTATCCCTATCCTGCAGGTGATGTTCAACAGCACGATAAAAACTAACAGGATTTAGATATCCCAGATCAATGTTTCTATCTCCATAAATAACTAAATCGCATAGCCCAACATTCGTTTTAAAAGCAGGGATAAATATGTCAACCCTATGACCGACAAAATACTTTGGTCTATTTCTAATCGTAATCGACGCAGATTTATAAACTGTGCTATCGTTCAGTAGCGACCCATGTAAGTATGACAATTTTAATCTCTTATATTTAAACTGAAAAGATATGTAAGGGAATTCGGGTGAGTTCCCCGACAATAGTAGGCTATTCGATTTGGATACACCCCATCTTGGTGAGTAATGGAAGAGCCCAACTTTTAAGTTTTTATTATAAAAAATTATAGAACTTTTCAGGTTATCGAAGTGACCGACTTTGCATTCAGGGTCTGTAGTTTCAAAAGAACCCCTTTCTTCGGGTTCTAACTCGGTGTAGTTTTCATTTATAAGCTTGTTGAAAACCGCGAGATTAAAATAAGCATCAATACATTTAAAAAAACCTGCTCGCAATTTCCCGTATCCACCTAAGATAGTCCTAAAATGTCCATTCTTCCACTGATTTCTGTTTATAAGTCCAAAATCAAACCAGATAAAACTTGTATCTGTTTCGTAAATGAATAAATGTCCTTCTTCCTGAAATTTTCCACGAGAAAAGGTGGTCTTTAATAACCTCGAAAAATCTCCTCTTTGGTAGATAGGAAGGAAACAACCTGTTACCTTATTTATATCAGGGTGAAATTCTTTTTTCAACTCGTATCTGTAATCTGCCATCAATTCTAAAAGTATTTCCTTTTCTCTCTTCGTTAACTGATCCGAATTATTAAAGGACTCTTTCAAATAAGTTGCGATTTCAGTGCGAGTTAGCGGCAGGGCACCATCATCAAAGTTTTCAACAATCCCCTTTGCTTCCATCCTTTTCAGGAATACATACACAGGATCGTTCACATCGACGGGAATCTGTGAGGCAAAAATTAATGGTATAAAAAAGATTAAAATCAAAAAGGTCAATTTTCTCATAGTAAAATATAATTTTATGTATCGAAAATAGCACATGATAAATTAACTTTGCAACGTGGACAGTGGTAGGGGAAGGAAGAAAATTCTACTTGTTAACCCATGGATAGCAGATTTTGCTGCGTATGATTTATGGTCAAAACCAATCGGGCTTCTGTACGTGGGAAAATTTCTAAGAAGATATGGATATGATGTGAGTCTTCTTGACCTTACCGATAGATGTAAGTGGGGTGGAATAAAAGACAAAAGGTTTATCGATGGAAGGGGGAAGTATTTTAAGACTGAGATTCCAAAACCGGAGCCTGTAAGATTTGTACCCAGGAAATATGGCCTTTACGGGGCAAAGAAGGAAGACGTAATAAATGAGCTGACAAGAATTGATAAACCCGATGCCGTTCTGATTACATCGGTGATGACATATTGGTATCCGGGAATTATAAATACTATTGAATTACTTCGTGAAGTCATGGGTAAAGTAAAGATTATTCTCGGGGGAATATATGCAACTTTATTTGAAAGTCATGCTAGAAGCTGTATAAACCCAGATTACATCGTTACCTGTTACGGAGAGAAAAAGGCTTTAAGGATTCTTGATAGTCTGTTTGATATAAAAAGAGATTATTCTAGAATCCCAGACTTCGACGATAGGGGAATGTTGCCATGGGAACTATATGATAGAATAGATTATGCAGTTATTCTGACATCTCGCGGATGCCCCTACAGGTGTTCCTATTGTGCGACAGGAAAACTGAATCCTTCGTTTTACAGAAGGCCTACAGAAGATGTAATAGAAGAAATTATGTTTGTGAAAGAAAAATTTGGGGTGAGAGATTTTGTCTTCTATGATGATGCTCTTTTCTATGACCGAGAGAATTATATCATACCGCTACTCGGCGAGCTTGTAAGAAGAAACCCCGGGGTTAGGTTTCACACTCCGAATGGTCTTTTTGTAAAGGAAATCGATGAGGTAATAAGCAGGCTTATGTTTGAATCCGGGTTTAAAACAATCAGACTGAGCGTAGAGTCTATTTCTTCGGAGTTTCTTGGTAGATCATCATATAAGGTAAACAGAGCAGCAGTGGAACGAGCTGTGAATAATCTTGTAAGAGCCGGATATAGACATTCCGAGTTAGAGGCCTACTTGCTGGTAGGATTACCGGGGCAGAGATATGGTGATGTAGTGGATAGCTTGAAATTTATGGCCGACCTGGGAGTTATCTCTCGCCTGTCGTACTATTCACCAATTCCTGGTACCCGGGATTGGGAGGTACTCAGGCAGAAAGGGGTAATGGATGATTCCTCTGACCCTCTTTTGACAAACAATACAGTTTATATGTATGTTAACAAGGAACTGAACTGGGAGGAGATTGCAGAGATTAAGGTATTGGCAAGTGAATATAACAACAAAATAAGAGGAGGTAATGGAGTTATACATGGGAATAATTAAACCTCCACCATATGCATATCCATTTTTTGCAGTGATGTATAAAGACAAAAAGGATTATAGAGTAATCCTGGAACACCTGACTGAACGATATGGAAAGGTACTTGCCTCAGGCAATGAGTACAAAGTTGTTGATTTTACCGATTATTATTTAAAAGAGTTCGGAGATAGCCTCAATAAACGTTTTGTTGTGATGGAAAACGAAATATGCCTGGAAAATTTCCATAAGGTAAAAATCTGGACAAATGAGCTTGAAATGAATCTATATCCTGGAGACAGCAGGGGTATAAGAGTAGCGAATATTGACCCTGGATATCTTGAACCTTCTAAATTGGTGCTTTACTCAACGAAAAACTTTTCGCATAGGATATATGTAGGCAATGGTATTTTTGCAGAGGTTACCCTGATTTATGAGCATGGAGACTTTAAGTTTTTACCATGGACATACCCGGATTATATGTGGCAGTCAAATGTTGATTTTTTGAAGAGTGTCAGAGCTAATATTGTTGTTTTAAACAGGAAAAAGAAAGCTACGTAAGACAACTTGTTACAATTTATTGCAGAAAATTCACCCGGGGTAGTTAAATTAAGATGCTATGATGAAATGTACCGTTTGCAAGAAGGAAGCAACTATAAGACTGCACAGGCATAAGGCAAAGTTCTGTAATGAGCATTTTATAGAGTACGTATATCGGCAGGTCGAAAGAGCCATAAAGTCTTTCAAAATGTTCCGAAAAGATGAGAATTTAATTGTTGCTGTATCGGGTGGGAAGGACAGCATGGCGTGTATTGAAGTACTGAATGAAATGGGATACAGAGTGACAGGGGTTCATATAAATTTGGGAATTCATGAATTTTCAGAGAAGTCTGAAGAGATTGTGCGGAAATTTTCTCGGGAAACTGGAATTCCGATAAAAGTTTACTATCTCAAAGAACTATTTGGGAAAGAGATTATTGAGTTCAAAAGGCCATATGCTGAAAAAATTTGCTCCATTTGTGGGAAATTGAAGAGATACTACCTTAATATTATAGCTTCTGAGCTTGGGGGTGATGCCATAGTAACGGGGCACAATCTTGATGATGCATGTTCTATTCTTCTCGGGAATCTATTATTTGCACAGGTCCAGTATCTCTCAAAACAGTATCCCGTGGTAGAGGGAGAAGGGGAGCTTCCCCGAAAGGTGAAACCACTTATAAGGCTGACCGATGATGAACTGAAGCAATATGTTGAATTAAGAAAGATTCCATTTGTCCAGGAAAAATGTCCTCTCTCGAAGGGAGCTAACACAATTTATTACAAGGAGGTTTTGAACTATCTAGAAACGAAGATAAGAAGTGTAAAGGCAGAGTTTTATTTTAACTATTTAAAGAAGCTACGTCCATATTTTCTGAATGAAGAGGAGACCGAGGTTAAATATTGTCGTGTCTGCGGGTATAAGACTTCCAGCCGATCAGGGATTTGTTATGTTTGCAGCATTAAAAATGAGCTGGAGGGAAGCGATGATAAAGGACCTTATTGAAGTTGCAAGGGGCAGGAAAAAAGCCAATCTGCTGCTCAAAAATGCCAGGGTAGTTGATGTTTTTAACTGCACCATTGAGGAAATGAATATTGCCATTTCTTCTGGAATATTTGTGGGGCCCGGTGAGTATGAGGCTGAAGAAGTGCTTGATCTGAATGGGAAAATAGTCGCTCCCGGATTTATTGATGGCCATGTACATATTGAAAGCTCAATGCTCTCTCCGTTCGAGTTTGGAAGGGCAGTTGTAAAAAATGGTACGACAGCTGTGGTGGCAGATCCGCATGAGATTGTTAACGTTGCTGGAGAAGCAGGATTGGAATATATGATAAGGGCCTCTGATTTTGATTTCGTGGATATTTTCTTCATGTTGCCATCCTGTGTTCCTGCCACACATCTGGAAACAAACGGAGGAGAGTTTGGACCCAAAGAGATAAAGAAGTGGCTTACAAATGAGAGGGTGCTGGGACTTGCTGAAATGATGAATTTTCCTGGGGTAATACATGGTGATGATGAAGTTTTACGAAAAATTGAGTATTCAAGAGGTCGAATAATCGATGGGCATGCACCTTTGCTTTCAGGGGAAAAATTGAATGCTTATATCCTTGCGGGGATAAGCTCTGATCACGAATGCACGAACTTCGAAGAAGCGAAAGAAAAACTTAGCAAAGGAATGTTCATTATGATAAGAGAAGGCTCTGCTGCTCGCAATCTTGATGAGCTTATAAAGCTTGTAAACGAAAAGAACCATGAGAGATTCGGCTTTGTGACAGATGACAGACATCCTGATTTCCTTATGGATTATGGACACATAAATTCTATGGTGAAACGAGCTATTAAGAAAGGGATTGACCCAGTTGTTGCTTTTAAACTGGCCTCTTTCAATACTGCCCGATATTTCAATCTCAGGTATCGAGGAGCCATAGCTCCTGGTTATCTTGCAGATTTCGTCATCATTGATGACCTGGAGAATTTTAATATACTCGGGGTTTATAAGGGTGGACGTCCGGTTGTTGTGGAAGGAGAAGTTTGTGCTGATTTAAAGAGACCTGATACCTCTTTCCCGGATAACTCAATAAACACTGGAAAGCTTGATGGAAGCAAGCTAAGGATAGAGGCAAGGACAAATAGGATAAATGTGATAGAGATTATCCCGGGACAGATACTGACAAAAAAGGTGGTTATCGATGCCAGGATTGATAATGGGGAGGTAGTTCCGGATGTGGAGAAAGACATCTTGAAGCTTGTGGTTGTGGAAAGACACAGAGCCACGGGGAATATCGAAATCGGGTTTGTAAGGGGGATAGGGATAAAAGCTGGAGCTATTGCTTCAACTGTAGCTCATGATTCACACAATATCATAGTAGTAGGGACAAATGATCATGACATACTCTTCGCTGTGGAGAGAATAAAAGAACTGGGTGGTGGTCAAGTGGTAGTTGAGGATGGGAGGGTTTTGGAAGAACTTTCTTTACCAATCGCTGGGTTGATGTCCGATGAACCGCTTGAACTGCTTAGGAAAAAGTGTGACAGGCTAAACAATGCAGCAAGAACCATTGGTTGCAGGTTGGAAAACCCCTTTATGGTCTTGTCTTTTCTTGCTCTTCCGGTAATTCCTGAACTGAGACTTACAGACAAAGGGCTGGTAGATGTTAACAAATTCGATTTCGTTTCAATATATGCAGATTAGAACTTTTTCCAGAACCCGGGAAAGAAAATTAAAAGAATTGCATAAAACTCCAATCTTCCCAAAAGCATACATGCAATAAGTATATATTTACAAAATGGAGGTAGTAAAAGGTAGTTGGCCATAGGACCTGTGATACCAAGACCAGGGCCAACCCCTCCCATAGTTGTGGCAACAGAAAAAATAGAGGTTCTTAGGTCGATTCCTTGAGTGGTCATTAGGAAAGTTGCAAAGATGAAAAAGCAAAAATACAACCCTATGTATGTTATTGCGCTTCGAACGGTGTTTTCATCAACGATTCTGCCATTTAGTCTTATAGATTTAACCATGCGAGGATGCAGGAAGTAGAGTATTTCCCTAAACACACTCTTAAAAAGGATAACTATCCTTGAGTTTTTGATAGCTCCTGTTGTCGAACCAGGGCAGGCACCAATGAACATAAGCACCAGAAGAACAATATGAGCCAGGGGTCCCCATTTTTCGTAGTCAGCAGTTACAAATCCGGTGGTAGTATTAATGGAAATCACCTGAAAGAAACCGTATCTGATTGACTCCGCCCAGGTCTGGTACACCCTTCCTTTCAAGTCGATCGAGACAATAAGTGCGCACACAAACATAAAAGAGAGGTAAAAAGTGATTATTTCTCTGAAACTGGAAGGCTTTTTCTCTGGCCTTAGCAGCGCCCGCAGGTAAAACGAGAAGTTAATCCCTGATAAAACCATAAAGACCATAACAACAATTTCTACATAGACACTGTTGTATCCTGCTACACTCATGTTCTTTGGAGAAAATCCGCCTGTTGGAATTGTCCCAAAGGAAGTTAGAAGGGCATCGAAAAAAGGTAAGCCTTCAGCCATAAGCAGAATAGTTTCAGCAAGGGTAAAAAAGAAATACACGAACCACAGCAGTCTTGCAGTATCTTTGACTTTTGGAGTTAATCTTTCCTGAGCAATCGAGGAGGATTCAAAGTTATAAAGGTTACGTGTTCCTATATTGACGACTGGGAGAACAATAAGCACAAATATGATAATTCCCATCCCACCCAGCCAGTGAGTGAGACTTCTCCAGAAGAGTATGCTAAGAGGTAAGGATTCGATGTCTTTTAATATTGAGGCTCCTGTTGTGGTAAATCCTGATACCGATTCAAATAGCGAATCAAGGAAACCAGGGAAATAACCGGAGAAGTAAAATGGAAAAGCTCCCAGTACAGAAACAGAGGCCCATCCGATAACAACTATAGCTATAGCCTCTTTTTTTTCAATGTCAGGTTTTTCAGTCTTGAGAATGTTAAAGAGTATCCCTGAGATAAGAGAAATAATAACTGTGACAAGAAATGCAATCTGAGCGCCATCGTTATTTACAATGCTAATAGAAAGCGGGATAAATAAAATAAGCCCTATGCTGATGTATATGATCCCAAGAACTCTGAAAACATTTCGAAAATTCATATAGTTCATTCCTGCACTTCAAGAAGAATTATAGAAACATTATCAATGCCACCCGCTGAAAGAGCTGCGTTGAGAAGCATCTCAGTCCTCTCCTGTACAGATTTTGTTTCCTGATTTACTATCTCCAAAATTACCTCGGTGTCCACCATGTCAATCAGTCCATCTGAACATAATAGAACCTTATCTGCAGGGAGGAGCATTTTTTCATATTCTAAACTGACCTGCAATTCTTCGAATGAAAACCCACCTATGCACTTCGTGAGTATATGTTTCCTTGGATCGTATTTGAAAGTTTCCTTTGTTATTAAACCCTTGTCGAGTAGCTCCTGGGCAACGGTATGGTCCTTTGTTACAAATTCTACTCTATTGGTTCTTATGTGGTAAGCCCTGGAATCTCCGATATGATAAATGAAAACCTTTTCATCAAGAATTACAGAAAGTACTAGAGTTGTACCCATGCCCGCACATTCCGGCCTCTCAGTTATTATTTTTCTACAATCCGAAATTGCTTTGTTCAGGACAATTGCTAAAGTTCTTTCCAACTCAGATGCCGTAGCAGAACGTAAGATAAAGTCCGAATAAGATTCAAGGTGTTTTTTTTTTGTGTTGCTTGCAACCTCTCCACAAGCGTG
>Ga0180300_10001405_pt1 | contig 11123 bp, 11 predicted proteins | sample GuaBasSediGuay15_FD_121798 | JGI IMG/M metagenome (GOLD analysis project Ga0180300, IMG submission 121798) | Subseafloor sediment microbial communities from Guaymas Basin, Gulf of California, Mexico - Guay15, Core 4569-2, 21-24 cm | ecosystem: Environmental > Aquatic > Marine > Hydrothermal... | reverse complement strand
GCTCCTCTGCTCCCCTGCTCCCCTGCTCCCCTGCCCATCCTCTCCTCCACCACCCGCGCAATCATCGGCCCGGCCTCGCCGAAGGTGATTAACTGCCGCACCCGCCGCACCGTCTCGTCCGCAAACTCATCCCACGGCAATTTCTTATCGCGCCCACCGGCAAGTAGCACAATGGGTTCCTCGAACGAGCGCAGCGCCGCCAGTGATCGTTCTGGGGCAGTGGCGATGGAATCATCGTACCAGCGCACGCCGTTCAGTTCACGCACCAACTCCAGCCGATGTTCGACGCCGGTAAAGGTCGTGGCGACTCGCCGCATCGCTTCCGGCGGCACGCCGGCCAGGCCGGCCAGCACACATGCCGCCAGTACGTTCAGCAGGTTGTGACGTCCCAGCAACCGCACCTCCGAGGCCCGGCAGATCACGCGATCTCTCCCGCCCAGCCGCAGCGTTAACTCACCGTTTGTCTTGAACGCCCCCTCCTCCACCTCGGCCCCGCCGCTGAACCAGAGCAGGTGCGCCGGCGTCTCCAGTGCCAGCGCCCGGGCGTTGGCATCGTCGTAGCCCAGAAGCGCGAAGTCCTCTGGCCCCTGACAGGCCACGATATTCCGTTTGGCGGCGACATACGCCTCCATCGTCTTGTGTCGGTCCAGGTGGTTGGGCGTGATATTGAGCACCGCCGCCACGTGTGGGCTCACCGTCATAATCTCCAACTGGAAACTGGAGAGTTCCATCACCACCCAGTCGCCAGGCCCAATCTGACCCAGGTCAGCGATGAGCGGGTTGCCGATGTTGCCCCCCACCCAGGTAGGCAGGCCCGCCACGCGGCACATCTCCCCCACCAGCGCCGTCGTCGTCGTCTTGCCGGCCGAGCCGGTGATGCCGATGACCGGGGCCGGGCAGCGCTCCAGGAACAACTGCGCATCGTTGCTCAGCGGGATGCCACGCTGCTGCGCCTCGACGACGATGGGCACGTCCACCGGCACCCCTCCGCTGAGGCACAGTAAATCGGCCTTATCCAGTAGATTGAGGGGATGCTCTCCTAGCACGTAGCGGATGGGCAGCCCCGCCAACTCCGCCAACCGGTCGGTCAGCGCCGTCTCGTCCTGGAGGTCGGAGATCGTCACCTCGGCCCCGGCATGCACCAGGAAACGGGCCAACGCCGTCCCCTGACGCGCCAGGCCGAGGATCACCACCCGCTTCCCGGCCAGGTTCGATTCTTCTGCCCGAATATCGTCACTCACGGTCGGGATTTGGGATTTGAGATTCGAGATGTGAGATTCGAGATGTGAGATTGGTCCTCCGCTACGCCGAGCCAGAAATGATCCGGCAGGATCGAGCGGCCTGGACGGATCTCCACCCCGTTGGCACGGAGCCTGCCTCGCTTCCCGCCGTTCCCGTTGAGGGTGCTGGGATGGACGAAGCACAAGTTAGGCGGCCGCCCGTACTTGCGCTCGTAGTGCCTTGCCGCCCGCAGCACCTTCTCCTCTAATTGCCGTCGTGGGTCATCATCGAACCACAGAAGCCCAATCTTCATCATCACCTCCAGATTGTGTTTCACGCTTGACGTTTCACGTTTCACACCTCACCACAGCGCCAGCGCCACCCCTGCCATCGCCGCCAACAATTCCACCAGCCAGAACCGCTGCACCACCTGCGTCTCCGACCAGCCCAGCAACTCGAAGTGGTGATGCAACGGGCTCATCTTGAACAACCGCCGCCCCTGGCCAAACCTGCGCCTGGTATACTTAAAATAGGCCACTTGTAAAATCACCGAAATGGTTTCGGCCACCGGAATCAGCGCTACCACCGGCAGCAGTAACCATTGACCGGTCATTAGCGCCACCGTCCCCAGTGTCGCCCCCAGCGCCAGGCTGCCCGTGTCCCCCATAAACATCTGCGCCGGATGCGCGTTGTACCACAGAAAGGCAAAGCACGCCCCCACCACGGTGAAGCAGAAGCGCACCAGGTAGTACTGCCCCTGCAACAGCGCGACTATGCCGTAGGCGGCGAAAGCGCTGGCGACGATGATCCCCGCCAGTCCGTCCAGCCCATCAGTTAGATTGACCGCGTTGGCCGAGCCCAAGATCACGAACGCCGCGATAGGCACCCACGCCCAGCCCAGATCAACCATCCGCCGCACCCCTGGCATGCCCACCTGCCCTGCAAACTGGATGCGTGTCACCAGCATAGCCACCGCCACCCCCAACGTCAGCAGCACCTCCCATACGATCTTCCGCCGCGCCGGGTACCCCTCACCACGCCGCATCCCCCGCACCCCGGCGATGTCGTCCAGCGCGCCGATGAGCGCGTAGGCGACCATCACCCCCAGCGGCACCAGGATCGAGCGCCCGATCACCGTCCGTCCCAGCAGATTGTAAATGTTAAGCGCCACCGTGATGAGCAACACCGGCACGACGATCATCAGCCCACCCATCGTCGGCGTCCCCAGTTTGGTTTGGTGGCCACGAGGGCCATTGATGCGGATGCGCTTGCCGATGCGGTAATGGCGCAGGATGCGAATGAGGAGCGGACCCCACACTACAGCCAGGAGAAACGAGATACTTGCCAGGATGAGCGCGAAGCCCATCACGCCCTCCCCAGCGCGTTGACGATCTCTTCCATCTGCATCGCCCGCGAGCCCTTGACCAGAATCACGTCATCGCCCGTCACTATCCTCTCCAGCAAGGCGATGGCCTCTTCATTCTTCTCTACGATATGCACCCGATCGGTTGGGCTCCCCCAGCGCAGCACCGTCTCACCGATGATACGACCCCGCGGCCCAACCGTGATGAGCACGTCGGCCACCTCCAGCGCCCGCATCCCCACCTTCTCGTGCCCCTCCTGCTCATAATCGCCCAGTTCCAGCATATCGCCCAGGACGGCGATCTTGCGCCCATCCAGTTCATCCAGCAGGTTGAGTGCAGCGATGGTCGAGGCCGGGCTGGCGTTATACGTGTCGTCCAGGATGATCGCGCCCTTCGGCCCCGGCACCGCCACCAACCGCAGTTGCGCCGACGGTTCCCGTAGCCCCTCGATGATCTCCTGCCAGGTCAGCCCCTCGACCAGTCCTACCGCCGCCGCCCGCAGTGCGGTGTGAACAGAGTGCCGCCCCAGGAGCGGAATCTTCACGTGCAATGTCTCGCTACCGTAATGGAGTTGGAAACGAATCCCCTCCAACCCCAGCCCCTCAATATGATCGGCCCACAGGTCCGCCTCGGGCGAGAGGCCGTAGTAAAACACGCGCGCCCGGGTGGCCTGCGCCATCCCGCGCACACGCTCGTCGTCGTAATTGAGGATCGCCACCCCTTCGGGGGCCGGTGGCAATGCCTCGACCAGTTCCGTCTTGGCCTGTACGATGCGCTCCATTGTCCTGGCCCGCTCCAAGTGCACCGGCCCGATGATGGTGACGACGCCGACGTGGGGCAGCGCGATGCGGGCCAGGTCAGCGATCTCGCCCACATCGTACATCCCCATCTCCAATACGGCGCGTTCGTGCTCGTCCGTCAGGTGCATCAGCGCCAATGGCAGGCCGATTTCGTTGTTGTAACTGGCCTCGCTCTTGAGCGTGACGTAGCGACGTGCCAGCACCGCCGCCGCCAGTTCCTTCGTCGTCGTCTTACCCACGCTCCCCGTGACACCGACGACACGCACATCGTGTCGCCGCCGCCAGAAGGCCGCCACCTGCTGGAGCGCCTTGAGGCTCTCGGCTGTCTTGAGCACCAACGGCAGCGACCAGACACCGGGCTGCGTCTGCTCTGGGTCCGTCAGATCCAGCGTCAGTCCTTCAGCCTCCACCTCCCGCTCGACGATCGCCGCCACCGCGCCCCGTGAGAAGGCATCGGCAACGTACTCGTGACCGTCCGTACGCTCACCCTTAAGCGCGATGAACAGCGCACCAGGCTCGGCCAGCCGCGAGTCAATCACCGTCGTCGAAATCGGCTGCTCCAGTCCCCACGGCCGGTTGCCCGTTAATCCCTCGATCACGTCCGCCAGCGTCAACGTACCCGCGCTCATCTCGTCGCCTCCGCCACCGTACCTTCCCCGGTCCCCCCGGCGTGAAGGGGAACACTCTCCGGCGGAATGCCCAGGACCACAAACAGCCGTGTCGCCAGCCGCTGAAACGCCCGCGCTGCCGTCTCGGAGGCCCAGGGTGAAGTCTTGGGCCGATCCAGTTTGACCAAGATGATAAGTTGTGGATCGGGCACCGGCCCGAATCCGACAAAAGTGGTAATCGTCCCCTCCTTGTCGTATCCACCTGGAATGGGAATCTGCGCCGTGCCCGTCTTGCCCGCGACGCGGTAGCCCTCCACCCTGGCCTGATGCACCCCCTCCTCCACTACCCGCACCATTATCTCCGTCAATGTACGCGCCGTCTGCAGGGAGATCACCTGCGCCTCAATAACCGGCTGGGAGATGGAAACCTCCCCGCCAGGCCCGATGCGCCGGGCCACGATGTGAGGCCGGAGCAGGGCCCCATCGTTGGCCACCGCCGCCACCGCAGCGATCATCTGGAGCGGCGTCACCGCCAGCCCCTGCCCAAAAGCATTCGTCCCCAGGTTAGAGGGATGCCAATGCTCATAATCGCCCGGCAGCCACAATTGACCAGATACCTCGCCTGCCAGATCCACTCCTGTCGGTCGCCCGATGCCGAAGGCCTGCACGTAGCGGTAGAATGTATCAGGCCCCATCTGGGTGCTCAACCACGCCGCCCCTACGTTAAGCGACTCGATCAGGATGTCGGCCACCGTCCGCTGTCCATACGGCTGATGAGAGGCGTTCTCAATCACCTGCCCCCCCACCTCGATCCATCCCTGGTCGTAGTAGGTTGTTTCCGGCGTCACCAGCCCTGCATCGAGTGCGGCAGCCACCGTAAGGACCTTGAAGACCGAGCCTGGCTCGTACTGCTGACTCACAGCCGGATCCTCAAATGGAGGTGGATTCTGGTCGAAGAACTCAACGTACCTTCCCGGATCATAGTTCGGCAAACTGGCCACCGCCAGAATCTCGAAAGTGCGGGGGTCCATCACGATGATCGTGCCACCCTCAGCCTGGTACTCTTGCACCGACCGCGCCAGTTCCTCTTCAACCAGCGCCTGCACAGTCCGGTCGAGCGTCAGCACCAACTCAGTCCCCCGTTGAGGCAGAGCGACGGGAGCCGCACGCCAGGGAATCGGCTCGCTGGCCGAATCCACCGGCCCTTCCCACTCCACCCGTTCTGGCCGCAGCAATGCATCGTAGAACCCCTCAACCCCGTAGAAGCCCGTAATCTCAACAGTGCAGAAACCAAGTGCGTGCGATGCCAACGTGCCCTCCGGGTACACCCGCGCCCACAGGGGCCGGACCGTGATGCCTCGAAGCCTCAAGGCTGCGACCTGCTCTCCCACCTCCTTCGATACCGGCGAAGCGACTTGGACCCATTTTCTTTCCTGGCCGTTCTCGTCCCGGCTGTTCAGCAACTGCTCAATGTGAGCGACCGGCACGTGCAGCAGCGACCCCAGTTTCGCTGCCGCCGCCTCCTTGTCCTCATCGCTCATAAAGGAGGGAGCCGCTTCAATAGAATACATCACCGCGTTCCCGGCCAGCAAATGACCGTTCCGGTCACGGATCACGCCCCGTGGCGGCTCAGCCATCACGATAGTCCGCTCGCGCTGCTCCCGGCCCCACTCCTCGTAGAAACGGTGGCCTACAATCTGCACCTGCACCAACTGAGCCACGATCACAAGCACGAGGCCGATCAAGAGCGTGATCAGCAACCGCAGGCGACGCCGTGGTCCCTCCGCCATCCGATACCCCTATAGCCGGCAAGACGTAGTTGCCAACTTGCCCTACTCCAAAAACTCCACTCGTTCGGCCGGTACGAAACCCAACTCAATCGCCCGCTTCCAGAGGCGAGAGATAGAGCCCTCCCTGGCGATCTCTACCTCCAATTGCTCATTCTCTCTCTGAAGGCGGGACAATTCCGCCTGCAACTGCTCGATGTGACGCCCCCGGGCCGCCGTCCGGCTGACCAGCATCAGATAGAGAGCCGCCACCAGCGTCAGCACCACGACGAGCGCGAACAAGTAGCGCGCCGTGCGCGGACTCATCTCGAACCGACCGCGCTTGATCCCGTGCGTCACCCACCGCATAAAATCGGACATCGCCCCCTACTTCCTGCCTCCTGCCTCCTGCTTCCTGCTTCCTGCCTCCTGCCTCCTGCTTCCTGCTACCTCCTCTCCGCCACTCGCAGGCGCGCCGAACGGGCCCGTGGATTGGCAGCGACCTCCTCCGCCGTCGGGCGAACCGGCCTGCGCGTGATCAGCCGCAGCGTGGCTCGATGATCGCAGGTGCAAATGGGCGCTTCCGGCGGGCAGATGCAGTCGCGGCTTGCCCGGCGCATAAATCGCTTCACCAGCCGGTCCTCCACCGAGTGAAAACTGATCACCGCCAGCCGGCCACCGGGCGCAAGAACCTCCACAGCCTGGGGCAACGCCGCCTCCAACGCGGCCAGTTCATCGTTGACGGCGATGCGCAACGCCTGGAACGTGCGCGTGGCCGGGTGGATACGCCCACGCCTCCCCACCGCCCTCTCGACGACAGCGGCCAGTTCCTTCGTTGTCTGAAGCGGACGAGCAGCGACAATGGCCTGAGCGATACGACGGCTCCATCTTTCCTCGCCGTAGCGGTACAGCAGCGCCGCCAGTTCCTCTGCTGGGAGTTCATTGACCAGGTCAGCAGCAGTAGGCCCGCCTGCCGTCGGATCGAAACGCATATCAAGCGGCCCGTCGGTCATAAAGGCGAAGCCACGGGCGGAGTCGGCCAGTTGGAGCGAGGAGAGTCCTAAATCGAACAGGACACCGTCCGCAGGGACGAAATGGCAAGCGCATGCAATCTCTGCCAGACGGGTGAAAGAACCGTGTACAAGCACAGCCCGCTCTGCATAGGGGGCTAACCGAACGCGGGCCGTTTCTACCGCCGCCGGATCCCGGTCCAAGCCCAGGAGACGCCCATCGGGGGACGAGGCCGCCAATATTCCAGCAGCGTGGCCCCCGCCCCCCACCGTCGCATCTATGTACCGGCCGCCTGGCCTGACCCGCAGACCATCAAGCACTGTTTGGAAAAGAACAGGGATATGCTCTCTTCGTGTTACCCCTTCCTTTCGCTGCGTATCAGGTTCATCAACACAACGGCAGGGCTGAGACCATTCGGCTGAACTCACGGTGAAGCCCCGTACCGGTTAGATGCCCAGGGCCGCCCATTCTTCTATGTCGGCATCATATCCCTCGACGCGCTCGCGCTCCTCGTCCCAGGCAGCCGAGTTCCACACCTCAATGTAGGTATTGAGCCCGGTGACGACGACCTCACCATCGAGGCTGGCGTACTTACGTAGGCGCGGGGGGATAAGCACACGGCCCTGCTTGTCGGGGATAGCATCGGAGGCATTGGCGAAGACCAAACGACGGAAGGCACGAGCACGTCGGTCGGTCACCGGCAGAGCACTCACTTGCCCCGCCAACCGCCTCCATTCCTCCATGGGGTAGATCGCCAGGCAGCGATCAATGCCACGGGTGATTACGAGACCTGCGGCTAAATCATCCCGAAACTTTGCGGGGATGGTCAACCGCCCCTTCTCATCAATAGTGTGGACGAACTCTCCCAGAAACATAGCGTTGCATTCCCCCACGTGGGAGCAATAGTGCAACATCCGACAGGGCGATTTCCCACTTCGCCCCACTTTTCCCCACAGATACCCACATTATACCTTATTTTATCGTCCCTGTCTAGTACCTGGTGAAAATTTTAAGGTTCCTGGGATATTTTCTGCACGGTCCACACCATTCCCTGGCCGACACAGAGCAACCGTCCGGTCCGCGACCGGACGGGGTTTGAAAGTCGGACAGATTGGGGAGGCTCAATGCAACGGTTGATCCTCGAGGGCCTCCTCAAGAACCTCGTTGAGGATCTCCTGGAACAGATCGCTCAAGTCGAGTACGGTCCTGCTGCCGCTCCACTCTGCCACATCCTTGAGCGTATCCAGCAACAGCGACTGCACCAGTTCGATATCGCCGATGATGATACGGCGATATTCCTCGCCGCGTAGCGTATCTGGTGCGACGATCAGCGCCATCGTCTCCACGCCGGTGGCGGTGGCGATGTGCTCACCGGTCTCCTCGTCGGTGACGACAATGCGTAAGCGACGCCGGGTTTCCTCCTCTCGCAGGATGCGTACTCCCTTCGGATGCTTCATCTCCCTCACCTACGCACTTGAGTCACCTGTGCTGGCCCATCCAGGAGAAGCCGAAGACGATTGAGCACGTCACGACCCAAAATCAACTCCTGCCCTTCACGATCAGCAGCAACGACTATACCAGGCAAGACCAGTTCTGCGATCCGCACATCAGCGATGTGTAGAACTACATGGCGCACGCCCAGATGAGAGTGCAACAATGCCCGGCCAATGACGGGCGCTCTTATGTTTCTCAAATGCGCCACCGGTACGACCGTCCCATCTGCACCCGTGTCAACCAGTGCATCCAACGGTCCCGTAGACAGCCCCTCGTGCTCATTTCGCAGCGTGATGACCAGCACGGGCATTGGCGGTGAAAAACTTTGGTCGAATGGAAACTTCATGGGACTATCGGCTCCAATTTTGGACTTCGGATCACTAATTCAACTTCAGGCCTTTCGGTGACCCGCTGTAACAGAACGGCTATGCGTCCGTACCGGGCACGAATGCGACGATTGAGCGCACAGAGGTCTACGTCATGATCAACTACCTTCCCGTCATGTATGGCCACGTACTCACCTCTGTACCGCTGCAGTAGTTCCGCGTGCATCGCACGAAAGGCTTTACTCTCAGCAATGATCTTTTGCTCGGCCAGCCGGTCCAGGTAGTCACGCACGGCTTGAGCGAGCAACGTGGGGACATCCACACCAACCACATCGGCCACGTGGACTAATTCCATTTGCAAGTCAGGCTGAAGCGATAACTTCATTTCGGCCATTCGTCACCTCCACTCAAGTGAACTCATCGGCAACAAATCCCAGGTCCAGTTCCTCCAACGTCTCCCGTGTGGGCGCGCCCGTCTCCGGGTCCCAGCCGTATTCGGCGTAGGCACCGGCCAGAAGCGTCTCTACCTCCGGCACAGTTCCCTCAGTCCCGCCACTATCCAATGGCTTCAGCAGCAGGTCGGGCAATCGGTCATCGGCACGAGTGATGCCCCGACGTAGATTTAAGAGTCGCTTGAGCGTGACGATGCGCTTGCCCAACGTCATTAAGCCATCCGCCTCCAGACCCCACCCTGTCACACCGTTCAACGCTGCCAATAGACGCTCAACACCGGGATTCTGGAAATGACACAGGATAAGCGCATTATACAGGTTACGCCACGCCTGCTGCCGGGCAGCAATGCGGCCCTTCTCCTCCGTCGCCTCAAAGCGGTCGCCGGGAACGATGCCCAGTTCAATGGGCGGCCCTTGCCCTGTGTCCACGCCGTACATATCGCCCTGCAGGTGACATGCCCCACGGGGGGAGAGAGCATAGGCCACGGCCATACCGACGAAGGCACGTGGGTCGTGCATTGGCACCTCCAGTCGGTTGACAGTCACTGCCAGTTCCGGTACCCCGAACCGCTCGGCCAGAGCCACGCTACCCTCGGCGAGGACGTTGCCGAAGCCCTCGCGGCGAGCCATCATCTCGATCAGGCGGTGAAGCGCCTGGACGTCGCCATAACGGATTTCCAGGCCTCCTGTGTCGGCCGGGGTAAGAATGCCGCGCTCGAACATCTCGCTGGCCAGCGCGATGGTCACGCCGGTGCTGATGGTGTCCAGGCCATGGAGATTGCACAGGTGCCCGGCGTAGATGACCGCCTCCAGATCGTCCACCATCGTCAATGAACCGAGTGCAGCCAGCGTCTCGTACTCAGGGCCGTCCACCTTTTCCACGCCGTAGCGGAGCGCCCGGGTCTCACGGCCACAGGCGATGGGACAGCGATAACAGGCGGTGTTCTTGTTCTGGTATTGCTCCACCATCAGTACGCCGGAGAGGTTGCTCGCCCCCTCCCACTCGCCCTGCTGGTAATAACGGATGGGCATGTCGCCATACATCAGCCCCATGTCCACATAGCAGGCAGTGCCGGCCAGTTGGAGCGATGCGGCCACCATGTCCTCTCCCAAATCGGCGATGATCTCTCGCACTACGCTCTTGAATCCTTCAGGGTCAGCCAAGGGCACAGGGGCCATGCCGCGCACGCCAATGGCCTTTAGATTCTTGGAGCCCATCACCGCACCCATTCCGGTGCGTCCGGCGGCGCGGCCGTGATCGTTCATCACAGCAGCCATCTTGGCCTGGTTCTCACCCGCCGGGCCGATGCAGGCGACGCGGGCCTTGGGCTCATCCAGCGCCTCCCGCACTTGCTCCTGTGTGGCATACGAATCCAGGCCCCAAAGGTTGGCCGCGTCGTGTAGTTCAGCCTGCCCCCGGACGATGGAGAGCCATACAGGGCGTTCGGCCCTGCCGGTGATGATTATGCCGTCGTAGCCAGCGAAGCGCAGTTCTGGGCCGAAGAAGCCGCCGGTGTTCGCTTCGCCCCAGATGCGGGTGAGAGGCGAGAGAGCACACACGCTGCATCGGCCGGCCGAGGGCATGGCCGTGCCCACCAACGGGCCGGTCATAAAGACGAGCGGATTTTCCGGCCCCAGCGGGTCGGTCTCGCCGTCCACCACATCGCAAATGTAGCGTGCCGCCAGCCCGCTGCCGCCGACGAAAGCGCGGGCGTACTCCTCGTTGATGGGTTCGTCCCAGATTCTCCCCGCGGTGAGATCAACGCGCAGGATTTTACCCAGATAGCCGTACATTGTTCACTCCTTATCTCCCCCACGTTTCACGCTTCACGCCCGGTGTGGCAGTGAGGATCTCGACGCACGCTAGTGACATGTGGTCAAAATACTGCAAGAGATTGGCCGCCCACGCCGGGCGATGAATCGCCCGGCTGAGTAGCATCGAAGCCCGGTAAACCGGCCTGAAACCCGGCCGGGAGCGCGGTTCACCGTGCTTTCACCCGCATTAGCCGGTGGATTCATCCACCGGCGGGGCGGCGGCAAGGCATCCCATTTCGTGCGGAACTTGCACTACAGCCCACTAG